>MPLU02122088.1_pt1 | contig 10845 bp, 8 predicted proteins | sample 1617381 | NCBI WGS metagenome assembly MPLU02 (sample SAMN05944801, study PRJNA350692) | marine metagenome | biome: marine; feature: ODZ; material: water; isolation source: 90 m water sample filtered on 0.2 um supor filter | place: Pacific Ocean | collected 2012-04-08 | depth 90m m | reverse complement strand
CTTTGCCGAGGTTGTACGCCTTGGTGACAGCCGACCCTGATTGGTCGTGCGCGATGGCGATGTCCCCATCACCGATGCGGAGCAGGCCGTCTTGGACCACTTCAGTTGGCCCACGGCGAGCGGATGGCGGTGGTCATGGGCAGGTTCGTCCGCATCCGATTACGGAGGTTTGTACGCTCTGCGTCAGCAAGTTGTAGCTTCGCAGCGAGTGCGGGGAAGTTGTCGGTATTCAGACCCAACCGCAGGAAGAGGATGCGGGTAGCCTCGGCGTACAGCAGGTGTTCGTTGAAGGAGTCTACCTCCATCGAGTTCGTCACCTGCGTTGTGATGACCGTGCCCAGCGAGGACAGTGGCGCACGTCCGATGAAGCGAAGCTGATAGCCGCGCGTGGGCGGAGACTCGAAGTGAACCTCCTGCGTCGTGTCACCACGGACGATGCGCTTGGAGAGCTTGCCGCCGTGGTAGACGTTGGTGATGCGGTCGGACTCGCCGTAGTAGAACCAGGTGCGGTTGACGAAGGCGTTGAGCGCGCTGGAGTCGTTGTCGGCTGTCAGCCCCCATGTCAGCGTAGTTGCGTTGTCGGCACTCACATTCCCTGTAGCGGTCAGCAGTTCCCAACCGGTGCCGGTGTGCTGCGACGAGACGGCTACCTGCCCGTTGTCATCCACGAACTCAACGGCAATCTTGTCCGCGAGCCGCGAGTACACCCACGCACCAGCCGTCATGCGCCGCCCGCCAGCCTTAGCAGCGGTAACGTCGTTGACCATGCTGCCGACGACCTGCCGCCACGTACCTGCTGTGGAAGCAGCAAGAGTGAGTTCTATCGCCGCCGAGTCGTACTTGGGGATGAGCAGGTCGCCATCGCTGCGGTCGTAGGTGGCCTGCGTGAAGTTGGATACCGCGTAGTTCGTGGTGGAGTCACTGAGCGGGTCTGCGAGGAAGTTCCACTGCACGTCAGATGTGTGCGGGCTTTCCAGTAGCACAGTGGACGGACCGCGACGAATGGCCTCGGGGATGTCGTAGGCCGTGGAGACGCCGTCGCACGTCACCGTATCGTTGAGGACGATTTGTGCGAGGTCGGGGTAGACGCGGTCTGCCGCCTCGTCGAGTGCGGAGAACATGCTGTCCGGCTTGAAGCGGTGCAGCTCGTAGGTGTCCGCAGACTGCGGAACGGACGGCCACACCTCGACCGTCGTCAGCGTCCCCGTGGATGCCGTGAAGCCCGTGCAGCGGCGGAAGAGGTACTGATTGCTACCACCCGATGCCGTGGAGCGAATCCACCAGCCACGGAAGTAGTTATCCCCGTACCCCGTAAGCTCGGTGTCTACGACCGTCGTTGTGGTGCCATTAGATGACATCGTGAGGTCGATGACGGACATCTCGGTGCCCGTGTAGCGCGACAGCCCCTTGAGCAGATTAGCGCCTGTGATTGCCATGCTAGCGCCTTACTGCCGCGATTGCGCGGCGGTGTCGGAATAAACGTTCACGGGTGTAGCCTCAGAGCCACCCGTAGCGGTGCCCGTGCCGTCGTCGCCGCCGACGAGCAGCAAGCGCGGGCCGAACTGATGGCCCCGCCGGGGACTTGCTTCTCGCTAGGCATTGCGGCTCATTGATCTAGTTGAACCGCATCACGGGCCCGGCCGCCGTTAGCACCGTCATGGCGCTAGGGTCGAACGTGGTTGCCATAGCCCCCGCCGAAACAGCGATGCTACCAGACAGTTCGTTCAACCCCGCCGTCGAAGTGAACCCGGAGCCCGAGATGCCACTGAACGCGTCCCCCCAGAGGTAAACCGTCATGCTAGCAGAGCCGTCTGGGTTGATCGCCAAGTAGTACAGGCCGGGGTCGAGTGTCACGTCCCCGCCAAGACTGGTTGTTTCCTGAGAATTACTGGCTGAAATTGACGCAGTTGTAATGTTGATATGGCGTGTCTGCCCATCGTTAGAGAACACTGCCAAGCCAAGGGTTCCCGGGGTGGTGACGGTGCCAACAGCAATTGAGATTTCTGACACGGCGATCTTGTGGGGAACTGACACGAGTGCGAGACCCATGACGGTATTTGTGGCGACAGCCGTATTCCAGCCAGAGCCACCCGAAGCGGTGTAGCCGGGGATCATCGGCCCTTCCACCGTGGCCGAGCCGCCTGCGTGCGAGTGCAGTGCCGTCTCGCTAGCGTCTGTGAGCGTAGTTAGCTCCGCGCCAGTTGCGGTCGTGTCGAGACTGACTACGGTGTGGACGTGTAGCGCCGAGGCGTCGGAGCCATCAGTCAACGTCTCGGTCTCTGCTCCTGTTGCGGTCGTGTCGCTGTGTGAGGCAACGGTATGAGCCTCTGCGTGTGAGTCTGAGGGAGTGGAGGGGTTACGGAGCGGCACTAGCCCGTCGCCTCTGTCACGAGCAGAACCTTAGTTGAACCCGACGAGATGGCGTTGACCGCACCCCCGTAGAGGTTGCCGGTCTGCGCGCTCATCTCGTATGACCCGCCCGTAGCGTTCAGGCGGATGCCCTGATTGGCGACCGCGTCTTCACCGAGGCGCAGCCAGATGACCGTGTCGGAGTTATTGACGAACAGCGCATAGGAACGCTCGTGGTTGGCGGCAAGTGCGACACCCGTCGAGGTGCCCACTGAAGCCTCTGTATGTACGGGGGTATTGAACCGACCGGGCATTCCGGGCATTACTTGTCCTTAGATTTGCTCTTAGAGGCGTCTGTAAGCCCCGTAGCGGCGTTTTCTGTGGTAGGTAGTACCTGAGTGACGGCAGCGCCTGCGAGAGCCTGCATTGCCTCGCGGTCTTCGCGGCGCTCATCGCGCTCACGGTTGCGGTCGCGCGTCTCGATAGCAGCCTGAATCGTGCTCCACTCGCGGCGGTGCTTCTTCGCCATATGGTCGTCACGGTCGTAGACGCTTCGGAAGTCGTCACGGTTGTTTTTGTCCACGGCGTTCATGTTGCAGGTGCGACCGGAGAGGCCAACGGTGTCGATGAAGGCGCGGTCAAGACCCGATGCCCCCTCGGACTCATCGAAGTCCGGGTGCAACATGCAGGACACGTCACCCTTGGCGTATGCAGGGGCCTCACCCGGCATCCCCTCGTACCAAAAGGCAAGGCCACCGCTTGCCAGTTTCTTAGCGAGTAGGCGCGGTGCGTCGTTCTTGAGGACTTCGCGCGGCTCGCCGTTAATCATCGAGTAGACGGTAATCTTGTCGTCGTTGGCGCGGACGGTCTGCTTCTCACCTGCGCCGAGTTCGACGCCCACGAGGGCAACGTCTTCCTCAATCTGCTTGATGACCGCTGCGGCGGCAATATCGTCGTTCTGTGTAACCATGATTATCTGTAGTACCCGTGATGGGGCACAGTCCCTTCTGATTCCAAGCGTTCTTTCTGGAGTCTCGCTCCAGAGTCAGAGAAGCTATTGCGCTGGATGTGACCACCCGGCCCAAAGGTGCTCTTGTTCTTTACGATTGAACGGTCTTCCTCAATCATTGCCCAGTAGCGAGCGATGATGTCGGATTCGTTGGTTTGGTTGTGCAGCAACTGCACCGCGAAGTCGTCGTCGCGGAAGTCATCTGCCATGTCCCTGCACTCAGCGACCGTGTGCTCCATAAGGATTGGCTGCTGGTACGGGGGGGTCGGGTAAACGGTGTCGTCTACCGTCATCGTGTAGTTGGCTGCTGGCCCCATGTCCGTGAGGAACGTCGAGATGGACTCACCGTTCACGGGGACGAAAAGCACCTGGAAGCGGTGCTCACTGCCGTCATCCGCGATGGCGTTGGACTCCTGCACGAGATACACCGGCTCATCCAGTGACACCTCGGTCAGAATCCCCGTCGCCGGGGGGTACAACAGCCGCAGGTTCGGCGGGCGGGTCACGTTCGACCTCAGTCGCATCAGATAACTCCGTGTACTCCTTTGGTGTGAGCGGGCTAGGGGCCGGAACCCCTAGCCCTGCCGAGCCTGATTACGCGGTCCAGTCGCGGTTCGCGGTAATCGAGATGTAGTCAACGTCCATCGACTCGATGGCGGCACTCTTGGCCTCGACGCCAATCATAAACTTCAAGTCAACTGTGGTGGACACTGCGCCCGCCGTAGTCTGCTTCAAGTCACCATCGACGTACCAGCGGGCCGTCCCGTTGTTGTCGATTTCAATGCGCAACACCTGCCACTCGCCAGCCACAGCGTCATCGCTGAGGTCAACGTTGCCAGATGCCGTGACGCCGGTGGTCGTGCCACCGTTGTAAACGCCGTGCCAGTCCTCGTCGTCCGTTAGCTCTGCCGAGAGGTAGAAGCCAACGTAGTCTGAGGCGACGGGTGTAAGCGTAGCCGTGACCGCCGACAGCAAGTCCGTCTCAAGAGACGGGACATCAGACGCAATGTTGATGTCGGTGAAGCCCATGAAGGCTTCCTTGGTGTCGAGGTCCACGAAGCGCACACGCGCCTCGGCCACAATCGTCCCCATCAGCGCAACGTCATAGGCGCTGTGCGTCTGGAGAGCGGTGGTGTGCTCAGTTTCGTTCGTAGTCGTAAGCCGGACTACACCCGAGAGACCATCTGAGTCGAGACCGGGAGCGCCTGCGTCTGCCTCAGCAACGCCCTGACCGACCACCATAAAGGGGCCGAGGGCGCGCGGGACAGCCGTCAGCGCGACGGGGTCTTCGAGACCGATGAAGTCCTCAAAGATTTCAACAGTACCGGGGCCTGACTGTGCCATTAGTTCGGTACTCCTTTCTTATGAGGTCGGCGCTGTCGCGTCGTGCAACAGGCCGTATCCCCATGCGTCCTGACGCTCGCCGTATTCGTAACCAGCGGTCAGGAAGACTTCGTCGGCACCACCACCCACATCGGGGCGACGGCGAGTCTCAGTCTTCAATTCGAGTTCGCGAACGAGGACGATAGACCGCTGCGCGTAGGTTGCCCCACGAGCATCCGGCGTACTGTCCACAGTAATGTTGCCGTCTGTCCAGACATTGCTGCCTGCGACGGTGCCACTGAAGCCGTTCTTGTAGAAATCTTCGGTGATGCCGTCCGGCACGGTGTACGTGCCAACGCCAGCCTCAATCTCGTCCTGCAAGTCCTTGATGCCGAACGGGTGGAGGACCGTGTTAATCGGCCCCGCGCCCATGCCCGACTCAGTCGTGTTGCCACGAATCTGACTGACAGCAGCGGAGATGTGCCCGTGGTTCAGTGTAGTCGCCGTACCAGCGTGCGTAGTGGAGAAGTTGGCGTACTGCGAGAGGCCATCCGTGTCCAGCTTGCGGTTCATGGCGAGCTGTGCGGACTGACCAAGTAGCGCAGCGACGTTGCCGGAAACCCGGCGCATCGTCTTGTCGGTGACACGGGTGAAGACCTGCACCATCGACGGGGTCACACTAAAGAGCGTGTCCTGAAACTGCTGCGGATTCTCGTTAACCGTGTTCTCGTCAATGCCCTGGGCCGTAATCTGCTCGGTGCGGATTTCGTTCCAGGTGTTGCCCTGACCCTTCGGGAGATCGGTGCGGTCTACCGTCTTGGGGACGATAAACTCGTGCTCCTCGAAGCGCCGTGCCGACTGAATCATCGTCGGCAGGGAGTCGGCAAGGCTCCCGGTGGTTGTGTTTCCTGAGATTGCCATTTAGGAAAATCCTAGTTATTTGATTCCAAGATGCGCGTCAACCTGCTTGAGTTGGTCAGCAGTGAGGGCCTTGGGGCCTTCTTCCGTCAACTTGGAGAGGAGTGTTTCGATAGTCGTTGCGCCACCGGACGAGGTTGGGGTGCCGCCTCCGGCAGCCTCCTTGCGGGTAGCGATGTTCTCGGCAGCGGTGTCGGACTGATTCTCAGCGACCCAGTTGGTGACGTGCAGGACAGCCCGTATCGGGCTCTGCGTTGCCACTCCAGCAGCCCATACTTCTTGCGGAATCGTCGCCGCGTCGAAGTCGGGGTGCGATGCTTTCAGGGAGTCCAGCACGTCTTGCGTGGCGGAGGCCCATGCGGGGTCTACTGCGGCAGTCTTGGGCGCTTCCGGTGTGGTCGCGGCGTTAACTTCCGCCAGAACCTCGCGCTTCAAAGCATCCTTCTCACGCTGCGTCCGCACCTCTGCTAGTTCAGCAAGTGCGATACGGAGCGGCCCCTTCGCTGACTCTTCCATCACGTCATCATTGATGATGTTCTGGACAAGAGCCGTCAGAAGGTTCTCGTTTGCAGTGATGCGAGGGTCAATAGCGGCGAGCGGGTCTGCTGACTTAATTTCAGCAATCTCCGACTGTAGTGCAGACACTCGGCCAATGGCGGGGTTGACCTTATCGGGGTCAAGCCCATTCAGGCTAGCAAGTGCTGTCTCTACTGCCGTGAGCCGAGCATCACTCGGGTCTGGCGTTACTTCCTCTTGAGGTTCCGGAGTCTCTTCAGTGACAGTTCCCTCGACTGCGTCATCGCTCTCAGCGACAACCTCGTCGGTAGGAACTACCTCTTCAGTGACTTCCGCAAGCTCAGGAGTGTCTGTCGGTGATACCACTCGACCTCCTACGAACACACGAATGCGTAAGCATTGTGAAAGATGGTTCTATATGAACGCTACCTGCGCCGCAATGCTCGACGGATAACAGGCGATGTAGCGGAGCGCCTACCGGTAATGACAAGTGCTTCCGCGAGTTCGGGTTGCTGAAGAATGAGACGGTCGCGCAGGCGCGTGGACTCGCTATCAATCGCGCGCTGGATGCGCCCGAGGCGGGATGCAAGGCGGATGTCGCCCGCGCGCTCCGCTGCGTCCACGGCTATCACCAAGTCCCCATACCGCTGGATGCGCGGGTCTATGGCCTGTGCGGGCCTGCCACGTCGCGCGAATACGTCATCGCGGAGGGAGTAGTACGACGAGTTGGATAGCGCGTTCTTGGCAGCGAAATACTGCTGCACGAGCGGGTCTGTGTGGATGGGGCGACTGCGCTCGGTGATGTACTGGCGGGCGGTAGCCGCGTCACCAAACTGCCCCGCGTCGATAGCGAGGAACAGTGATGCTTCTAGTTGGTCGCGGAGGTCGAAGTCGATGACATCCGTGCCGCCGAGTTTCGCGTCGTCGAAGGTGCGGTACCACGCTTCCAGCGCCTTACCAGGGGCGCTACGCGGGCCAAGGAAGTCCACGTCCAGCACATCGAAGACCTTCTGCTTAAGAATGGCCGAGTCGTGCTGTAACTCGTCTAGGCGGGTGGAGAACTGATGGCTGTCCATCTCCCGCGCCTGTAGCGCGAGCGCGAGGTTCGCCTCCTCAGTGAGTCGGTCGGCGTCAATCTCGTCGTTCTCGATGCGCGCCTTAGCCTTCTCGTCGCCCCCTCGGGCGAATCGCTCGTTCTGCGACTTGAACCGCTTGGCGATGGTGGGCAGTGACGCCTCTAGTGCGTCACGCTCCAGCCCCGTGAGGCTGTCGAGGTCCTTGTCGAACATCGACTGCGCTGCAACCTGCAACTGCTCGTATGGCGTAACGGGGTTCGATTTCGCACCGAGGGCGTTGATGAGCGCACCACCCGCAGCGACTTGATAGCCGGACTCCGCATCACTAACGAGGGCAGCGAATGAGAACGGAAGTATTTCTGACGCCAAGCCGGATGGACTGAGCGGGTCTTCACCCGTGAACGTCGTGCCCGTGAAGGTGTTCCACATCGTTGTGAGAGTGGGGGAACCCTTGGTGCGAGCAAGGAAGTCGATGCCTTCGACCAGCGGCACGGCGTCGCGCTCGCTGATGACGCCACGGCCAACGTCTGCCGCCAGCACGAATAGCCGCGCCATCGAGTCGAAGCGCCCCATCAGCGACACGTCCTGCTCTACGCCGGGGACGCGGACAGTGAGGAAGTTCGGGTTAAGGCGGATTTCCCCGTGCTTCAATGCTGCCGTGTTGAGCGGCTGTAGCACTTCTTTGGGGTCACGGCCTGATGCGACGGCATATGTCGCCGTAGTCACCGTTGCGAACATCGTCATGTTCCGTAGGTACTGGCGTGCAATCTGCCCGTCGATGTCACCGCTGGCGAGCGCCGCCCATACCGTCTCAAGGCCGGAGCGCATGAAGTTGGGCGCAAACTCAACCAGCGTCTCAATATCACCTGCGCGTGATGTGGCGATGCCGCTGATGCGGTTCAGGCCACGCGCCATCTCGTCGCGGGCGAGGTCATCAAGGTTGTTGCCACGTGCGGCATTAGCGCCAACGAGGTCGTTGTAGACATCCACGCGCATCCGCGTAGTGAACGCCTGGAAGTGGCGTTGCGCGGGGCCGAGTACCTGATTGAGCACGGGGACGCGGTGGAACCAGTTATCGAACTCGAAGTCTGATGTCGCCCTGCGGCCACGCCCGAGGATTGCTACGCCATGCGCTGCGGCGTCCTGCGCGTTCTCCGCGAGGTAAGCGTCGTAGTGTTTGAAGTTGAGCATGTCGCGGATGGCGATGCCGAAGTTCTTTACGAATCGCCGTGGATTACCCGTGGCAAATGCCGCGAGCTGGTTGAACGTCGAGGATATGTCTGCCGTCGCACGCAAGGGAATCAGCACGCGGTTAGCAGCGCGAATCTTCCCAGTGATACGTCCCGACTGATTATCGGGGATTCTGCCCTCGTCCATCCATCGCGTCAGCGCCTGGATGTCCGTGTCGGGGAAGTCCACGTTGATGAGACTCGGGGCGACGCTTACCTGCAAGCGTGCGCGGCCCTCGGGGATGACAGCGGCTTCCGCCTGAATCGAATCCCACTGCCTGCGTATGCGCTTAATTTCGTCGTCGAGTGCGTCGATCTCTGCCTTAGTTTTGGTGACGCGGCCCAACTGCTCCTGTAGCCGCGTTGCCCCGCGTTGCCCACGGGTAACTGCGCGACCCTCTTCGAGTCGTGCCGCGCGTACCTCTAGCTCTGCTGCGCGGAGGCGCATGTTTAGCTTCACACTCTCGGTGATGTCACCCAGCGACTCCTGAAATGCAGCCTTGGCGTCGCGACCGAGGTCTTCAAGGATGTCTCGATCCTCTAGCAAACTGTTGACTCGGGCATCTAGCTTCTCTGAGCCGCGAATGATGGTTTCCATCTCGCGCTCGATGTGGTTCATCTCCTTCAGAATCTGCCGCTGACCGCTGCGACGTTGGCGGCTAGCCTTGGAGAAGCCTGTACCCTTAGCAAGTTGCTCTACATCTGCAAACTTATCCATGACCTTGTCGAAGCGCCTTGAGGCTGCATCGAGGTCTTCAACCTTCTTGAGCAGGGCACGGTCGCTGCTGGAGAGTTTGCGCTTGGCGGACGAAAGCAGGTCACGCACGCCACGTAGCTTCGAGGCCAACGTGCGGGAGTCAGCGGCGGATGCGCGCGCAGTGCGGACGAGGCTTACGAGCGATTCGGGGTCGAGCGTGTCAGCTTCGAGGGCGTTCAGCACCTCGTCACGGGCCGTGAGGCGATTGGTGGCCTGCTGTGTCTCGCGCTCTAGGCGGTCAAGTTCCTGCTGGCGCTGCTTTGCGCCACCCGCGCGGGACTGGAGTGTCCGCCTGCGACCGTAGACCTTGCGGCGCATGGATGCGAGCGCACCGCCGAGGTCTTTAGTGATGCGGTCTTGCGGGGTCTGCCCGAAGTGGGTCTTGAGCAGACGGATAATGTGCGCGGTGGCAGCGTCACGTAGCGTGCGCTCGCTGAACTCCTCGATGGCCTGTAGTGGGTTGTCGTAGACGACGCCCGCACGAATTGCAAGCAGCGGGTCGGGGAACTGCCGCTCAAACTCCCGTGCGCGTTTAAAGGTCTTGCCCTTTCCTTCCACGCGAACACGTGTCTTGTCTTCTAGGACCTTGCGGCTGACGAACATCTGCCCTTCGCCTAGAGCAGCTTCTTCCACCTCGACGCCGAACAGGCCACGCTCAGTACGGAGGGATGTGTATGCGTCAGCGATGTCATCGAGGGCGCGTTCCTGCGCGGGTGTGAGGTCGAAGCGGGTGCTGCCGTACTCAAGTACCTCCTGCACGTAGGCCGGTTCAGTGACATCGGAGTTGAGGCGACGAATGCCATCGAATACTTCGTTGCCTGTCTCGTCAACGCGAATGTCAGGCATCGTGTCGATGGCGCGCGCTGCGCGGGCAACCATGACCTCAGTCTGCTGCTGTACCGTCCCTGTAGAGGCCTGTCGTAGACGGGTAGATTCCCCGAGTACATCGTCGATGGTGAGTTCTCGGCGTGTGGCAACCTCAATCTGCTCGGCGGTACGTGCCTTGAGTAGTTCCCCGATACGCTCACCGGGTTCCTCGCGGGTCTGACGGAGGCGCCGACCAATCGCGGGCGGTGCGAAGATGTCACGTCCAACGGCTCTGCGTGCCCCGCTACGCAAGGCGGTAGTCGCACCAGCGCCACCAAGTAGGCCGGTGCCGAGCCCAAGAGCCACGCGCACCGACGTTGGCGTGCCTTCCGGCAACTGCTCATCTACGAGGCGGTTGACGCCGCTGAATCCACCGACTGCTGCCGTCTCAGCGGCTAGGCGGGTAGCGAAGTTACTGCCACCCACGGGAGCGATGAAGCCTGCGATGGGCTTGGCTCCCTTGAAGCCGAGGTTAGCGACACGACCGGCAGCGCCCACACCACCCAGCGCGATGAGGGCGTTAGTGGGGCGGGTGGCCTCCTGAATCAAGAAGTTGCCGATCTCGTCTACGGGACCAGGAAGGTCGGGGATACTGAACCCCACGCGGTCGGAGATGGGCTTGTCGATGGCGGCTAGGCCACGACCCGCTCCGCGCGCAATCGGCTCCATAAACTCGGGCGTGACCGCATCGAGGAAACCGAGGAAACCACTGCTGCCAGTAGAGGGCGGGGGCGTAGGCACAGCAGCAGTAGGTAGCGGCGAGGGGGACCGCTCCGCGCTTCCTAGCCCCAGCCTTCTTCG
>MPLU02003378.1_pt1 | contig 10853 bp, 10 predicted proteins | sample 1617381 | NCBI WGS metagenome assembly MPLU02 (sample SAMN05944801, study PRJNA350692) | marine metagenome | biome: marine; feature: ODZ; material: water; isolation source: 90 m water sample filtered on 0.2 um supor filter | place: Pacific Ocean | collected 2012-04-08 | depth 90m m | reverse complement strand
TAGCAGTGTATAGTCCCGCAGTGTATCCCGCGGGTCCCGAACCAACGATGATTACGCTCCTGACATCCTCGCCCATAAGTCACCGAGGTGTAAGGCATCCCTTGAATCTTGACAGTCAAACAGCCTCTTCGAATCCAGAAAATTGAGAAAGAAATCGTAATATAACGACCATCTAACGGACGAATCATGCCAAAATACATGTATTCTGGAAACTACACCAAGGAAGGTGCCGCTGGTCTGCTAAAGGACGGGGGCAAAGCAAGGAAGGACGAAGCCGAGAGGATAGTGGAGGCCATGGGCGGAACCCTAGAATCCTATTATTGGTCATTCGGAGAGATGGATTTCATGATGATTGCCGACATTCCAGAGGCAATGGCAGTGAAGTTCTCCCTCTACGTGGGAGCATCGGGAGTTTTCAATGGAAAGCTGACACCCCTCATCACAGTCGAGGGAATGGAAGCAGCCACTTCCACTGAGTTGCCTTCAATGCGCCTTCCAGGCGAATGATGACTTCGTTCACGCTGACATCGCCGCGACCGCACCAACCGCAGACCTAGCATGTGGCTCTAGCCTAGGCTCAATGTGCTCAGGCTCGGCCCCAGGGCCAATTATGCCCAAACCAATCGGCTTGTTGTGCTTAATTTGCAATTCAATAATTGACATGGTAACAGAATTGCCCATTACAAGGCCATGATCAGTCTCACCACGTTCGATAATGCCCAAGACAATGGCTCCATGGATTTCTTCACCTTGGAGCATCCTGTCAAGAGCAAGGGGCGCCTCCATAGAACCGGGAACCCAAACGACATCCCGAACTCGCAAATTCTTGGAAGCCGCCTCGTCTTTGGCAAATTCAAGCATCCTCTCTACTTCCTCTCGATGAAAAGACCCACAAACAATTCCAAGATTCATGATTTACCCATCCTGAGCATCGTCTCCACAACTGCTTGGGTTCTCGAGTCTATCTCAATGTTTACCCTGTCTCCTACGACCTTCTTATCCAGAGTGGTAATTCTGAGTGTCTCTGGAATAATATGCAAACCGAAACTCTCCTCATCGCATTTACCAATAGTTAGGGACATACCATCAACAGCAATGAATCCCTTTTCCAGTATGAATGGGGAGCATCCATCAGGTATGGAGATGAGAAGGTCCAATCCCTCTCCAACTGTCCTCGAATCTATGATTTCCGCCGTTCCCATCACGTGTCCGGATAGGATATGCCCCCCTAACTCATCTCCGAGCCTCATCGACCTCTCGACGTTAAGCAAATCGCCCTCTGACTTATCTGACAAGGTTGTCCTGTCCAGAGTCTCTGAAATAGCATCAAAGGTCACCACTCCAGAGTCTATGCTAACCACAGTCATGCATACCCCATCTAGGGATACGCTTGCTCCAGTTTCGAGTCCGTCTGAGAAATCTCCCAGATCCACTGTGATTTTGCGAATCCCCTCGCCTTCGTCAATTCTCAGAATCGGTGCAGTTCCAGATACAATTCCTGTAAACACGCTCAGTCCTCCTCATAGGGGCCACCCTCTGTGCTGGGCCACAAATCTAGAATCCTTGCAATAATCTTCCTAGTGCCGTCTAGGTCGTCCGACAAGCCTTCCACTCGCGTCACTTCCACCTTTCCGAAGCCAGCATTGTCCAGGCCAGACCTAATTGCGTCAATAGAGTGCTTCTGATCGTAGCCCAGAGCAATAATGTCTGGCTTCACACCCCCAAGTATCTCGAAAATGGGAACTCCGGGAGGATTTCCAATAATCGCCCTATCAACTGGTTTCAGGCCTTCCACCATTCGTCTCCTCAACTCCTGGCCAGTAACTGGTTCGTGTTTCTGCTTCCTTACGGTCTCATCATGGGCAATGACGACAATAAGCTCATCACCAAGCGATTTTGCTTGCTCGACGTAGTGCAAATGGCCAGCATGTAGGAGGTCGAAGATACCTACTGCCATCACTCTGACCATCATTTAGACCCCGTTGATATCTTCGCCTAATCCTTTTCATCGAAAGCAGTGGAGATCTGATCCCCAGTTATCATTGGAATTCCATACTTATCTGCATAATCTCTGGCTCCTTCCAAGGACAATGCGCCATCGCCATCCGGCTCGAGCATCTCGGCGCCAATAGTACAAGGGACCAACCCTGCCAATCTGGCTATCGATACGGCCAATTCAGTGTGCCCCTCCCTCGTCTTGAGCCCTCCAGGCGACTCTCTACACACAGGGATATGGCCCGGGGTCCTGAACTCCTTGCCTAATTGGGAAAGCGCGAAGTCGCCCCTGGCACCAATATCCATCAATTCTCCAGACAGTTCTCCGAACCTTCTTGTTGTCAGAGCTCTGTCCCTGTCGGTAATTCCCGTGTACGTCTCTCTATGGTTCAAAGAAAGAGTGAACGCAGATCTTGAATCGTACTGAAGGTCGTTTGTTACTAGATGCTCAAGTACGGGGTTCTCCCCGATTAAGGCATCGTGAGAATGGATGTCCTGTAGCCATGGTAGCCCGAACATTTCCCCGATTTCATTTCCTATTGCTAGGAAGAGAAGACCCCCGCAGTCTTTGCGTAGTCTCCTAATTACCTCTGGTGTAGCCGATGTTGCGGGCCATAGTAGATCCGTCTCTTTCTCTCTGAAATCAGAATCAAAGATCATTACAGGATTCCCTGACTTGAATGCAGACATGGCCCTAGCAACTCCGTCGTCCATGCCTCGCGGAGGGGCCATTGATACCCGATACTTTCGGTCTAGAAATAATGATGTCTCGGGACAAACCCCACTGGGATGATGGCAGGAGCCAACTCGTCTTCCTCCCCTGTCCGAGTTGACCTTGCTGGCGGTTGGACTGACGTTGGCCCATATCCCGGAGACTTCGGAGGTGAGGTCGTAAACTTCGCAATTAATCTCAGAGTGTTCGCACTAGCTGGTCCAGATTCAGGCGATTCAGAGACTCACTTTGAGTTTCCAGTACCCAGGGGCTCTGGTTTGGGGACTAGCTCAGCCATGAATGTAGCATTGTCCGCGCTGAACTCTCCGGATCATCTTGAAGATCCGGTGAAACTAGCCGAGGCAGCGTTTGTTCTGGAGTCAGAATCTGGCAATTACTGCGGTAGACAAGATCAATGGGCATCAGCAGTAGGGGGTTTCAACCATCTACTGTTCATCGGGGATTCTGTCGAGAGGATGCCATTTGAGCCAATGAGGTCGTCAATGAATTGGCTGAAGAAGCATCTCGTAATCTCATTCTCCGGTAAAAGCAGGAATTCCGGAGATATGCAAGAATCAGTTTGGTCTCGATACTCAAATGGGGATCAGGAGGTTTTCAGCGGCCTACATAAGATCAGAGGTGCAGCTAGGGTGATGGCACAGGGCCTCCAACAAGATCGTAGAGACATGGTAGTTGCTTCATTGAATCAAGTATGCGAGGGCGTTGACTTGATTGACAAGGCGATCCACGATCCTTTCAGGGATGTGGTGCAACCACTCATCCACAGTGGTTCTGCTGTAGCTTGGAAAGCATTGGGGGCTGGAGGAGGGGGATGCTCAGCAATTCTGTGCTCTCCCACGGGTCGTGAAGAGGTCATTCAGGCTATAGAAAGGGCGGAGTGGGAGATAATTGATTGGGATTTTGAGGACAAAGGAGTCATGATTCACGATTGATTGCCAAGCACGAAATCTCAAACATGACCATTTGCCCGAGCATCCATGGCCGACCGCCGCCATATGTTCGCGTCCCTCGCCCTATTGGTCTTAATCGCACCATTGGCATCATCCTCCATCTCCGTTGAGCCGTCACGGCAAGGAGGGTTCGATGCAAACGGGGTTTGGGTCTCCAGTGTAGAGTCAGACATCCACTGGAATTGGTGGACTCATTGGAGTCGAGACAAAGATTCCAACTCCCTTGACGACAGATTGGAATGGTTGATCGAGCAACCGGAACAAACTCAGAGAGACTGGTGGAAGAGGGCTCCAGAGGGAAGTGCCCGAATTTTCGTCGACTATGACCACCATCCGACAGATGCTGACATCTCAGCTCTAGAGTCACTTGGGGTGGACGTTACCTTCAGATTCGGATACTTGAACACGGTTTCTGGCACATCTCCTATTGCACCAATCATAGACGAAGGAGGAATCAGATCCCTGAATGGGGTGGTGATGGTCGAGGATCTCGGTCTCGCGGAGGTCAACATGCACGAGGCAGTTCCAAACATGGGTGTTGACACAGTATGGGAAGACTTCGGGCTAGACGGGACAGGCTCTGTGATTGCAATTCTGGACACAGGTGTACGCGGTGATCACGAGGGCCTCAACGATATGGACGACGACCCATTTACCTGCATCGATGATCCTCCCGAGCCAGATCCGCTGGACCCCGATCCACAGCCTATTCCGGCGGACTGCGACCCCAAGATAATCGCATTCTTCGATGCGGTTTTCACCGACGAGGAGCAAGATCCCTCCACATCCTATGACTCTGGAACTCATGGCAGCCACGTTGCAGGTATTGCAGCCGGCTCAGGAGGGGGCCAGACCGACCCCGTAACGGGGCAGCGGTATGTCGGAGCCGCCCCCGGAGCTCATCTGATCAATATACTCGGTTGCTGCGATGGCGATATTGAGGATGTGATGCAAGGGGCCCAATGGGCAATTGACAACAAGGAAAAGTATGGAATCGACATTGTCACTTCTTCCTTGGGGGAACAGCAATTTGAGGTACATGTGGACAACGATGGGAGCTCGGCATGGAGTCGTCAGATGGATATGGTCGTGGAAGCTGGAATCATCACGACTCTATCTGCAGGGAACGAATTCGGAGGGGCAACCCTAGCCGGTTGTAACACGATAGATAGCCCTGGAGATGCGCAATTGCCAGTAACAGTGGCCAGTTTGGACAAGGACCTAGGACTTGCAATATACAGCAGTAGGGGTTACACTTCAGATCTCAGGGTAAAACCGGATGTCGCAACAATAGGCTCTGACATAATGGCTCCCGATGCAGCAACCCAGGACGGTTACACCAGCAAGTCAGGAACGAGTATGGCCACTCCTCTAATGGCAGGAATCGCTGCATTGATGGTTCAAGCCAATCCTGATCTGACTCCTACGGAGTTCAAGTCAATAATTGCAGCACATTCGATAGAGAGGGACGTCCAACTCCTTAATGACCCGGGATTCAATGATTGTAGCATTCTTGAGACCAGACCAGATAATGAGTTTGGGTATGGACAGGCGGACCCCACAGCCTTTGTAGAGGCCGCAGGGAGCATCGATCGTTCACTCAACGTCTCAATGGAAATGGAGACCATGCAAGAAGTCGGCAACGAGAGCTACATCAATGGCCACTCATCGGGAGCAGGGTTTGGTCAGCCAAACACTCGGGTCGAGATTCGTGTCGGAGGCGGGGAGTGGAAGGAGGCAGAGGACGACTCACCACTGGAAGACTGGTCAATCTGGAGCATCCGCCTAGATCCTCACCAGGAGTCAGGAAACTCTACCATTTTCGCTAGACTCGTCGTCGATGATGAGCATATCTCCCCAGTAGACGCTCGCCGAGTAATTCTGCTCGATCTACCCGCGGCATCAGGAGGGGGATCGGGAGGTACGAGCAGTTCCAACATCCTGATTATGGGTGTAGGTCTGATGCTGTCCTTATTGGTTGGATTTGTGATATTCAACAGAGAACAACTAGTCGATGAGTGGTTCGAAGGAAAGAGCCTGACAGAGAACAGACTCAGGCGTATGGTCTCCCTCTGCGTACTCTACTTCGCCCAGGGCCTACCATGGGGATTCGCCTCAGTAGCCTTCGCAGCATACCTAGCCGACAATGGGCTCACTCCCCAAGAGATCGCCACCCTATTCGCCACAATCGCCCTCCCTTGGACCTTCAAGTGGATATGGGGGCCGGTGATTGATACGGTGAACATGCCTCAATACGGATCTAGGAGGTTATGGATTATTTTCGCTCAGTTCGGAATGGCTGCCTCGATAGGGACGCTTCTTCTAATTCCAGACCTGAAGAATGAACTCGGTTTGGTGATCAAACTTCTATTCGTTCACAATATCTTCGCATCCCTACAAGACGTTAGCACCGATGCTCTTGCAGTTGACGTTCTTCACGATGACGAGGTCTCCAAGGCGAATGGGTATATGTTCGCATCTAAGCGAGCAGGAATGATCATCGGAGGGGCGGTTTTGGGAGGATTCGCCACCAAGATAGGAATTAGAGGGATGCTATCCGTACAGTTGCCTCTACTCCTACTAATCATGCTCCTGCCCCTCTTCCTCTACGAGAAGCCAGGTACGCGACTCTTCCCATGGTCAGGCAAGTCAGACAAGAATTCAGGCGATGCTTCTTCAAATGGCCCAGATTCCATAGAGGCCAGTCCAGATGTCGTAGCGACCGATGAGAAACTATACTGGGAAGACCCAGAAGAGTCAAGGTGGTGGGCTGCAAAGGCAGTCGGGAAATCTACATTTGACGATAAGATCCCACTGGCCGCTCTCATTACCATCATATCATTGACGATATTTGTCCTGGGTCTGTTGTATGCAATTCTGTCTGTAGATCTAACTGTCTCCGGATATGCCGTCGCAAAGAAATTTGCATTTTGGGGCTTAGTCCTTGCAGTAGCAGTCTCTTTGATGTCTCGGGCATTCACTATTCCAAAGGTCAAGAATCCGTTCTCCTTGCTTCCATTCGGGGCAAGAAGAACACTTGCGCAGACCACCTTCAACCTCACAAAGGCTTTCTCACTTAGGTCGTCCTTCTTACTCATCTTCCTATGCCTCCTCTCTGAGCTTTACTTGTTCGTGGACCCAATCGTGCTTGACATATTCATCAATAGGGCAGGCTGGGAGCAGGAGAAGTACAACGTCATAGTAGGAGGGGTGGTGATATTTGCCACAATGATCGGTCAAATCTCCGGCGGTATGCTTGGCGACAGGTTCGGAGTCAGGAGGGTTGCAATGATCGGATTCACATGCCTAGCATTGTCAAACGCAATGCTGGCAGTACTACAGCCATTCTGGACAAATACGGCAATCATGACAACATATCTGATAATCCGCGGATTGATCAATGGAGTTGCTTGGATTTGCGTAATTGCCGTAGCGATGAAGATGACTTGGAGCAAGGTTGGGGGGACCCAATTCACTGCCTACATGTCGATGTTCAACCTATCAGCCGTGATGGCCTACACTTTCACAGGAAGGATGTTGGAGATTTTCGATAATGACTACGCGACCGCCATCTACGTGGGTGCTGCGCTTACTATGATTACCGTTGTTTTCCTAGTGTTCATAGATCCCGATGAGTGCAATCGTGTTCTTGAGAACAAATCTGAAGATGGCGAAGTCATGGATGCCGACTTGGGAGAGTCTGCATGGTGGGATGGAGAAGATGGGGGCGGAGACACTGTCACGGCTGCATGACATAATAGAGGCCTCAGATGAGGACTTCCTAGTCTTCACACAGACAATCTGCCCATACTGTACCCGAGCATTCAGGACCCTTGACTCGAAGGGACTGACTTATTCTGAAGTCAATCTAGACAACTTCGCCGGCCTTCGAAAGGAGGTTGTAATGGAGACTGGCCATAGGACAGTACCCGTGGTTTTCGATATGCGTGGTGATGACCCCGTCTTCGTGGGGGGCTCAGACCACCTAATGGAATACCTCTAGAGAGTCCACGACTGGGTTATCCCACCAGCTACTCTGACCCTCAAGAAGGTCGATCCACCTGTGAATGTGGCCGTTAGGGTGTATTCGCCAGATGGATACGGAATCGTCCCGAGTGTGCCCATCTCACTTGCTCCTGGGCCCCATATCCTCTCTAGGGCCGATATCGACACGTGATCCCTCAGGGTCAGGGAGATGGATGATCCCGAGCCACACTCTGCATCGATGAAGTAGATCATCTCATCCCACTCACCATCGCTCGGGTGATCGTTAACGAGAAACGTGTCACGGATCTCAATGTCGTTCCCAGTATCCTCCCATGTGTCGCTAAACAGATCCCCTCCTCTGACAAAGTGGACATCTCCCGTGTGCCCAGAACCGCTATCTGAGAGCATCATCCTGAGTTTTGTCCCTCCCATCTCATCCTTCCATGTGAATGAGTAGAAGAATCCGACTTCGCTATCGAACACGTAATCCAGCCTAGAACCGTCAGAGGAGCTAGCAATAATCACTGCTGTGCTCCCAGAGATATCGGAGACAAAGGCGTCCCATTCCATTGAGAACAGAGTGAAAGACCAGGAATTGCCCTCCTCAAGGGGGAAACTCAGAACCGACTGTGCGACCCCATTCTCGAAAGCACCCAATTGAGAATGGGTCATCCTACCTAGGAATGGGTTGTGGTTGAGAACTGCATGACGCCTCGCCTCGGTAAGGCTGGATATCGCTAGCATGTACGCAGTCCCATCTTCCTCGCTGGTGCTTGCCACCACCAATCTCGCCGTGTCATCGCTGTAATCCGGAGTTGAGAAAGTGTATAGCCACCAATCTCCAGTCTCCCAGATTGGGACCTCAAAATCACTCGTCGTGGGATCACTCCCACCTGACTGTCCTCCCGAGCACCCTGCAAGTGAAGATGATAGCAGAATCACCAGGATTGCATATGCGCGACCCATTCCCATGCCCATCCCTAGGGTGAGCCTATCAAGAGCCTGACGCTCAATCGTTTGACTTCAGAGGGCGCCTAACACGCCGTCTGGAGTCAGCATCCCAGCAATCACAACGCTGACTATGCTCATCAGTTTGATCAGGATGTTCAGAGATGGTCCACTAGTGTCCTTGAATGGATCTCCAATGGTATCCCCAACTACAGCGGCGCTGTGGGCATCGTCACCCTTTGCAGCGCCTTCTATGTGCCCTTGCTCTATTGCCTTCTTGGCGTTGTCCCATGCCCCTCCGGCGTTTGCCATGAATAGGGCCAGCAGAACGCCGCTAGCGGTTGCCCCAGCAAGTGTTCCACCCAGTGCTGAGCTACCTAGAAGTAATCCAATGACTACTGGGCTCGCTACTGCTACTAAGCCAGGCATCTGCATCTCACGTAGAGCCGCCTTGGTCGAGATATCCACGCAAGTCGAACTGTCTGGCTCTACTCCCTCGCGGCCCTCGAGAAGTCCATCGATCTCCCTGAACTGCCTCCTAATCTCGGTTATCATGTCCTCCGCCGCACGACCAACTGACTTCATCGTCATTGCAGCAACTACGAAAGGCAGTGCAGCCCCTATCAGGAGACCGATTACGACCATTGGCTCGGTCAGGCTCAGTTGTTCTGCCTCAAGATTAGCACTGGTCTTGAAGGCTGCGAAAAGGGCTAGGGCGGTCAAAGCCGCACTGCCAATTGCGAATCCCTTGCCGATTGCTGCAGTTGTGTTCCCAATTGAGTCAAGCCCATCGGTGATCTCCCTGACATCATCCCCTAGGCCGGACATTTCAGCAATTCCGCCAGCATTGTCTGCGACCGGGCCATAGGCATCCACGGTCATGGTCACACCAACTGTCCCTAGCATCCCCATTGCTGCCATTGCTATTCCGTAAAGGCCGAGATCGCCACCCCCCATCACATGGTTGGCTCCGAATATCCCCGCCGCCATCAGGAGGACTGGGATGAAAACCGATTGCATCCCTACCGCCAATCCAGCGATTGCGTTGGTAGCGCTACCAGTCTTGCTTGCTTCCCCGATGTACGGTATCGCCTTGACCTTGAAGAAGAACACGTCTTCTATTCCAGTGTAGTACTCAGTAACCAGGCCAATTAGAATCCCAACCAGCGAACCGATAGCGACCGCTTGGATTACCGTAGTATCCAAATCTAGGTAGCCTAGGGCCAAGTATCCACCAGCGATGAAAAGTCCCGCACCTATGAATGTGGTATTCCTTAGTGCTGCTCCTGGATCCATGTTCCGCATTGCGGTTATCGAGAATACCCCAATAATGGAAGCAATGTAGCCTACTATCGCAAGTACGATTGGAATCTCCACGTATTTTGATCCGAGATCCTCGCTCGCAACCGCGATCACCATTGCTGCGATTATGCTGCCAACGAATGACTCGAAGATATCCGCGCCCATTCCCGCTACGTCCCCTACGTTGTCTCCTACATTGTCGGCAATCACGCCAGGGTTCCTTGGGTCATCCTCGGGAATTCCTGCCTCAACCTTGCCAACCAGATCAGCACCCACGTCTGCTGCCTTGGTGTAAATGCCCCCTCCAACACGTGCGAAAAGCGCTATTGATGATGCTCCCATGCCGAATCCGGCAATGTTCTCCACAGTTAGGAAGTCTGTTTCGGATAGGTAGAACATCAGAGAAATACCAGCTAGCCCCAAACCTCCTACAGCCAACCCCATCACCGCACCACCATTGTATGAAGTGGTTAGCGCGGCTGATTGACCACCATCGGCGGCTGCCTGTGCTGTACGACCGTTCGCACTAGTGGCTGACCGCATTCCAGAGAATCCTGCAGCGACACTGCATAGCGCCCCTATGATGAATGCGACCATGGTCTCCATCCCGAGGCCATTTTCCTCCCCCAATGCAAGAATGACTATTGCCACGACTACAATGAACATCGAGAGCAACCTGTACTCCGCGTAAAGGAAGGCCATCGCACCATCTTGGATTTGCCCGGTTATCTTTGCGACAGTCTCGTTCTCGATCTTTATTGAATTCACCTTATTGTATAGTAAGAATGCAATGCCAAGTCCCAAAAGACCTGCTGCGATTCCTATCATCCCTAGTTGTTCTCCATCCATAGTTACACCATCAGTTCGGCTCGTCGAATCGAGTGCTCTATTTAATCCAAATCCAATTGCAAAACTGCCTTTGCTGTTTAGTCAATATT
>MPLU02006162.1_pt1 | contig 10857 bp, 14 predicted proteins | sample 1617381 | NCBI WGS metagenome assembly MPLU02 (sample SAMN05944801, study PRJNA350692) | marine metagenome | biome: marine; feature: ODZ; material: water; isolation source: 90 m water sample filtered on 0.2 um supor filter | place: Pacific Ocean | collected 2012-04-08 | depth 90m m | reverse complement strand
TTTCGTTGTCATCCATGAGTTTCATCAATGGGTTTTCATCAATGGATGTTGCCGCTGATGAAAGCCAAGCAGGCAATCAAGATTGAAGCAATCAAGCTGATAACAATCGTGCTGCTACAGATTCAGATTGGCTATGAACTGAATCAACAACCGCCGAGCCGGCTTTAACGGCAAACCACGATGCTTTCATCAATCTATTTTGCCAATGGCTGAACAGATCAAAGCGGCGGGCAAGCCGGAGACAGGCGAAGACCTGTTGAGGCCTGCAATGAGCTGAACTGGGGCTCAGGCGGCAGCGGCCAGAGTTGTGTTGAGGTAGCCCTCAAGCTCAGCTTTCGGCAGCGTTGTCTTGAGCTGATCGCCCACCGGCAGGGTGACTCCAGGGGCGATCAGCAGTGGTAGCCGATCAATCTGCATCAACTCCCCCTGCTTCTGTACGCAGAGGAGTTCGGTAACGCCATCGGAATTGGTGCGCACATAAAGTCTGGCGTTTTCAATCCGAGCCAGGTCACAGGGCTCGAAGCCGTGTTGGGCCACAACATCGGTGAGTTTCATAGGCCGAGCCTCCCGCGCAGCAGCGGATCAAGGTCCTTGCGCAGCAGGCCGGCATAGACCAGAGCAAGGTTGAGGTCGTCTCGACTCTCGGCATATTCGATCGCATCGAGCACAGCCAGCTTGAGGGTATGCAAATTGGTGAGCTGCCGATCAGAAGGGACCAGAGCCTCAAGAGATGAGGGGTGAACGTTGGCTTGAGATGAGGTCATGGGTTTGTCCATGGGTTTGCTGAACCCACTCTCAGGGCAAATGACCACAAAGTGCAACCCTTTAAGACTAGGGATACCACTACACATCGCCAAAACTCTCCATGGCGTACTGTTGGGCTATTCAGTGCGCCTTGCCCACGCCATGCCGGTCAACATCTCCATCACCAAGCGCATGGCCATCAACCTCCCCCTTTCCCTGGCCGCAGATGTGGAGCGACTTGCCCGTCAAGACCGGCGCTCGGTGGCATCCTGGCTTCGCAACACCATCGAAGATCGGGTGATCGAGGCGCTGCGCAGTGAGCAGGCTGCTGATCAGGCGGTTGCTGAGATCCGGCGCGATCTCAGGGAAAGAGGCAGTGGCGGTGGTATTAGCGGTGGCGGTGCTGTTGGAGGATCTACTGGTGATGGGCGCAGCTGATTTGAGTGATTACTGATTACTAATTGCGGATTGCCGTGATCACTGATGGCAGCGAAGCAGCCGATCTGGGTAGAAGACAGTCATGCCATTGATGCGTTCCCGCCTCGTTCTGTTGAGGTCTTGAGCCAATCGCCAAGAGAGCGGCTGCTCTGAATTGATCGCTCTGCTCAGAGATGCTGGTCAATCTCGCCGCCACTGAATTACCGCCACTGAATTACCGCCACGGAATTACCACCCCTGAAGAGCACCCACTGAAAGAGCAACAACTAAAGAGACACTGCTGCCGTGACCTGCCGCTGCTGAATTGAAGTGGCCCTGGATCCCACTGCTCTGCAAACTGGACTCTTCAGTTTTCAATCAATCAAAGATCCGAATCCTTGCCATGTAGACGGGTTGCAACCGCATACCCCTGCAACCAACGGTTCACCCTGCTTCGCTGGGATGGAGGCACTTCCTCGAGCAACTGGGAGAGTTCAAGGGCACCAAGGCGTCGCAACTCCCGCACGTCCACATGCCAGAGGGCCTCTGCTTCGCGAATCAGCCGAGCCCAGGTGCGTACCTGCTGCCACTGACGCAGCCGATGGCGCAGTGGATCCCCCTCCAGCTCCTCGCGAGAGGGGCAGTGAAAGAAAGGACGGTGGTCGCGAAGATTCGAGTCCATGCCATCAGCATGGTCAGCAAATTGACTGAGTGCACTAAATCAACACGGTCACTTCGGAGAGCTGAAGCAAATCAGGCTTTCTCAAGCAAATGCGCAACTCAACACGCTTGACGTCCTGCCTCCGCCTCAACGTTGATCACAGGGAAACTGAGCCTGGCGGCCTCCCGCTCACTGAGTCGCCGAGCCCATGCGCCTTTCACCGGATCGTTCCAACGGAATCCAGCCTCCCTGGCCAGATGGCGCTGCTCATAGGAGACCTGAGCACGCATCAGCTGCCTGGGTTCCAATCCACGTTCGAGAAGCTCCTCGAGATCATCACAGCGGCTGAACACTTCGGCGATATAGATGCAATCTGTGAGGGCACGATGAGCCGCCCACACAGGAACCCCATAGGCCAGAGCTAGATCCCTCACCGATGGTCTGGATCGAAGCTGACGATCCCCAGGCCAGGCCAGATCATCCATGGTGCACAGCCAGGGTCTTGACGCTTGCGGCAGGGGCCCACGTCCAAACCACTGCCGATCGAAGTTCGCGTTATGGGCCACCAGCAGATCAGCGGCATCGATCAAGCTCTGCAGATAGGCCAGGCCCTCATGCCAGGGCTGCTCCAGACGGGTGACTTCTGCCGGAATCCTGTTGATGGCCTCGGCAGCATTCACCGCCACAGGCAGAAGGAAGGATTGCTGCGCCAGAACGGCTCGGCTGGGCACATGAAAGAGAATGCAGCCCACCTCCAGACAATGATCACGATCTGGATCCAGTCCGGTGGTTTCTGTATCGATGATCAGCAGCCTCTCCGGAATGGGAGTGGGCAGAGGGCCAGAAAGATGGGGTAGAGCAACCGGCGCCGGCAGCGGCGGGGAGGAGGCCTTAGCGCTTGTCATCGCGGCGAGAAGATCCAGCTGCCCATCGGCTCCCTGCTGAGACTGCTCCTCAATCACGGTTTTACAGCGCATTTGATCTCGCCATTCTCCCGCGATGAGCAAGGGGCTTCCTAGGCTGCTGGCCAGAACACGAAGCTCGCAAAATGCCCCTCAAAGCAGGCGATCAGGCGCCAGAGATTGCCCTCGAAGACCAGGATGGAATCACCAGACGCAGCAGCGATCTGAACGGCAAGATCCTGGTGCTGTTCTTCTACCCCAAGGACGACACTCCAGGTTGCACGGCGGAAGCCTGCAGCTTCCGCGACAACTACACCAGCTTCAGCCAGCTGGGAGCTGAGGTCTGGGGGGTGAGCGGTGACGACGGGGTGAGTCATCGCCGCTTTGCACAAAAACACAACCTGCCTTTCCCTCTGCTCTCAGACACAAGCAACCAGCTCAGAGCATCCTTCGGGGTGCCACGAGCCCTGGGTCTGTTGCCAGGACGCGTCACCTACGTCATCGACGCTCAGGGAGTTGTGCGCCATGTCTTCAACAACCTGCTCAACGGCCCGGCCCATATGGGGGAGGCCAGACGCATCGTTGAATTGATCAGCTCGCCAGCACCAAGCACTGAGACATGACCCAATGGAGGCGATTGAGCCAGGCCTGGGTCCTCTGGCCAGCCCAGCCCAAGGGTGTTGTTGAGATGGTGGGCGGCAGTTATCTGGCCGCCAGCCCTCAGCTCAGCTACAGACGGTTGCTGGAACACCTGGCCGAATGTGATCTGGCCGTTCATGCCTGGAGTTATGTTCCAGGCTTTGACCATCAGGCCCAGGCCAACGAAGCCTGGGGGGCGCTACGGCGCTGCAGACAGAAGCTCGAAGCCCGTGTCGGCAGCCTGCCTCCATCACTTCGTCTTGGCCACAGCCTCGGATGCAAGCTGCATCTGCTCGCTCCCGATGGAGGCCGCAACAGCCAGTCCCTGGTTGCGCTGAGCTTCAATAATTTCGAAGCGGAGCAATCGATTCCGATGCTGCGACAGCTGGCACCTCGACTGGGCATTCGCACGGGATTCAGTCCGGGCCCTGAGGAAACACTGACGCTGATCAGCAACCACTACATTCAGCCCCGCAATCTGTTGATTCGCTTCAAGAACGACAAGCTCGATCAGAGTCCGAGCCTGTTGGACAGTCTGCGGGCGCGAGATGGTGATGCCTCCAAGACAGAGGAGCTGCCAGGGGATCACCTCACACCGGCCAGTGTGGGATTGAGAAGGAATCTGCTCGGCGATTGGGCTGATGATGCCAACCGAGCCAGGGAACTGCAGGAGCTGGCCACGATCATCTGCAGCTGGAGCCGCAATGAAATCAACTGATCAGGACCACTCTTGATTGGAGCTCACAGGGCAGCGGAGAGCAAAATGCAGCAGCACCTTCAATCACCACTGCTCGCGGATGGCAGAGGTGATTGAGACGGTGCTCAACGAAAAAGCCGAGGCTGGCCTGATGATCCAGATCAGGCCCGCAGGCGATCGAGAACGGAACGATCCTCCAGGGTGCTGGTGTCACCTTTCACCTCCTCTCCAGCCGCGAGGGCTCTGAGAATTCGGCGCATGATCTTGCCGCTGCGGGTCTTGGGCAGGGCATCGCTGCAGCGAATCTCATCAGGCCTGGCAATCGGGCCGATCTCCTTGCCGACATGAACACGAAGCTCCTTGACCAGCTCCTCTGTGCTCTCCCTGCCGCTCTCGAGAGTGACAAAGGCCACGATCCCCTCCCCCTTGAGCTGATCAGGGCGTCCCACCACGGCAGCCTCGGAAACCGCCGGATGACTCACCAGGGCCGACTCGATCTCCATCGTGCCGAGGCGGTGCCCGGAGACATTGATCACATCATCAACCCGGCCCATCACCCAGAAGTAGCCATCGGCATCACGACGGGCACCATCACCGGCGAAATAGATGTAGCTGCCATCACGGGGCTTGAGATATTCCCAGTAGCTTTCACGGAAGCGTTGCGGGTTGCCATGCACCGTACGCATCATTCCTGGCCATGGCTGCCGCACCACAAGGTATCCACCTTCATCGTCTCCGACAGGATCGCCCTTAGCATCAACAACGTCTGCTTGAATCCCAGGCAAGGGCAATGTGGCTGAACCGGGTTTTGTCGGCGTGGCCCCCGGCAACGGGCTGATCATCACCCCACCGGTTTCCGTCTGCCACCAGGTATCGACAATCGGGCAACGGCCGCCACCGATCACATCCTGGTACCACATCCAGGCCTCTGGATTGATCGGTTCACCAACGGTGCCAAGCAGTCTGAGGCTGCTCATGTCGTATTGATCGGGAATGTCCCGGCCCGTTCTCATGAAGGCACGGATCGCCGTGGGGGCGGTATAGAAAATCGTGATGCCATGCTTCTGAATCAACTCCCAGAAGGCACCGGGGTTGGAGGGGCGAGGGGCGCCCTCATACATCACGGTTGTGGCGCCATTGGAGAGGGGGCCGTAGACGATATAGCTGTGGCCTGTGATCCAACCCACATCGGCGGTGCACCAGTAGACATCGTCATCACGGATGTCGAAAATCCACTGAAAGGTGAGATGGGCCCAGAGGTTATAGCCCGCTGTGGTGTGAACCACACCCTTCGGCTTGCCTGTAGATCCAGAGGTATAGAGCACAAACAGCCTGTCCTCACTGGCCATCGGCTCCGCAGGGCAGTCTGCTGACTGGGATGGCACCAGTTCATGCCACCAAAGATCACGTCCTGGCTCCATCTGCACCTCCTGCTGCGTGCGCTGCACCACCAGCACCGACCTGACCGTGGGGCAGGCACCATCAGCAAGGGCTGCATCCACGGCAGGCTTCAGGGAGACCGGCTTGTCCTTGCGGAAACCACCATCAGCGGTGATCACAGCCTTGACCTCACCATCGACAAGACGATCACGCAGGGCTTCGGCGGAAAAGCCGCCGAACACCACCGAGTGGGGCGCTCCGATGCGGGCACAGGCCAGCATGGCGATGGCGGCTTCCGGCACCATCGGCATGTACAGGGCGACAAGATCCCCCTTGCTGATGCCGAGGGACTTGAGGGCATTGGCAGCACGGCTCACCTCCCCATGCAGCTCCCTGTAGGTGAAACGCCGCACGTCACCGGGTTCCCCCTCCCAGATCAATGCGGTTTTGTCGGCGACAGGCCCATCCAGATGTCGATCCAGACAATTGAACGAAAGATTGGTCAGGCCCCCTTCAAACCAACGGGCAAAGGGAGGTTCGCTCCAGTCCAGAACCGAATCGAAAGGCTTGAACCAGTGCAGCTCCCGACGTGCCGCGTCGCCCCAGAAGCCTTCCGGGTCGTCCTTAGCCGCAGCGGCCAGCCGCTGATAGGCCTCCAGACTGCCCACCCTGGCCTTGGCCGCCACATCAGGGGCCGGAGGGAACACCCGCTGCTCCTGCAGAACCGACTGAATCGTGAGGGAGGAATCTGAGGACATTGGCAAAAAACGGTCTACTCAATGTGGGCATTCAAGCCAGGGCGTCAACAGAGCCACGGCGGGGTGACACGCTTGTTCAAATGCCGACGCTCTGTCCGCTCCATGCTCCTGCCAGCAGCCTGCCTGTTCGACCTGGACGGTCTTCTGCTTGATACAGAACCTCTGCATGGCCAGGCCTGGTCTGATGCGGCAGCGGTTTTCGGGACCCAACTCAGCAACCAGCAGCTGCTCAGCCTGCGGGGGAGAAGACGCCTGGATTGCGCCCAACAGGTGATCGACTGGATCAGCGGCAGCGCAAACACCGAACAACTGCTTGCAGTGCGGCAGCCCATCGCCAGACGCCTGCTCAGTACAGCGCAACCGATGCCAGGAGCTGAAGAGCTGGTGCGCTGGTGCCATCAACAGAGTCTCAGCATGGCCCTGGTGACCAGCAGCTCCTCGGCATCCCTGGCCTTCAAAAGCGCTCCGCACCCTTGGCTGGACCTGATTCAGACCCGGGTGCTCGGAGACGATGAGGCCCTCGCGAATGGCAAACCAGCTCCTGATCCATACCTGCTGGCGGCAGAGCGTCTCGGCGTGGATCCAGCCAGCTGCTGGGCCCTGGAAGATTCACTCTCGGGAACACAATCAGCACTCAGGGCTGGCTGCCAGGTCTGGGTACTTGATGGCTCAAGTGCGAATCCTGATCCAGGCAACAGCCCCTCAACCACCAATCCGCGCCGGATCGATGGACTCTCTGTGGTGCTTGGGCAACTTCAGGCCCTGAGGCATCAACAGGCTCTGGATCAGTAAAGCCTGCTCAGCACGAAATCAGGCAGTTCCAGCAAAGCGCGCCGATAGGGGGAATCCGGCAGCCATGTGATCGCTTCCCGGGACTCTCGGGCAAAGGTTTCAGCCAGCTGTCTTGCGCGGGGGATGGCCTTTGAATCCCTGACCAGCTCAAGGGCCTGATCAAGATCCCCCTCCGCACAGAATTCACGTTCGATCAAACCAGCCAGTGTCGGGTGCTCCTCGAGGGCATAAAGAGCTGGTGCCGTCAGATAACCACTGGCCAGATCACTGGCGGCGGGTTTGCCGAGCTGCTGGTCACTGGCGGTGAAATCAAGGATGTCGTCCACCACCTGGAAGGCCAGGCCAAGCTGCCTGCCGAAATGATGCAGAGACTTGAGCTGGTCGGCACTGCAGCCACTGAGCACACCCACGGCCTGAGAACTGTTGCCGATCAGAGAGGCCGTCTTGCAATAACTTTTTTCGAGGTAGGTGGCGAAGGACTGACCCGTGTCATAGCGATACAAGCCCTGCTTCACCTCGCCATCGGCCAGGTCCATGATCACCCGGCTGAGCAGCTTGACCACATCAAGGTCATCGAGATTGGCCAGATGCCAACTCGCCTGAGCAAAAAGAAAATCTCCCGCCAGCACAGCGACTCTGTGGTTGAAGCGGCTGTGAACCGTGGCAACACCGCGACGGGTGGAGGCCTCATCCACGACATCGTCATGCACCAGGGAGGCCGTGTGAATCATTTCGGTGATCTCAGCCAGCCGGCGATGGCGCGGTGAGAGTTCACCATCAACAGACAGTGCCCTTGAGAGCAGCAGCACGATTCCCGGGCGGAGTCGCTTGCCTCCAGCACTGAATAGATGCTCAGCAGCAGCCTGAAGAATCGGATGACCAGCGCCGATCAGACTGCGCAGATCATTGAGCAGGACCTCAAGATCCAGCTCAACCGGCTGCAGCAGCTCAGTGACGGTGGTCATGCATCCTCTCGGCACAAAGATCCTAAGAGGCGCAGGCCGGACGCGGCAGAGAAACCAGTTCAACCTCGGGCCGTTGACTGAGCCAGGGCATCGCCCTGGCTGCAAAGCCCATGGGATCTGCAGTGACGCAGAAACGTGTGTTGCCCGGCGAGCGCAGCAGCTGCAGGGACAGATCCGGTGCGCCGATCAACTGATCCAGTTGCAGCGCCACTCCGCGGGCTGGATCCACAACACGCACATCTTTGGGCAGCAGCCCTTGAAGCAGGGGTTGCAGCAAGGGGTAATGGGTGCATCCCAGCACCACGGCCTCGACCCTTGCCTCGATCAGGGGCGCAACGTAGTCGCGGGCAGCACGATGAAGCCTCTCGCTGTCGAGATCACCGGCTTCGATCAGGGGCACCAAGTCTGGGCAGCTCTGCTCCAGAACGAAAACACCTGCACGACGGGCCTGAATCTGGGTCCGGTACGCCCCGGATGCGGCAGTTGCGGGGGTTGCCAGCACGCCGATTCTGGATTCGTAAAGCATCTCGGCGGCCGTTTCAATCAATCCCACAACAGGCATCTCAGCCACCTTCTCCACCACATCGCGAGCCAGTGCATTGGTGGTGTTACAGGCCATCACCACCACCGAAACCCCCTGGCCTCGTAGCCAGTGAATCACTTCCTCAGCAATCACCCTGATCTCGGCTGAGCTGCGGCTGCCATAGGGGACCCGGGCTGTATCTCCCAGATAGAGGTAGGGGAGCTCGCCATGGCGCTCGAGGACGCGTCTGAGCACGGTGAGACCACCCACGCCACTGTCGAATAGGCCCAGTTGCGGCTTCAACGGACCCCCTGAAGGTAATTGAGGATGCCAGTGGCGATCGCCAGGGCCAACTGGCGTCGATGGGACGCGTTGCGCAGCCGCGGTGAATCGAGTGCGCCGGTCACAAATCCCATCTCCACCAGGGAGGAGGGCATGGTGGTGCGACGGATGACGAAAAACCTGCCCCTGCGCACGCCTCGGTTCGGGCTGCCTGGAGACACATCAAGCACCTGGCGCTGGATATAGGCCGAGAGCCGTGCTGAACGTGGATCAGAGAAATAGAAGGTCTCGATGCCATTGACTTCAGGCCTTGACATGCTGATGGCATTCGCATGGATACTCACGAATGCTGTGGCTGCCATTCGGTTGGCCATGGCCACCCTGGGCGGCAGATCCACATCGATATCAGCCCTTCGTGTCATCACCACCTCAACCCCCCTGGCCCTGAGCAGTTGCTCCACCTGCAGGGATACATCCAGCACCACATCAGCCTCCCGCAAGCCAGCGATCCCCACCGCCCCGGGATCAGGGCCACCATGACCGGGATCAATCACCACCCGATAGCGACCTTTGGGCACCACCGGTAGCCCCGCAGGATTGACCGGCGTTTTTGACGGTGCGATGCGTAGCTGAGGATTCCAGCGCTGACTGGTTGCGGCGTTGAGATTCCCTTCCCCGACCGGTCTCAATCCCTGGGTCGGAAGATTCGCGAAGCTGAGCTTCCAGCGATCGGGCGAGGTGCCGATGAGCTTGAGACCAGCGGGATCCAGCCGCACGGAAGTATTGAACTCAATCACCAGGCGCGTGGACCCCGGTGTTGGCTTGCCGAGGCGAATCTGCCGCACGGGGCCACTGCCGGAAAGGGTTCTGGGTCGACTCAGTTCGCCGGGGAAATCAATCCAGACCCTTGGCCCCCGGCCAGCCTGAGCCGCCTGATAAAAGGCCTCGAGCTTGGCGCCTCTGGCGGTGCGTAAGTGGAGCACTCCATCACGACCGATACCCCAGGCCGCCAGGGCACTGGCCGCGCTCGCAGGCAGAGCGGCCAGAAGCAACGGAATCTGCAGGGCTCCGATCACCAAGCAGGTGAGACGGCGCGACAAACCCGAAGCCATGAGTTCAGAAGAGGGCCGGATGGCGGTGCCGGAGGCTAGGCATCTGCTCACGGATCCTGCCGACATGGGACGGATCCACAGGGGCAATCGCGGCACCCTGGAGAACACCTGCATCAGCCAGCACCGTGCCCCAGGGATCGATGACCATGGCATGGCCATGGCTTTGTCGGCGTCCGTAATGAAGGCCCGTCTGGGCTGGCGCGAGAACGTAGGCGGTGTTTTCAATGGCCCGTGCCTGAAGCAACACCTGCCAGTGGTCCTTGCCCGTGAAAGCCGTGAAGGCAGCGGGAATCATCAGTAATTCGGCGCCTGCGCCGACGAGATGGCGATAGAGCTCAGGGAAGCGCACGTCGTAGCAGATGGATACCCCCAGCCGACACAAACCAGGCACATCAACAACCGGGGGACATTCACTGCCAGGAGTGACCGTGGCGGACTCCCTGTAAGTGTTGCCATCGGGAAGGTCCACGTCGAAGAGATGGATCTTGTCGTATCTGGCTAAGAGTTGCCCGTCCTTACCCACCAACTCAGCTCGATTGAGGGTGTGCTGCTGATCACCGATCGGAACGGGAAAGCCACCACCGAGCAACACCACCTGATAGCGGCGGGCCATGGTGACCAGAAAACGACTGCATTGCTCAGCGAGGGACGCCGCCAGTTCAAGCCTTGTCTCGTCATCCCCCATGAAGGCAAAATTCTCAGGCAGGCCGATCAGCTCAGCGCCACGCCTTGCCGCCAGCTCGATCTGCTCCTCTGCCGCGGCGAAGTTGGCCTCTGGATCAGGCGTGCTGGTGAGTTGAACAGCAGCCGCAAGAAAGTCAGTCACGGGCTCCAAGCGGCGAACGAGACTGTAGAGGCAACCCGGGGGGCCAGGTTGAGCCTGATGAACATCAGGCGGACGCTTCAGCTGGCCCGCAGCACTCCCGGTTCCTGCTGGGTTGGCACCACGGCCAGTTGATCAAGCTCGGCGCAGCATCTGAAATCA
>MPLU02081222.1_pt1 | contig 10863 bp, 6 predicted proteins | sample 1617381 | NCBI WGS metagenome assembly MPLU02 (sample SAMN05944801, study PRJNA350692) | marine metagenome | biome: marine; feature: ODZ; material: water; isolation source: 90 m water sample filtered on 0.2 um supor filter | place: Pacific Ocean | collected 2012-04-08 | depth 90m m | reverse complement strand
GGCGCGGTCGTCCGTACCGTGCCGACGAGTCACCAGGTCGATGCCGTGGCGGAGTTGCTCGGCGTGAAAGTTCACGAGACGCCGGTCGGCTTCAAGCACATTGGCGCGTTGATGGAGAGCGAGCCGATCATTGTCGGCGGCGAGGAGTCCGGCGGCCTGAGCATCCGCGGCCACATTCCGGAAAAGGACGGTGTGCTCGCCTGCCTGTTGATGGCCGAGCTGGTTGCGATGGAGGGCAAACCGCTGGGCCATATCCTGCGAGATCTCGAAAAGCAAACTGGCGAATTTCACACCGACCGAATCAACATCGCCGTGCCGCCCGCCGAGAAGGCGGCCATCCTGCGAAAACTTGCCGGGGGCTTCGACAAGGTCGGCCGGTTCGTCGTCCAGCAATTCATCACCACCGACGGCTTCAAGTTCTTGCTGCCGGACAACGAGTGGGTGGCGTTCCGCGCGAGCGGCACCGAACCGGTGATCCGCTGCTACCTTGAGGCCAAGAGTGCGGTGCACTTGAAAAAACTCAAATCGGTCTGCCGTAAAATACTCACCGTCAAATAATCGATGAAAACCGCCACCGAGCCACTGACATTTGCCAAAATACTCAAATTGACGTCTGATTGGCTCTGGGGGATGCCACTACTGGTTCTGCTGATCGGCGGCGGGATTTTCTTCATGGTTTACTCTCGGTTCGTCCCTTTTCTGTATCTACGCCATAGCATCCAGATCCTGCGCGGCAAATTCAGCGATCCCAACGATCCCGGCGAGATCAACCACTTCCAGGCACTCTGCAGCGCCCTATCCTCAACGGTCGGCATGGGCAATATCGCCGGCGTGGCTGTGGCAGTGACTGAGGGCGGTCCGGGCGCATTATTTTGGATGTGGATCTGCGCGCTGGTCGGCATGGCAACCAAGTTTTTTACCTGCAGCCTCGCCGTCATGTACCGCGGCAAAGACCACACCGGCCAGGTTCAGGGCGGCCCGATGTATTTCATTGTCGAGGGACTGGGGATCAAATGGAAGCCGCTTGCGATGGCTTTTTGTTTCTTCGGACTGTTCGGCTGCCTGCCGATGTTTCAATCCAACCAACTCACTTCCATTGTCAGCGAGATGTTCCTCAAGCCAAACGAGTGGTTTGTTGACTCGGACAAAAATGTCACCGCGCTTGGCCAAGGACTGTTCGGTGTCTTTATGGCGATCTGTATCAGCGTGGTGATCCTTGGCGGCATAAAGCGGATCGGCAAAGTCGCCGCCCGTTTGGTTCCGTTCATGGTGTTGCTCTACGGTAGCTGCGCGCTGGTGATCCTTTTCATGCACGCCGCCCAGGTGCCGGAAGCGATCGCGCTGATTTTCAGCGACGCCTTCACCGGCGAGGCGGTTGCCGGAGGCGTGCTTGGCGCGGTGATCTCGACCGGTGTGCGGCGCGCGGCATTCTCGAACGAGGCCGGCATGGGCACCGAGGCCATGGCCCACGGCGCGGCCAAAACCAAGGAGCCGATTCGCGAAGGACTTGTCGCCATGCTGGGTCCAATGATTGACACACTGATCGTCTGTACCATCACCGGCTTGATTATCCTCAGCACCGGTGTTTGGCAGGAAACCGGCAACAACCCGGACGGCGTGCTTCTCACCGCCGAGGCCTTCACAAAGGGCATCCCGGTAGCGGGTCCGTATCTACTGTTGGTATGCGTGCTCTGCTTCAGTTTTTCGTCGATGATCGGCTTTTCATATTACGTGACCAAGTGCGGCATCTTTCTGTTCGGCCCAGGAGCTCGCATCCCGACGATTTTATTTTACCTCGCCGCAATTGTCGTCTCGGCGATTGTGAAACTGGATGACTTGATCAACTTCCTCGACATCATGTTCGGTATGATGGCCGTGCCGACAATTCTCTCCACCCTGCTGCTCTCGCCCCGCGTGATGGCCAAGGCGCGGGAATACTTCGCCACGCTTGCCCAAGCGCAATAGCGATTGAAAAGCCACCGCCAGGCCACTACATTGCCCGCGACTTATGAGTACTTCTTCTGCAGGAATCCCTTGGTACGTTTGGGCATTGATGACGGTCATCTGCTGGGGCACTTACGGCGTGTGCATGCACACCGGCTCCGCGAGCATGAAAAACCCCGAGCACGGCCGCATCATGGCCTTTCTCTGGGTCGGATTGGCCTATTTTCTCACCGCCGTCATCGCGCCGATCATCATTCTCAAGCTCAAGGGCGGCCCGATTGCTTTTTGGGCCTACCCGGCCAAGGGCTGGCAATGGTCGCTCATCGCCGGGACACTGGGCGCCATCGGCGCGCTGGGTGTGCTACTGGCGTTCGGCGCGTCACCAAATCCGCCGGTGTACGTGCCGGTGGTCATGTCGATCATTTTTGCCGGGGCGCCGATCGTGAACGCCGTCGTCAACACCACGAAAAACAACGGCTGGGCCAACGTGCAGTGGCCGTTCGTGCTCGGCATTTTGCTTGCGGCGCTCGGCGGCTTTCTCGTCACGAAACACGCGCCCAAGCCAGGCCCGCCCGCCGAGGCCAAGGCGTCCCCTACCCCGTGATGCCGCTCACGCCCGCCAGTAGCCGAGAGAAACTGGAGCGCATCCAGTTAGCCAAGCTGCGGGAGTTGCTCGCGGCTGTCCGCCCGGACAACGCTTTTTACGAAGCCAAGCTTGACCAAGCCGGCATCGACGACTCCGTTGCGTCGCTCGCTGCGTTTCGTGCAAACTGCCCGTTTACGACCAAGCCGGAACTTGCCGGCGATCACGCCGCCAACCCGCCGTACAGCAGCAACCTTACTTTCCCGCTCGAGCGCTACACGCGCATCCACCAAACCAGCGGCACCAGTGGCGCGCCGTTGCGCTGGCTCGACACGCCGGAAAGCTGGCAGTGGATGATCGACAATTGGTGCGACATTTTCAGTGCCGCAGGCGTTGGGGCGAACGACCGGGTTTTTTTTGCATTTTCGTTCGGGCCGTTCATCGGTTTTTGGCTGGCGTTCGAGGCCGGTGAGGCGCTCGGCGCATTAAGCATCCCCGGCGGCGGCTTGAGCAGCGCGGCAAGATTGCGGGCCATATTCACTCACGACGCCAACGTCCTCTGCTGCACGCCGACTTACGCCCTGCGCCTGGCCGAGGTGGCCAAAGAAGAAGATATCGACATGGCCAAGTCGCCGGTGCGCACGATCGTCGTCGCCGGCGAGCCGGGCGGCAGCATCCCCGCCACACGCAAACGGCTCGAGGAGGCTTGGCCCGGTGCAACAGTTTTTGATCACCACGGCATGACCGAGGTCGGCCCGGTGACCTATCAATGCCCCGCCCAAGCCGGCGTGCTGCACGTGCTCGAGGAGGCGTATCTGCCGGAAACCATCGACCCAAAAACCGCCGAACCGGTCGCGGCCGGCGGGACCGGCGAACTGGTGCTGACCACGCTTGGCCGGCACGGCTCGCCGCTGATCCGCTACCGCACCGGCGACCTTGTCACCACCGCCGAGTCGCCGTGCCCCTGTGGCCGCCTCAACCTCGCGTTGCAGGGCGGCATCCTTGGCCGCGCCGACGATATGCTGGTCGTGCGCGGCGTGAATGTTTACCCCAGCGCTGTCGAGGAAATCCTCCGCAGCACCGGCGGCGTCGCCGAGTATCGCGTGCGCATCAGCCGCGACGATGCCCTCGTCGAAATGAGCGTCGAGGTGGAACCAGATGGCGAGAACGACAATGGCTTGCCCAAGCGCTTGGCCAAGGCATTTCAGGAATCGCTCGCGCTGCGCGTGCCAGTGAAACTCGTCGAGCCCGGAGCCCTCCCCCGCTTCGAGTTGAAGGCCAGGCGGTGGATTGTTAATTGAGGTTCACCTGACTGCCGATTTGAATTAAACGCAGAGACGCAGAGGTAAAGCGGGGATGAATGCAACGCAGACAGGTCAGGCAACTGCTCACTATTTGCCGCCGTTGCCTTTTGCTTCTTTTCGCTGCCACTGGCGCTTGGCCGGCTCGGGGAGTGTCTTGTCCACCTTGGCGTAGTAGCTGTCCGGGCCGAGCATTTCGTTCACCTCGTCGCGCAACTTCACAGAGGGGCGCACGAAATGTTTTTCGCTCGTGTCGATAAACACCAGCCGCCCGTTCTGCTGCCGAATGCACAGGAACAACGGGCACCGGCCGGCATGACTCGTGGCCAGGCCGTGGAGTTCTTCTATCTTTTCCGAGGCAAGCTCGCTGCCGTTTAGGCGGAACTGCACCTGCTGGGTGAACTTGGCCGGCGCGTCGTCGAGCTCGATGATTTCCTGCGGGAAAATCTTGGGCATGTCCTCGCTGTTGTTGGCCTCACCGATGACGAGCACGGTCTTATTGGAGAGGAGCAGCTCCTGGTACTTATCGTAGTTCTCGTTCATGCACAGAACCTGAAACGAACCCTTGAAGTCCTCGACGGTGGCGATCGCGTACGGCTTGTTGGTGCGCCGGGAGATGCCGCGCTGCACGGTGGCAATCAGCCCGCCGACGCGTGTCACTTTGCGGCTCTCGAGGGCCTTGACCGTCTCGCTGTCGTGCAGGCAGTACTGCCCGAGAAGTTCGCGGTAAGGGTCGAGCGGATGGCCGCTGACGTAAAAGCCGAGCAGCTCCTTCTCGGCGGCGAGGATGTCTCCACTCTTCCACTCGGCGAGGTCGGGCACGGTGTCATGCATCGACTGGCTACTCTCCTCGAACGCGCCGAAGAGCGACGTCTGACCGGACTCACGGTCGCGCGCCTGGCTCGACGCCTTAGCCAAGGCACGGTCGATCACGGAGAACTGCCCCGCGCGCGAACCGGCGAGGCCATCGCACGCGCCGCTCTTGATGAGCGCCTCAAGCACCTTGCGGTTCACCGTGCGGGTGTCGCAACGGTCGCACAAATCGAACAAGTCACCGAACGGATCGCCAGTCTCGCGGGCCTTGATGATTGCCTCCACGGCAATGCCGCCGACGCCCTTGATCGCCGCCATGCCGAAGCGGATGACCGAGCCGTCCCGCGCCGGGGCGAACAGCATCTGGCTTTCGTTGACATCCGGCGGCAACACCTCGATGTCCAGCGACCGGGCCTCGTCGGTCAACACGCCCAGCTTGGCCGTGTCGGCCATGTCGTTGGTCATATTAGCCGCGAGGAACTCGACCGGAAAGTGCGCCTTGAGGTAGGCGGTCTGGTAGGCCACCACGGCGTAGGCCGCCGCGTGCGACTTGTTGAAACCGTAACCGGCGAACTTCTCCAGCAAGTCGAAAATCTCGTTGGCTTTGTGCTTCGAAATGTTGTTGTGCTCGGCGCACCCCTGCACGAATTGCTCGCGCTGTTCCTGCATCACCTCGACCTTCTTTTTGCCCATCGCGCGGCGCAGTAAATCCGCCGCTCCCAGCGTGTAACCGGCGAGCACCTGCGCGGCTTTCATCACCTGCTCCTGGTAGATCAGAATGCCGTAGGTTTCGTTGGCGATAGGCTCGAGCAGCGGGTGTGGGTATTTAATCTCCACCTCGCCGTGCCGGCGGCGAATGAAGTCCGGGATCAGGTCCATCGGTCCCGGCCGGTACAACGCCACAAGCGCCGTGATGTGCTCGATGGTGCCCAGCTTGAACTTCCGGCACAGGTCACGCATTCCGCCCGATTCCAACTGGAACACACCGACCGTGTGGCCGTTGTTCAGCAGATCGTACGCTTTTGGGTCGTCGGTCGGCACACGATCCACATCGACATCAACATTCCGCCATTGCTTCACCATCTCGCAGGTGTTGCGGACTACCGTCAGCGTTTTCAGGCCGAGAAAATCCATCTTCAAAAGGCCGAGATCCTCCACAGGTCCCATCGGGTACTGGGTGGTGATGGCACCGTCCTCGTCCTTCTTGAGCGGCAAAATATTAACCAGCGGCTCAGCGCCGATGACGACTCCGGCGGCGTGGACCGACGAGTTGCGGGTGATATCCTCAAGCACGAACGCCGTGTCGATCAACTCGCGCGTGACTTCCTCGTTGTCGTAGGCCGCCTTGAGGTCGGGCGACTTTCGAATCGCGTTCTTGAGCGTGATTTTCAGCTCGGCAGGCACCAGCTTGGCCAACCGATCCGCCTCGCCGTAGCTCAGCCCCATCACCCGGCCCACGTCACGAATTACCGACTTCGCCCCCATGGTGCCAAAGGTGATGATCTGTGCCACCGAATCGCGCCCGTACTTTTCACGGACGTACTCGATCACCTCCTCGCGGCGATCATCGGCAAAGTCGATGTCGATGTCCGGAGGGCTGACTCGTTCCGGGTTCAAGAACCGCTCGAAGATCAGCCCGTACCGTAGCGGATCAACGTTGGAAATCTCCAGCAGATAGGCCACCAACGATCCCGCCGCCGAACCGCGCGCCACGCAGGTGATGCCCTGCTCGCGGCCGTACCGAACGAAGTCGCCAACAATGAGGAAGTAGCTGATGTAGCCCATCTGCTGCATGATATCCAGCTCGTAATCGACGCGGTCGATGAGTTCCCCTACCGCCTTGGCCACGGCCGGATCATCGAGCCCCAGTTTGAGTTCCCGATCGGCATCCCCTGGCGACGAATAATTGGGTAACTGGTCGGCTTTCTCGAGCGACTCCGCCACAAACATGTCGCCGTCCAGACGAACCTGCATGCCGTAACGCTCCTCAAAGCCATTCGCCAAAAACTGCCGCAAATAACCCTCGCGAGTGTAGCCTTCCGGCGGATTAAAAACCGGGTAGTTCAGCTTGCCAAACTCGATTTCGACGTTGCACTTTGCGGCGATCTCCATCGAGTTTCGCACCGCATCCGGCACCTCGGCGAACAGCGCCGCCATCTCCTCCGCCGATCGTAGATAAAACTGCTCCTGCACGTAGCGCATCCGGTTCGTGTCCGAGAGCAGCGCCTGCGTTCCGATGCAGATCAACGAGTCGTGCGCGTGCGAGTCGCCTTTCTCGACGTAGTGGACATCGTTGGTCGCCACCAGCTTGAGCCCCATGTCGGCGGCCCACGGGATAAGATGGCGATTGACCTTGGCCTGCTCGGCGATGCCGTGATTGTGCAACTCAAGGTAATAGTTCTCCGGTCCGAACGTCTGCTTGAACCAGTCGATCTGATCGCGCGCCTTGTCGAATTCCTCTGCCATGATCAACCGGGGAATCTCGCTGGCCAAACAGCCACTCAGACAGATCAACCCCTCGCTGTGCTGCGCGAGCAGTTCCTTGTCGATGCGCGGCTTGTAGTAGTAGCCCTCAAGCTGCGCGGCGGTGGCCAGGCGGACGAGGTTGTGGTAGCCGGCCTCGTCCCTGGCCAGGAGCACGAGATGGTAATAGGCCTCCTTGCCGCGTGCACCGGACTTTTTCTCATGCCGGCTGCCGGGCGCGACATACACCTCGCAGCCGATGATCGGCTTGATGTCCTTGGCGCGTGCTGCGCGGTAAAAATTGATCGCGCCGAACATCGCCCCGTGGTCGGTGATCGCGAGCGAGCTGAAGCCCAATTCGCTTGCCTTATCAATCAGGCGATCCACACGGCACGCCCCATCGAGCAAGGAAAACTCGGTATGGCAATGCAGGTGAACAAATTCCGATTTCGGCACGCGCTCAAATTACCCGCAACGCTTGGCCAACAGCAAGTGTCGCGATTGATTGTGGATAAGTTCGGGGCGGGTAAACAGGGATCAAACAACCGTAAACCGAGTAGTGAAGTCCGTGTTGCCGCCCGGATTGGCAGTCAGTTTCAGGTACGGCGCGTATTCTGTTTTCATGAAGCGCGGCGAGACAATGCCATCGAGTTGCCCGGCCGTCTCGTCACCGCTTGGCCGCCATAGCTCGGCTTGCGCCCAACCGACGCCGATATCGACGCGCATTGCCACTGACTCACCCGTTATCAGGAAAGCCCTCTCGCCGATTCGATCCACTTCGCAACGGGTAGCAAACTGCCAGCGCACGATAAACTCGCCCGCCTGGCCAAGCCGCGGCTCGAATGTGTCGGTCACCAGCCAGCCGCTCGGCTCGTTGCTCAGCGGCTTGACCGTGCGCGACAGCAGGCCACCGCCCTTGAGGCGAATTTCTGTTTCCAACACCTCGCCGTCGAAGCTCTGGAGTGGCTTGGTGTGCGCAGCCGTCCAGAGAAACGGCCCTTCGCGCCTGGCCAAGTTGATCTGATTTGAACACGGGCCATTGTGGGCGTCTCGAGAAGCAAGCCAGTTTCGCAACTTGGGATTGCCTTGGTAATCTCCGGTGCCTGGATCGATCACCATCGCGCCGCCCTTAAGCCATAGAGAGAAATGCTGCGCGTCGAGATGGCCATGCGCCGCCATCGAGCCCGCACCGAGCGGCGAGAAATCAAACCGCGCCTTCCAGTGGCCCAACGCGTTTACGGCAGTACCAGTGTCCGGAAAAACCCTCCAGCCGCCCTGCACTGTTTTTGGCTCGTCACTTTGCAGACACGAATCAAACTCGCCGCGCATAAGGTGTAGAAATGGCGACTGCCCGGCGTTGCCGGCGATCCATTGCCACCACTCGGCCGCGGCCCGCGACTCATCCGCGAACCACGGCATGACGAAGGCGTCGTCCGAGTCGCCGTAATCCCACGGAGCGGACGGCACCTGCATCTCGCGAAAGTACCAAGCTGCTTGGGCAAGCCGCGCGTCGATGCGGTCACAACACGCCGGCGACAGCGCACCGGCGGCGGCGAGAGCCTGCCGGGCTTCCCAGCAGAATTCCCACGCGAAAAACTGATAGTTCAGCGCCTGCTCGAAGTTGCCGCCGTCGCGGTGGAACTGGCGCAGCATTTCGCGCTCGAGTAACTTGCCAAGCTTGGCAGGGTCAGGGCCAAGCTTGCCCAAGCCAGGCCAACGCGCGTTGGCCAGCGCCAGGCCGCACAACTCGCCGAGCAGGTGGTTGTTCGCTGAGGAACCAAACGTGCGATGGCGCCAGGTGAACCAGGCGTGCGCCGGCAGAATGTCGGCGCGTAGATTGGCCAGGCGCTTGACCAAGTCTCCCGGGTTTTGTCCCTCGAACGCGGTCAGGAATGCGTCGATCCACGTGAATGCGATGAGTCGCATGCCGCTCTCAAGTGCGCTCGTCCAGTGCCAGCCGGTGTACGGTGGGTTGTTCGCCACCCAGTCCTCAAGCCAGTCGAGGCAGTGCTCCCCGCTGCGGCGGTTGCCGAGCAACCAACAGGCCTGCGCCAGGCGCACCGGCCCATACCAACGACTTGGCTCCCAGAGTGGCTTGATCGCCGCGCCGTCCGGCAGCTCGCGGTGGTTGATCTTGAACGCGGACAGCCCGGTGGGGACATCGACTCCGGCGAGGTAGTCGCGCTGCCAGTTCGGCGGCGTGTCTGTCTGTACGTCGAGATGGCCGAAGAAGCGGAGGCGACCGGAGGCGACTCGCTCGGCGTCACGCTTCAGCGACTCGCGGAGCGGCTCGGGAGCGGAGGCGGGTTCGGGGAGTTTGGGGAAAGCTGAACTCGGCGACAGATCAGCGGAGGGCCATTGGCCAAGTTTGGCGTCCTTAAATTCGAACCATTTTTTGCGGAGCCGCAGGGCGATCTCAACCGGCCCCATCGCCCGAAGGCGCCGCCAATACCAGTTCAAAGCCGCCATTCAGCACGCTTACCTGATCTTTGGTCTTGTGGTTTTATCCTGCATCCACTTGACGTCCACATTATTGGGTTGGTTAACATTCAGCGCGATGTTGCCATTATGTTTCAAATTCGGGGTCGTTCGCGGATCGCGCCATTTATGGATTTCGGCATGTCCATCGGCGAAGGAGAAACCGGCGGCGTTGTTGTGATAGCTGGCGGGAAAATCCACCATTGTGGTAAGGGACATGTTACCGTAACCGGGCATCCAAACCACAAAAAAACCATCATTTATACTGTCCATTCGTTCGTCAATCAGAACCCAAGTTTCAGATGGACCAGGCGCTACCATGTCTCCGCGCTTTAAATAAATAGTTCCATCTTTAGGACCACCAAACCAGGTATGATGACCACTGTTTGCGCCATTCTGGCCATCCCCTCCAACCCAGCTATTCATGGACATGCTACGGACCCGGGGTTTCCCCTTGGCGGTGCTGGTGTCGGCTGGACACCGAAAAACCTGAGGACTCCTCCCAACATGCTCCCAGAGCGGGCTTCGTGCGATATCGACCTTGTAGTCCCAGCTATTAGGGTTGCTGTAATTTAGGCTCGTGTTGCCCATCCAGCCGTGCCTGAAAGTGCGTTTGCCCTGTGTCGTACACTTCCGGCAACCATCGCCGTAAGCCCAAGTAACATTGTCATCACTGTCGTCAGCATAAAAGGACCAGGCCATCATGAGCTGTTTGTTGCTGTTCATGCATGAGATGCCGTGTGCCTTGGTCTTGGCCTTGGCTAGGGCCGGCAACAACATGCCGGCCAAAATGGCAATAATGGCGATGACAACTAGTAACTCAATCAACGTAAAACCGTTATTTTTTTTTGTTATTTTAACCATGAATTTAAACCTTTAAAATTAGAACTAAAAAATCAACGCCCGTTCTTGGATGGTGCGCACCATAGACGGTTGCGCCCAGGTTTGACGTTTTCCCTCTTGTACCACTCAAAAGTCATGAACTCAGCACTACCGCCAAACATTCCAGTGATTGCGCCCTCGCTGTGGCGTTTGCTGATCCCCTCGGAATAGATCTCCTGGCCGCCTTGCATGAAAATGACGCCAGGCGTACTGGATGCATCATTGAAATTCCCAATCCGCCGCTCGTCAGGCTCCCAAAACAGAACATCATCCGAGTTAAACTGATTCCGCTTGTGGGTACGGTTATTGTACCAACCATTCGGGAACTTGCCTATACAGCCGTTAATGACGTAACTGGAAGAATCCTGCAGGCCAGTCCGACGACGCTGCTCGATGTCT
>MPLU02114405.1_pt1 | contig 10876 bp, 26 predicted proteins | sample 1617381 | NCBI WGS metagenome assembly MPLU02 (sample SAMN05944801, study PRJNA350692) | marine metagenome | biome: marine; feature: ODZ; material: water; isolation source: 90 m water sample filtered on 0.2 um supor filter | place: Pacific Ocean | collected 2012-04-08 | depth 90m m | reverse complement strand
CTGCTAGTAGTTTTTTAAAAAAATTAATAATTATTTTTGATGTAACCTTCTCTCCAGAATTCTACTACAGGTTGTATGGACTGCTCATGAGATAGAAATATCTTTAGGCCATCCGATAAGGTGACACACGAATGCTTATGCACTGACCCAGCTGGTGAGATGTCTGCTATCTCATCCCATGTAATCCACCGGTAGTCTCCATCAAATGTTTCTACTGATATTCTCATTTGTTATTCCCGTTGACGGGTTACGGATGATGGTAGTCGAGGTCTAATCCATCATGACCTACGATTTCGGTAACGTTTTTATCAGGTAGCTTTATCTCTTCTTCGCATTCCTCACAGAACCACGGTGATCCCCCACCCTTATGGAATCCCCAATCTACCCTTCTGAGGGTTGAGCCACCGTGAAGAAGTTCAAAAGTTTCATAACTTTTTCCATACGAAATGAATCTAGTACCATCGCATCCCTCTGTTGTACATTTATACAAATCGTCACCTCCTCGTTTCATGTGTCCAGCTACAGATTGTTGGCAAAGAATTTTACGTTAGGTTGCCCCTCTGCACCGCATTTATTGCAATAGAATACTGTCTCACCATTGCCATCGACGTATACACAACGAAGAGTATCGCCTTGAATCTCCCACGTTTCTTCGACTTCACTAAACGACCTGAACGATTTACTGTCGCATCCTTCTGTTATACATGTCATAATTATGTCCTTCCCGTCGACGGGCGTAAATCAGGGGGGCATCCAATACCCTGATAATTGTAGTTGCCATTTTTAATCTCGATCCATTCAATTTCCCTTGCCTTATTATAGTCAGGGTGCCGCACTTCTTTAATCTTGCACTTCATACAGATGTTCTCCGTATTAAACATCGACATAGTATGGGTATTCGTATCTGCTCTACACCGTTCACATCTCATTTACTTTTCCTCTTCTCCCGTGGACGGGTTAAATTGAAGACGGCCAAACTTATCTTCGCTTAATTGATACACATCACCACTCATCCAAAGTAATTCCTTTGGCAAATCACTCAAGTCAAAATCTAAATCTTCAACTCGTTCGGCTATTTCTTTTAAGCTTTTTGCTATAAGCTCCAGTCTTTGTTGCATATTCATATCTTTATATTTCATTTTGTATTACCTCTTGTCTCCCGTGAACGGGTTATGATGTATGGACAAAGTTAGCGCGATTAACTACACCTAATTCGACAGACCTTTTTCCGTATATCCCAAGGTCAAACTCATGGTTTACTGCGTAAGGGTCGCTATGATAACAAACGACCATACCTGTATCGTTTATCTCTTTAAAACTTTTAATGTCAGGCTTGCCGTCCCAATAATGTTCGTTGAAATATGATATATTGCACTGATCGTAATTATGTATGCACTCTTTCTTTACGGTTCCGTTTGGGCCAGCCCATTCTTTTTCGTAGGCATAGATCCCACGTAGATTTTTCCACGTGAACCAAAGGGGATCTCTTTCCATAGCGTAACGAATGAAGTGCCACTCCTCTAACTCCCTCATTTCTTTTGCGAACATAGTCTTCTCGAAGTAAGGACGTAACTCTGTAAAGTCTGGGTTTACTATTTCTGTATTGCTCATGTTAGTCTTCTCCACTTTTTCTTTTCAATTAGAGTAGCAATTTCTTCCAGCGCTTCTTTACTCAGATATTTTGTTTCCAGCCATATTCCATAGTAGAGGCCCTTTTGTGCTCGAATTGATATCTTAAATTGCCACGAATCTTTTAAGTCTGGAATCAAATTGCCACTTTCAATCTGGTCAAAAATTTCCTTCTTGATAGCAGAGTCACTTCTTAGGTCGCTCATGTTAGTCTCCTCCCGTGACGGGCTGTTGGATGCGTGTTACCTTGTTGAGCCTTATGACAGGTTTCATTCCTACGTACTCAATACACTTTATCGCATCATGGTCAACCTGATTGCAAGCTATCCACGAATCCAAAATAGATTCTCTTCTATTGTCGTAATCATCATTTATAAATTTGCTTGTTATTTCCATGTCGAAAAATTGAGTAATAAGTTCCCTATTTTCGACATCATTTCCTTTACTGTCAGAACAGATACAGACACTCCACCCTTCTACTATGCCTTTCCCACGAAAAAATGGAATCATCATATCCTTCCTCATGTTAGTCTCTTTCTACCCGTGACGGGTTAGTAAATTAGATGTTCAGGATATATTCCATCAGGAATTTCTTCAATGTTTTTTGCCATCTGTGTCGAATCATCTTCATCTAAGGCATGCTTCTTACATAAGTCCTCACGTTCCTCTTGAGTAATGGCCGCCCAGGCTGTTAACATTTCCTCATTTTCCAGTTTGGAATGATGGTGCTCATCGAGGACAGCATACTTATCCATGTCCTCTTCCATTTGTCGTAGCGTCTCTACAGATTTTTCGTGGGTATTATCTACAAGAATGATTTCGTACCAGCCAATAGCAAAATGCCTATAGCGATGTACTTTCACGTACACAGACTCGCCGCCAAGTCTTTCTAATGCAGTAATAAAATTACTTTCGTCTAAGGGATTAGATTCCCGTGAACGGGTGCATCGACTTTGATACCAATTCTTATATAGTCCATTGTGTATTTGTTTCATATTAAAAGTCTCCGGTTCGTTCCAGATGGTCTGCACATTTATTACAGATATCGTAGTCACTGCGAATCAATACAGTCTCACCACAATTTCTACAATCCTTCTCTACCGAATCATTCATGGTGCTGTGATAGAAATCCCAGTCCTCTTCGGTATTCAATTCTTGCCAGCCGTAATTACTACTGTATGCCATTGTCATATTAATAATCCTCCCAGTACGGTGATTGAGTGTTGCGTTCAAGGCAGTCTGCACAGTGGTCGCAGACGCTATGGTCTATAGGTAATTGTTTAATTCGCTGACACATTCTGCACGTTTTATCTACGAGTTCCGGTTCTGGGATGAGTCCAGCGATGTCTCGAACCCATCTTTGCTGTGCTTCTGGGTCTACGATCATGCTTATCCTCCCGTTGACGGGTTAGGTAGAGACTTATCATCCATATCTATCCACCAACTATTAGCGACATATAGTCCGTCGCTTTCCTTCGGAAATTCCTTCAGGTCTACGTAAGAGAGTTCCCCCAGTGCATAGAAGTCGGTAGTCATTTCTCCATCTACATAAAACCTTTTGTCCACATGATGATGTCCAAAGAACCAGAACCGAGGCTGGTGTATTTCGTATAATACCTGTAGGAATTGTTGGGTTCGGGACTTGATAGCATTGCCTGTTATTTCCTGAGCAATAAATGCAGGGCAATCGTGCGTAATCATAACGTCAGGTTTAATGTGGGCATACGTTTCCTGAGCGTGCATCAACTGACCGTATGTCAGTTCCTCGCTATCCGAATGGTAGAGTCCCTTAGATTTTCGGATAGCTCTGTCTACACTTTCGGCTCCTCGAATCCACATGACCGAATGATGTTTATACCCTGTAGATTTCGGTGGAAGCATACCGAATCCCTTAGTAAGCACATCATCACTGCACGATTCGAGATGGTCGTGATTGCCTGGCACAACAAACAAATCACAGAGGTCGTTTAATGTCGCCCAATCTTCTGGCTTGGTAGAATAATCTCCCAGCTGGACACATGGGCTGGCGGTTTGTTCTAAGAGGTGCAATAATTCGGCGGTCTTGCCGTGCACATCTCCAATAATTCTCATTATGATTCTCCCGTGACGGGTTTAGTAAATGCGGTAAGGAATGGGTGCGTCTCTTAGAGCTGGACTATTGTCGATCTTGTCGCTCACTTCCTTCAGTCGCCTGAGTAAGTGCAGTTTGGCGTCTAATAGAATGCTGAATGATTCGGGATACTTTGTTCTGTTGTTTACTTCAGAGATATCTTCCTCTACTTCGTGAATGTTCTCGATAATCCGAGCGCGTTCTCGGATTAATGGTGAGACCCATTGTCTTATTCTTTTGTACATGCTTACTACCTCCAGTTATAATGGTGGGTGACCAGCGTTTCCCGTGACGGGTGAGAGATTTTTTCTGGGAAATACGGTGTGATATTATACGAGACACCGCTCCTACGATGTATGTAACTATCCCTATAGAGAGAACAATAAACGTCATTACAATTACAAACAGATCGTCTTGTCCGTAAGTACCCATAGCAATACCTCAGTTAGGTTGGAATAAAGTTCTGTTAGATTGAATTAAGAGACGGCTTCGCACTGGTCTGCATTGACTGCACAGACATGGTCAGCGAATCTTCTTATGCGATTATCTAGTTCAGGATTAGAGGGTCTTCTACAATTTTGATTATCTTCGTGTTCCTTTTCAGCAATAAGCTCGCCGAGTTTCAGTACGAGTTCCTTCGTCTGATTATGAGCATCTATCTCTGCCTCGGACCCCGTGACGGGTTCTTCGTTCCAATAGTAAGTTGCCATACGGAATAAACTACTGAGAAGACCGGCTAACTCTTCGACTTTCCATCTATGTGCAATGAGTTCGTCATTCTGGGCGTCACGTTCCTTGATTACTTCGGGCGTCATTGCCTCGAATGATCTGTTACTTATGTCATTCTGGGCAGAGTTCAATCCATCCACTGACGCCTGAGCTAATGCGATTACATTATTCAGGGCGTCCTCTAAATCCTGAACCCAGAAATGGGCTGGAAATTTTTCGAATGATACTCGGTTATTATTAGGCACGATACAGCACTTTCTTCCCGTGACGGGACAGTTATAAGGTGATAGGTAGAATTTTCTGGGAGTTCCCGTAACGGATTTCGACTCGGTCGTAGTTCCTCGAAGCCTCGATGTTCTGCTTATTCCCTATAGTAGGAGAAGACATAAAAGCAATACACATGAAGTCGTCGTTATTATTCCAGGCGGTTAACACTTCTGCCTTACTGGAATAGTCTACACCAGCTACTGGTTCTATAGATAGAGCGTTCATATTAGTATTAATTCCTTTTCTCCCGTCGACGGGATATTATGACAGCGGTATTAATTATTTAGCTATGCCTAATATTTTTAGTCGGGCTTCATCGGATATAAATACTGGCTCGGCCTGATGTGCTTGATCTCTCCTATAACAACCATTAGTAGGAGACTTACCCTTCTTATACTTACGATGATGAACATGATTGTAATTAGACTGGTCATCTATACGTGGCTTACGCATACGAGATACTGGTATGGTAGTCATACGCTCATGGAATTCTGAAGCAATAATGTCCATACATTGACTGGGAGATCTACGAGGGTATACACCGAACTTGTCTTGGTTTTCGTAGAAGAACATCGCCGCACACTCCAGTCCTTCGTTGTCGTAAACGTCCCAAAGTGTAGCGGAATCAAGACCCGTGACGGGCTGAGTATTCGGTTTGGGTAGACGTATAGGCGTATCAATACTTTCTGGCACTGGCAATACAGCCACAGACTTCATGGATTTCTTCTGAGAATTGCTGAGTAGATTTCCTAACTTCATGACATTATCCTCTTTTCTTAAACCATTTATCTTCATCAATGAACAGATCCAACAGATTATTTAGCCGTTCCTCTACGACGTTATCTGCACCAACTCTAATCCCATCTAATGCAGTACGAATCCAATGCTGTGGATGTCCCCGTAAAATCCCCCGAATCTGACTCTTGAATGATTCGAGATCGAATGCATGTTGACCTTTCAGGAATTCTACCTGAGCCTCCAGCTCTGCTATTCTTTCTTTATCTGACATGTCACCTCCCGTGACGGGCTATGTTCATATAATGAACGGGTGCGCGTTTATTATATATGTTCCACGTGGAACAAATGTGCACTACTTTTCCCATACTTTTCTGCTCGAATTCAACCGTCCAGCCCATACTTTTTCGCTCGAATTTATTTGCCTCCTGGAAAAAATGTCGAACGCCTAAAACAATTTTTACTCGAAGCTCACCAAAAAATCCTGAGAATTTCTCAGAATTATCAGGAGCCGATTCCTAATTTGAACCCGTGACGGGACTACGCGTCACGCGCCCACGCGCCAAAAAAAACGCGCCCACGCGCCAAAAAAAACGCGCCCGCGCCTGTGTTCCTTTATATAGCGTCCCATTGAGCCGACCGATTTCTCGGCCGACTCGTTGGCATGGGTTTTGCTTATGCGACTTTTTTCTCTTTTACGACTTGGATTTGATCGACTGGCATAGACTTCCGAAGGGCTCTATTTTCGGAGCGGACTGCCTTGAGATCGCTTTCCAAGCCCTTGATAATTGCTTGCAAGCGTTCGATTTCCAACTGGTCGTCCGTCTTCTTTTCAGGTGCCTTGAACCGCTCAATAACACCGTCGGAATCGGTAACACATAAGGCATAGCTATCAGCTAAAATTTTCGCTGGCGATTCGTTCGGGTTACGTGCTCCCATATCGGTTGCTAATTTTATCAGGTGCCTTGCCGATCCCTCAACGGCCGTATCGCCCAATTTCTTGGCTGTTTCCATGCAAATACCATTGACAGTGGGAGCGTCCAAAAACCCGAATTTTTTGGTCGTTGATATAGTGCCTTGCAACCCGAACAGATCAAGCGACTTGATCGCTTGTGAGCGTTCGAGTTGAACGACTGGCTTGAAATTTTTGATCGTCTTGAAACCAACACCGACTTGGCGACAAACTGTTTCGGCAAAATCGGCGACTTTCAATTTTTCCGACTTGATCGCTTCAGCGTTTGTTTCGAGAGCTCCGAAAATTCCAGTTGCGAAATCGTAGCGAAACTTTGCTGACTTGCTTGCTTTGTCGTTCGCTGTTTCGGCCGATCCGTTATACTTTTCTTGATCTTTCAACCAATTTGACGCTAACTTGAAACCCTTGATTTTTTCAGCGTCCGCCAAAACTAACTTGGCTAATGTCTTCTCAGGTGCTTTACTCATGGTGATTAACTTTCTAACCCGTTCGACCGGGTCGCTTTAGGTTTTTTGTGACTCATCTTGGCCACATACTAAACATACTGCTGAAGCGTGCACTTTCGGCCCTCGTGTGCCATAACGTCGCTTCAAAGCAACTTTTTCGCATGCTCAAAAACCCCTATTTTTATAGGGTATTTCTAACATTTGAATATTTTCGCCGACTGGGGACCCCACGCCATCCCACAAAACCTATGCAATACTGCGCTCACCACACCATTGTAGCATACGTTATTATAATACAGTACCGCATACGTGCACGCAATAGTGCAACACTATAAAAATGCATGTACTGTTAAAAAAATTATTATTACTTTTTTGAATTAGTATTGCGGTGTTTTTGGGTAGGTTATTCGTTTATGTGGTATAATTATTAGGTTATGATGTTTTATTGCTATGAAGGGTTGACGTGGTGTTGTAATAAAGCTATTATATAAGGTATACCTCCCTCCTGGGGTATGGACTGTTGTGCAGAACGCCCTGCGGGTGCCACCGTGGGGCGTTTACTTTTGCTTACATGAAATGTCATTTAGGTAATGTTCTATATATATAGGAGGTGATTGTTATGCCAGAGTATATCATCGTGGCGAGAGGGAGCTGGGGCATGCGATTTGTATCGAGGACGAAGTTAAGGTCTCAGGCGTTGAGTGCGATAAGCCGCGCTAAGTCTTTGCCGGATGTCAAGAGTTTGATTGTTCGAGTGGATCAAAAAGAGTTCGAACTATCACGAATTAGTCGATTCAAGTTAGATAGTGTCATTTAAAGCAATATTAGGTGCACATACTTATATGTGTTTGAAGGGTTGACACAGTGCATACTGTATCATATGTTTGAGATGCCATTGGGATTATGTGAAGATATAGGAGCATAATCGAAATTGAAATGGCCGCAGGGAGCTGAGAATGGTGTGCTTAGCTTAATGTGTTTTGTCTTCCCCCAAACTAAAGGAAGTTTAACCAATCATCCGTAGGAGGACGATTTTTTAAACGACCATTCTACTTTGCAGGTTGTCTCCCATTAACCCTGAATGGAATCTGGACAGCTTGCTTAATTTCCACTAAATAAGTGGAAGAAGGGAAGAAGTATGACTGAAGCTACAGTCATAATGGAGACAGAAATGACTCCAAGAATAATGTTAGAGCCTTTTTACACACTCTGCGTGGAAGAAGGTACACTAAGCCTGACAGTAAAACTGGTAACAGTTGAACGGTCTGGCGAGACAAGTGTGATCTTAGGTGAAGTTGATAATCCAGTGGAAGGTGCACAGGTGATTATTAATCAGCCAGGTCCCTTGGACATTGAAGACATAGATACTTATGTCGACTGGCGTGACGATGACAAGAGCATTCAGTCATGGCCGGATAAAGCAGTATTCTCCTCTGAGCGACGAGCAATCTTGACCGCCATAAAAGCTAACGAAGAAAAGCTTACAGCTATTCCTCACATGGCAGATATATGGTTTATGATTTCTCCGGAACTGTCTGACGATGACACGAAATGGGAAAATGCTGTAGAGAAGATGCGTGTTGGGTTACACGCGGAGTTGGTGCGGTTACATAGTAAGTTGGCCGCATAATCTTGAGAGGAGGGATGTGGAGGTTGCATCCCTCCCCTCACCTACTATTTAAAAATTTCTTCTGGATCACGCATCGGATCGATCTCTTTACATAATGCCCTGAGCACCATTCCAAGATTATACTTAGCTCCCTCCTGATAGAGGAATATTTTCTCCTGTCCCCACTGATTAACTGTGATCAATGATCCGTTTGCTATAGGACAATTGATCTCTGCCGCATCCGAATCAGTTAGCAACTTCATCATAATTCACCAGCTCCCTGTTCTGTAAAAACAATGGAGTACGTGGGCCGAGGTTTGCACCATGCACATTAAAATAAAAATGATCCCATGCATCTTCTTCGCTTAACCCGTCGTCATCAATCATCTTATCGATGATCGCTTCCGCATCATAGACAAAAACATTCACGCCCTCGATGTTAGTGAACACACCAATGACCTGATCTTCCCATCCATCCAGCATGTAAGCGCCATCCATCTCATAACGCTCCATCAACTGTTCTATAAAGGAGTGAGAATTCTCTTCGACTTTAAACTTTGGTTTAGCAATCATGTTCTATTCTTTCCCTTTAATTAATAACGATGGGGTTAACAGGGTCTCTATGGATCTGATATAGGACAATGGCTTCATTCTCCTGGTATTCCTGTGTGATTTTATGCTTACGTATTCCAGCTGTGCCCATCTGAATCATGTAATCCACATCGGTCTGCATAGTCTCCGGCACAAGGAAGACCCAGCGTAATCGCTCAATGTCATTGCAACGTTCCAGTATTTCTTCGGGGCAGTTCTCTTTAGTCCATCCAATGATCGGAGGAGGTGCGGCATGATGTCCTAATAGGATGGTTTGGTCCAGTATAGCAGAGAAAAAGCTGGAAGTTTTATACGGCATCATCATATCGCCTCTCCATAAAACACGCTCGACTTAATCCAGCGGAATAATTCAAACCATTCATATGTATCTTTTCGAAGTGAACCGATAGGAAGGCCGTAGTTTAAACGACTCTTCAATGGAGGCCCGATTAAATCTCCTGTGTTAGGATTAAATAGTCGTTCTCCTTTTTTAAATGGATACTTAGGATCTCCGGTTTGCGTTGTTAAGAAGTCATGACGATAGGCAAAGCCAATAACCTTGCATCGAACACCCCATCGAAATAACTCAGGCCAGTGATTGGAATTGGATTCGATGTCGTCAGGTAGGTCTACTTTAACAATGACAAACACGTCGGAGTGAAATCTGAAGTTGTCGACCAGTAACCAATGCGATCGAGCTCTGGTTGACTTCACGTCAATCGATAAGCGGAGTGCCAGACTTTGATTGTTTGTTCGTACCTGAGGTAAATCACTACCACCATCTGTGATGCCTGGATCATCGTATATGTTAAAGTTGGCCTCAGGCGACAATGCTGTGTTGGCATGAACCATTTGAGCAAAAGCCAATTCAGCAATCTTCCCTTCTACCATATCCGATATGGAATCCGTAGCGTCTCTTATACTGTCCGATCCAAAGTCTCTGGGAGACACAGCATTCTTGTTATAAATCTTTTTAGCAAAATCATAACAGGACCGTATTAAGTGGCCGCGCACTGTGACGTAATCAAACTGCACCGATGTGCTCCCTTGCCATGTCGAGACACCTTGGATCAGAATCAATTCCAGTGAAATCAATTCCTAATTCATTACAGACCTTTCCAACTGTACCCTGTCCCATAAATGGATCGAGGACCTTCTCAGCTGGAATGTTTTCCAAGATGTTGGATACTAGTTTTGCAGGGAACGATACCGGATGTAGTTCATTGCGCGTTGGTGGGATTCTCCAAACATCACCAAGCCCTGAACACTTTTGATTCTTAAGCCTGAACTTCGGTCGAGCATATACCATTATGTATTCATGTCGTGGGCAAAAGAAGGTTGGAGAAAAATTCATACCGCTCCCTCTGTCCCAAATAATGATTTGCCGTAGAGGCAAGCCTGGATTCCATAACGTGGGCAGTGTTACTTCCCCTTTTTGAATTCGAGGTTTGTGATTATAGAAGATGGCTCCTGTGTCACTAAGCACTTTCCACATGGCCATTAATACATCGGATTGCCAATCTCGATATTCCTCATCTGACATAGCGTCATTGTGTGAACCATATCCATCTGTTAATCGACATCCAGACCATAGGCTGGTTGAAGTAACATTCTTTAATCCAGCTCCAGAAGACCTGCCGAGGTTGTACGGCGGCGAAGTAATAATCGCGTCAAAACGAATATCGTTTTCTTTAAACCGCTTAAGTGCGGCCAGACAGTCTTCTTGGATTAACAGCATCCTAAATACTGTTCCTCATCTTCGTTCTTTGGTTTGTAACGTCGTTTCT
>MPLU02297240.1_pt1 | contig 10908 bp, 7 predicted proteins | sample 1617381 | NCBI WGS metagenome assembly MPLU02 (sample SAMN05944801, study PRJNA350692) | marine metagenome | biome: marine; feature: ODZ; material: water; isolation source: 90 m water sample filtered on 0.2 um supor filter | place: Pacific Ocean | collected 2012-04-08 | depth 90m m | reverse complement strand
GCATCGGCCACCTATGCGTTGCCGCAAAGTGCGCGGCCGTGAGAACCAGCAGCACGCCACCACCGAGCCATGCGCGGGAATTGAGCATCGCCACCGCAAGGCCAAGCGCAATCGCAATCACACCCACAGACACACCGAGCCAAACGGATCTTCCCTGCAGCTGAATCGTGTGCCGAGCGGTCTCTAGCTTGCCACCCGACCCGGCGACGTCCAGCATACGATCCGCGCAATATACAAGCCACGTACAACAGAACAGCAGCACGCGGTCGCCAAGTGCAGGAGATATACCGGCCACGCGGGCAAACTGCTCCTGCCAGATCACCGCAAGCAGCGGTGAGTCGAGGTTGAGCAGGTTGGGCCAAAGCCACCAAGGTGTGCCGGATGCCGGTCGCACGTCGAAGAAATTTTAAGGCAACCGAAGCGATTTGAAACGGAAAACCGGCTAGGTTGTCTTTGACATTCGCGGTGTGCGGCCTTTGGATGGCTACGATTTATGGCCAACATTTCGATTCCCACTCTCTCACTTCAGTCACTGACCTCCCCCGACCACCGCGCGAGGTCGGTGCAAACTATTGGCCATGCGCTGGAGCGATCCGGTTTTTTCATTGTCACGGATCATGGCATCTCACCGGGGCAAATTGCTGAATGCTACAGAGCCGCCGAAGCCTTTTTTAGACTACCCGAAGAGATCAAACTCGCCTGTCATCGGCCGGAGTCAAACAGCCAGCGCGGCTTCACCAAATTCGGCCGCGAGCACGCCAAAGACAACACCCAACCAGACTTGAAAGAGTTTTACCAAATCGGCCGCGAAGACAGCAACATTCTGCCACCCAACGTTTGGCCAAAGGAGCCGGTGGAATTTCGCGAAATGATCGGTGGATTGTATCACCAAATTGAGAACATCGGCTTGGCCCTGCTCGGCGCATGCAGCGAATACCTTGAGTTGGAGGCGGACCACCTGCCACGCCTAGCTGGAGGCGGCGACAGCATCCTACGCGTTATTCATTATCCGCCGATCGACGGTGACGCCGGACTAGCGACGCGCTCGGCAGCGCATCAGGATATTAACTTCATCACGCTACTGATCCAAGCGACCGAAGGCGGGCTGGAACTGCAGACCCCGGACGGCGAGTGGGTGGCGATTGAGGCCGAGTCGAACCAGTTGATCGTCGACTCATGCGACATGATGGCCAACCTGACCAACGGCCAGTTTAGAAGCACGATGCATCGCGTGGTCAATCCGCCAGACTTGGCCAAGCGTCGGCTGTCGATGCCGTTTTTTATGCACCCGATGAAGGACACCGATCTGACGCCACTCCCGCCCTGCATCGAACGGACGAGCGGCCAGGCAGATTACCCAAACTGGACGGCGGGAGAGTTCCTGACCAAGCGCCTCAAGGAAATCGGACTCGCCTGAGTCAACTACCTGACGGCGGCCTCGTCGACGAGGCGAAGCGCTTCGCCGATGAAAATATCGGCAGTGGATTCGCCGAGGCTGGTGCGGGTGATGTAGTCATACCGCTCAAAGCTGTTCCAGTCTTCCTTGGTCAAAATATAGCCCAGCGCATCGTTGGTCAGACCAAACAGGAAATTGTGCCGCCCTGTCATTTTGCGCTTGAGGTAGTAGCCGATGTTCGGCAGCGCCTCGCCGGGGATGGTCAAAATCTGAGCACCCCCAACGTGCACCAGGTTGATGCGGGTGGTGATCGATTTTTCGTCCTTCTTCGCCAGACGCAGCGGCGATGACTTCATGATAGCCAGCAGCATCGGCGAGTCAACCGGCAACGTTACATCGCGCCAAGCGCAACGGATATTGGGATTCGCCTGTGCTGCCGCACCTCTGACAATCCGAAGCGCCTCCTCGGCAAGCAGGTGACCGATGCGACGACACTCGGCCCAGGTCTGCACGTCCTTACCGTCCGCCCCCCGCACGTCCGCGGTGACCATTCCACCCTGTGCGCCGTTCATGAAAATGCCTGTGCCACCGCCGCGCGCTGCGATACGGTCGTACAGCGGCCCGGCCAAATCCGGGCTGAGAATGCCCTGGCTCGATCCGAGCACCTCCGGATGGATGGCGTAGTTCACCAGTGTGGCAAACGGCTTGCCGTCACGGCCGACCACCTGCATCACGCTGCAACGCGGGTCGAACAAATCCGGCGCGTAGTAATTATACGCGATCTTCCCCTTGGCCTTGCCTGTGGCGATCTTCAACGATGCCGGTTGCAGCCGGTCGAACGCCTCGTTGATCGCCTCAGCGGTCTTGTTGCATACCCAGTCAATATACTCGAGGTCCGCATCGGTACCACCTTTGCCGTTGGGAAAACCGTAGCAGTCGGGGGCGCTGTGCGTGTGCGTTGCACCAATTAAGATGTGCTCTGGCGGGATGGACTTGACCTGCCGCCGCACGCGGTCGCCCAGTGCAGCGGGGAAACCGAGAAAGTCCGTGCTGACAAACGCCACCCGCATGCCGTCGTTCTCGAGCACCATCGCCCGCACCGTAAGATCGCCCTGTTTTTTTCTGACAGGATTAGACGGGCCAACCCCACCAGACACCGACAACAGTGGATCTGGCGTAACCACCTGGACCGCAATCCCGGCACGAAACTCGGCACACGCAAGCATCACTTGGCCAAATGCCACCGCAGAAAGGACAATAAATCTGATCATTCTCATGGAAAGAAACTCTCCTCGGAAAGCATGACGCCTGACAGGCGAGAATGCCACTCGGATATTCGTCGCGAAAAACGACCAACTACCCAATCAAAAAACAGTGGCGACGGTTATTCCGTTGAAAGAACGCCGGCCAAGCGCCAGATTGGCCAGACGCCAAGTGGCTGAATCTCACGAACAGTACCTGCAAAAAGCTGCCGGCCCCCGATTGATCGAATCCAAGCCGCACCCCACCCTGCGAATGGTTGTGGTCATTCCGTGCCACGACGAACCGGACTTAGTCGGCGCACTCGAGTGCTTGGCCAACTGTGAGACTCCACTAGGCCAAGCCGAGGTTATCGTCGTCATTAACGGCTCCAAAAAAAATGATTCGTCGGTGACCCTGCAAAATCTGTGCACGCTCTCAGAGACCACCGACTGGCTGGCCGAACGCAGCAATCCTTGGCTGCCGATTCACCTGCTGCATCTGCCCGATCTGCCACCGAAACACGCCGGTGTCGGCCAAGCACGCAAGATCGGGATGGACGAGGCACTGCGGCGACTCGCCGATGTTGGCCAGGCAGAGAACGGACTGCTCGTCTGTTATGATGCCGACTGCCGCTGCTCCGCCAATTACTTCACCGGGATTGAGTCGCACTTCACCGCACTGCCGGATATTCCCGGTTGCAGTATTCATTTTGAGCATCCGCTGGATGCCTCCCAATGGACCTCGCTTGGCTTTGGTGGCAGCGCGCCCGACCAAGCGGTGTTCAACGGTATCGCCGCCTACGAACTGCACTTGCGATATCACGTGCAGGCGCAAAAGTTCATCGGTTTTCCATATGGCTTTCACACCATCGGCTCGGCGATGGCGGTTTGCACCTGGGCGTACGTGAAACAGGGCGGCATGAACCGACGCCAAGCCGGGGAGGATTTTTATTTCCTACAAAAAATCAGTCGGCTTGGCCAGGTAACAGAACTGACCGGCACCACCGTGCACCCCTCGCCGCGTATGTCGAATCGAGTGCCGTTCGGTACCGGGAAGGCAGTCAGCAACTACGTGGCCAACGGCAAGCTGGCTACCTATCCGCTGCAAGCCTATCGCGACGTGCAGTGGCTGCTTGGCCAGATGGGAGTGCTCTGGGCAACCGGCCGGCCAAACGAACCGCCTCCCGAGGCGATGGCCCGTTTTTTAGAGGATGATTTTGTCAGGTCAGTCGTACCTGAAATCCGGGCCAATTCGGGCGACTTGGACGCATTTCGCAAGCGGTTTTACGGCTGGTTCAACGCCTTCCGCCTGATGAAATTCCTGAACTTCGCGCGGGATGAAATTCACGGCCCGGCGACAATCGAACAGGCAGTAATCGAGCTGCTAGAGTGGATGAACCTACACCAGCCGAATTCGACTGGAATCGTAAATTTACTGCGACAGTTCCGCAGAATGGAAAAGGAATCCTAACGGCGCCCCTTGAAGATGCTGGCTCGTTGCTGCAACCAGATGAGATCCGTATTGCGCGCATTTCCGTGGGTGTGATTACCCCAGTGACCTTCATTAGTCCTTACCAGTAAATCTTTTGTTTTTTGATCATTCCATTCGTTGACCCTTGAACCCCCGTCAATGTATCCTAACGCCGCCTTGCCGTTGTGATAACCGGCCGGCACATGATAGAAACTCTGTCTCATTTGATGCCCGAAAAAAGGCCGGCAAAGGCTCACCGGATGCACCTCTATGAAGGTGAACAGTTCCGAAGGCCCCTTGGCAGAATCGGACATTTTAAGGTAACTCTGGTATCGTGGGTCAGGCTGGTTCCGGTAGGCCGGTTCACCTGCTCCCCGCATGTTTGTGTCCCAACCGACAAAGCTGTTGAGTGAGTAGCTGCGCAAGCGCGGCCTCGTGGTCATCTTCCTTGTTATTGGATCCCTTCCGGTCATGGTGCTCTTGTCAGAGGGACAGCGATATATACCCGTGGTCTTAATATACTGGCCGAACAATGAAAGATTCTTGTCAATCAGCATCTCCGGTTTGAGGGCATCCTCCGGCCGACTGGAAAAAACACCACCCACCCAAGTCAGGCGTGCTTGGCCTGTGCCATTATGCACAACGCTGTCCTCGTTATCGTCCGCGTACAGCTGCATCATGATGCCGAGTTGTTTGAAGTTGTTCAGGCAAATACTCTGGTGCGCCTGACTTTTGGCCTTCGCCAGCGCCGGCAGCAGCAGGCTAGCAAGTATGGCGATGATGGCGATCACCACCAGTAACTCGATCAGCGTAAATCCACTTTTTTTTCTTGTCCTCATTATAATTAGTTACCTGTCTTCGTCCCGTTTTCCCAAGCGGCCAGTCGCCCGGCCCTGTCAAATGTCAGCCGCAAATAACGATCTCGCAGCCGATAAACCTCTGCCGGCTCCAGCCGCACTACGCTCAACGTCCGCTGCTGGTAACCGGCCCCAGCCAGCGTGCGGCCTGCAGAGGCACCGGAGTTTGTGATCCACTCCACACGGCGCATGCCGCCCGGGAGTTTCACTTCTCCATCTGGTCTCCCCAGTTCCGCGACGGCCTGCCTGTAACTGAACTCACCGATACGTCCGTCCCAATCGACCTGATGCAGCGTCCGGCATCCGACCCCAATGAGGCAAAACGCTGCAGCGCAAACCAGCCAAGCACTATTATGCGATGCCAGCGGCGTCACGTCGTGGTGAATATACCCCTCGCCATCCTGATTGCAATCAGCAAAAAAAACAAATAATTGACCAATTCTCTACTTATACCTGCGGCTCAGCGCCGTGAGATTGTCTCCTTCCATAAACTTTTTAAAACCGACAAATATTGATGTAAACAATCGCGATCAGGTGGCGCGTATGATGTGGCGTGCCCAAGGAAATAGGGGTGTAAACATTACAACTGCCAAGCACATAAAAACAAAATCAGGATGTAAGCGGGCTTCCTTGCCAAACGGGATGGGTTTCCCGTAAGTTTCCCGCCTCTTTTCGGAATGAAGGTTTACATCAACGGCAGATTTTACAGCGAGCAAAACGCGAAAGTGTCAGTATTCGACCACGGACTACTTTACGGCGACGGCGTGTTCGAGGGCATCCGAGCGTACCACGGCCGGGTGTTCAAACTCAAGGAGCACATCGACCGACTGTTCTACTCGGCCAAATCGATCATGCTCGACCTGCCAATGTCGCACGTGGCGTTGATGGAAGCTACGCTTGAGACCTGCCGCCGCAACAAACTCACCGACGGCTACATCCGGCTGGTCGTGACACGCGGCCGCGGTACGCTGGGCCTGAACCCCAATCGCTGCTCGAACCCACAGGTAATCATCATCGCCGGCAAGATCCAACTCTACCCGCCAAGCCTCTATAAAAAAGGAATGGAGATCGTGACGGTGCCGACGACGCGCAACCATCACAACGCCGTGAACCCGGCGATCAAGTCGCTGAACTATCTTAACAACATCCTAGCCAATATCGAGGCGAACACCGCCGGCTACGAAGAGGCGGTCATGCTAAACGCGGAGGGCTACGTGGCGGAGTGCACTGGCGACAATATTTTCATCCTCAAGGACGAACAGATGTTTACACCGCATCTCTCGTCCGGCGCACTGCACGGTATCACGCGCGGCACGGCGATCGACCTAGTAGCGGGGCTTGGCATCCCCACTGTCGAGCCGAACCTGACTCGGTACGACCTGTACAACGCGGATGAATGTTTCCTCACCGGCACCGGCGCAGAGATTGTGCCGGTGGTTAAGATTGACCAACGGATCATTGGCAACGGCAAGCCGGGGCCGGTTACAAAAAAAGTGGTCAAGGCTTACCAAGAGCTGACAAAAGTCTCCGGTGAGCAAATCGCCAGACGCTGACCCATGCTCGGCCAAGCACAGTGCGAGTTGAGACAGGAATGCCTGCCCCCGGCCGGCCGGGGCGTGGGCACCCAAAGTTGCGAGGGGGATTAAGTCCATCCTGAAGTGAACGATAGAGCGCTTGCTCAGGTTTTGTGCCGTGTTTTAACGGCTTCCTTCTTTTATTATGGCAGGTTTTGTGCTACGCTTTTTACGTTGTTGTGCGGATAAACCGCCTTTCTCCGACAATTGGGAGACATCGACTCGAATTTAATTTCCAGAAGGATGATCTGCGATATTTGCAAGGAAAAGGAAGCCACGGTTCACCTGACCCAGATGGTTGAAGGCAAGACCAAGAAAATCGATCTGTGCGAGGAGTGCTCGAAGGCCAAGGGCGTGGATGACCCGGCCGGTTTCTCACTGGCTGACCTGTTGCTGGGGCTCGGTGCCTCGCAGGAAATGGAGGAGTCTGGCTCCACCATAGAGAAATGCCCCAAGTGCGGCTTTAGTCAGGCAGATTTCAAGAAGACCGGACGGCTTGGCTGCCCGGACTGCTACGACCATTTCAAGGAAGGAGTGGAGAGCCTGCTAAAGAGCATGCACAAGGGCACGCGCCATACTGGCAAAGCCCCGGCGGTTTGGCAGCAGACGAAAGTATACGTGGATCGGCTCCACTCTCTGAAGGCCAAACTGGACAAGGCAGTGGCAAAGGAGGACTACGAAAAGGCGGCACATTTGCGAGACGAAATTTCTCGGGTTAAGTCGGAGTTCTCTGAGACCTCGGTAACCTAAGCGATGAACATTCAAGACTACCTAAGCAAGCCGACAGAAGCAGCCGATCGCGAAGGTCCATCCAACAAAATCGTCCTCTCCAGCAGAGTACGCCTGGCCCGCAACCTAGCCACGACACCTTTCCCGGGATGGGCGAAAAAATCGCTCCGCATTGAGACCTTCCGGCAGATTTGCGATACAGTGATGGAGGTGGCGCCCATGCGGGATGCTTTTCACACTGGCATGGAAGATTTATCCACGCTGGACAAGCAGATCCTCGTGGAGCGGCATTTCATCAGCCGCGAACATGCAGCTAAGTCAACAGGTAGCGGTATGGTACTCAGTCGCGACGAGGCCCTGTGTGTAATGATCAACGAGGAGGATCACCTGCGCATGCAGGCATTGCTACCCGGACTGCAGGTAGACAAGGCTTGGACAGCAATCGACCTGTTCGACACTTCGCTGGAGTCTTCTCTCGATTTTGCCTTCTGCAAACAGCGCGGCTACCTGACCGCCTGCCCCACGAACCTCGGCACCGGCATCCGCGTGAGCGCAATGCTGCATCTGCCCGGCTTGGTATTGAGTGAGCAGATCAACCAGATCATTCAGGCCGTCAACAAACTTGGCTTAGCCGTACGCGGCCTGCATGGCGAAGGCACCGAGGCGCTGGGCAACGTCTTTCAGGTCTCGAACCAAATGACCCTTGGCGAGACAGAGTCGGACATCGTCGAGCGACTCAACAAGGTGCTGTTGCAGATTATCGACCATGAAGAGAACGCCCGCGCCAAACTCCTCGAAAACAAGGCCAAGATGGTGTACAATCACATCGGCCGTGCATACGGCATACTAGCCAACTCCCACAGCATCTCCTCCAAGGAAACCATGAATCTGCTGTCCCTCTTCCGGCTGGGCATTGACATGAAACTATTCCCCGGCAGCCGACCGGCGCTAACCGAGGAATTGTTCATCATCACTCAACCTGCGCATCTGCAGAACACCCGCGCAGGTAAACTCTCCGCCGAAAAGCGGGACATCCTCCGAGCCAACCTCCTAAGAGATCGGCTCATGAAAGTGAACCGCCCTAAAACGCCGAACAACGAAACGCCGGAAAAAACCAAGGGAAATGGAGAATAATACAAGCGATTTGCCAAGCGCATCCACGACCACCAGCAAACTGGACAAAGCGTAAAAGGACGCCCATACTGGCTAAGTATTTTATGAGTGACGAGTCAATGAACAACTTTACCCCCCGCGCCCAGCAAGTACTGGCGCTAGCGCGGAAAGAGGCCGACCGATTCAACCACAGTTTCGTGGGAACCGAGCACCTGCTGCTGGGCCTGATCAACCTTGGCCAGGGCGTTGCCGTCAATGTCCTCCAAAAGATGGGGCTCGACTTGGAGACTGTGCGACTCGAAGTTGAGAAACAGGTCGGCACCGGCCCGGATCAGAAACTAGCCGGCAACATTCCCTACACGCCCCGCGTCAAAAAAGTGCTCGAGCTTTCCAAGAAAGAGGCTAAGGCACTACACCACACTTATGTGGGCACCGAACACATCCTATTAGGCCTGCTGCGCGAAGGCGAAGGCGTCGCCGCGCGCGTGCTGAAGAACCTCGACATCGACATCGACCAGTGCCGACAGGAAATCCTGCAAGAACTGGATCCGAACTTCGAAAGCGATGACGGAGTCGCCGCCGGCATGGAGGAGGAATCCGGCGGCAACAAGAAACAGGTAAAGACCCCGGCTCTCAAGGCATTCGGCCGCGATCTCACTGATATCGCCAAGAAAGGTGAGATGGATCCCGTCATCGGCCGAACCGACGAGATCGAACGCGTTATCCAGATCCGGTGCCGCCGCACCAAGAACAACCCGGTGCTGCTAGGCGAGGCCGGCGTTGGCAAGACAGCCATCGTCGAAGGTCTCGCGCAGGAAGTCATCAAGGGCAACGTTCCGGAAATTTTACGCGAAAAACGCGTCATCACCCTTGATCTCGCGCTAATGGTCGCCGGCACCAAGTACCGCGGCCAGTTTGAGGAACGTATCAAGGCCGTGATGGACGAAATACGCCGTGCGAAAAACGTCATCCTCTTCATCGACGAGTTGCATACAATCGTCGGGGCCGGTTCCGCTGAAGGCACGATGGACGCCTCCAACATTATCAAACCGGCATTGAGCCGGGGTGAGATGCAGTGCATAGGTGCCACCACTCTCAATGAATACCGCAAATACATTGAGAAAGACGCTGCCCTCGAGCGCCGCTTCCAGTCCGTCAAAGTCGAACCACCCTCCATCGAGGATGCCATTGAGATCCTCAAGGGCCTGCGCCCGCGCTATGAGGATCATCACAAAATGGAATTGACCGACGAGGCCGTCACGGTAGCTGTCAGGCTCTCCGACCGCTACATCACCGGCCGCTTCCTGCCGGATAAGGCAATCGACATCATGGACGAGGCCGGCGCCCGCGCCCGCATCAAGGCCATGACCCGGCCTCCCGAGGTAAAGAACCTCGAACTGGCAATCGAGGAAACACGCGCCAAGAAGGAAAAAGCCATCAAGGATCAGAAGTTCGAAGAGGCCGCCTCGATGCGCGACGAAGAAAAGAAGGCAAAAGAGGAACTTGAGAACACCCTGACCGAGTGGAAGAAAAATAACGAGGACGCCCGCGTCAAGGTGGACGAGGACGACATCTTGCAGGTCGTGGCCAAGTGGACAGGCATCCCACTCAAGCGGATGGAACAGGGCGACGTGCAGAAGCTCCTCTCGATGGAAAAGGAACTTTCCAAGATCGTCATTGGCCAGGCCTTGGCCGTCGAGACGCTCTGCAAGGCGCTACGCCGCAGCCGTGCCGACCTCAAGGATCCCGCGCGTCCGATCGGCTCCTTCATGATGCTCGGCCCGACCGGTGTTGGCAAAACTCTCCTGGCCAAGAGCCTCGCCGTGAACATGTTCGGTGACAGCAAGTCTTTCGTGCAACTCGACATGTCGGAATACATGGAAAAATTTAATGTCTCGCGCCTCGTCGGCTCGCCTCCGGGCTACGTCGGCTACGAGGAGGGTGGACAACTGACCGAGAAAGTGCGTCGCAACCCCTACTCCGTCGTGTTGTTCGATGAGGTCGAGAAGGCGCACCCCGACGTGATGAATATGCTCCTCCAGATTCTCGAGGAGGGTAAACTGACCGACAGCTTTGGCCGGCAGGTGGACTTCCGCAACACGATCATCCTGCTCACCTCCAACGTGGGCGCAGAGCGACTCAAGAAGGGAGCCACCATGGGCTTCACCGCACCCGACGACGAACAGGACTACGAGCGCATGAAGGAAAACCTCACTGAGGAAGCCAAGAAAGTTTTCCGGCCCGAGTTCCTCAATCGCTTCGACGACATCGTCGTGTTCCGTTCACTGGGCAAGGAGGAACTCACCCAGATCCTCGAACTTGAGCTTGCAAAGGTTCAGGAACGGCTGGCTGAGCGCAACCTCCACTTCGATCTGGATGAGTCCGCCCGGGACCTGCTACGAGAAAAAGGCTACGACCCCGCTTACGGGGCACGCCCCATGCGCCGCGCCGTCGAAAAACACCTTGAGGACCCTATGGCTGAGGAAATCATCAGGGGCGACCTGCTTGAAGGGAAGAAAATTGCCAT
>MPLU02224369.1_pt1 | contig 10917 bp, 10 predicted proteins | sample 1617381 | NCBI WGS metagenome assembly MPLU02 (sample SAMN05944801, study PRJNA350692) | marine metagenome | biome: marine; feature: ODZ; material: water; isolation source: 90 m water sample filtered on 0.2 um supor filter | place: Pacific Ocean | collected 2012-04-08 | depth 90m m | reverse complement strand
CTCAAGCTGTCCATCGCGTAGAACAGCGATTTTTTTTGCCATCGCCATGGCTTCATGCTGATCGTGGGTGACATACACAACCGGTTGGCTTCCGGACATGATCAGACGCCTCAATTCCGGCCTCAGCTCTTCCTTCAACTGGGCATCAAGGTTGCTCATCGGTTCATCGAGCAGATAAACCAGCGGATCTCTCAACAGGGCCCTTGCCAGTGCCACCCGCTGACGTTGGCCTCCAGACAGATGGGACGGCCTGCGCTCGGCAAGATCCTCAAGTTGCATGAGAGCAAGTACATCACCAACCCGTTTGCGCTGCTCGGGGCGAGAGGCACCACGTACCCGCAGACCAAGGCAAAGATTGTCGGCAACACTCAGATGAGGGAACAGTGCGTAGCTCTGAAACACCATGCCGATTCGCCGCTCTACCGGGGAGACATTGGTGACGTTGGTTCCATTGATGGAAATCGTGCCTTCATCCGGTTGATCCAGACCGGCGATCAATCGCAAAGTGCTGCTTTTGCCGCAGCCACTGGGGCCCAACAGGGCCAGGCATTCACCATCTTCTACCTCAAGTTGGAGATTGCGGATGATCCAGTTACGACCGACACGTCTGCCGATTTTCTCAAGAACAAGGGTCATCCTTTGACAGCTCCATTGGTGAGTCCGGAGACAATCTGGCGCTGGAAGATCAGCACAAGCAGCACAAGGGGTAAGGCCCCAAGCACTGTCGCAGCGGCAAAGGCACCGTAGGGAATCGAATAAATCGAGGATCCGGCGATGCGTGCCATCGCGACCGGCAGGGTGAGCAGTTCAGATCGGCTGATCCAGGTGAGAGCGATGGGGTATTCGTTCCAGGAGAACAGGAAAACAAGAATGGCTGTGCTTGCTGTGGCCGGGGTGATCAGGGGAATCAAAATCCAGCGCAACCGTTGCCAAAGTCCGAGACCTTCAAGCCTTGCCGCCTCCTCAAGTTCGACGGGAAGATCCTCAAAGGCTGATGACAGCAACAGCACAGCAAGAGGCATTGACAATGCTGCGTAGGGGAGGGTCAAGGCGAGAAGGTTGTTGCCGAGATTCAGGGTTCGTGCCAGCTCCAACAGGGCCAGAAACAGCAGAACATAGGGAAAGAGCGCTGCGGCGAGCAGAAACAGTTTTGTCGCTCTGGCAAGGCGAGGTGGGACTCTGGCGATCGAGTAGGCAGCTGGGATGGCCAGAACCAGGGTCAGAACCGTTGTGCTGGCACCAACGAAGCTGCTGTTGAGGATATAGCGCCAGAATGGCGGGTCAGAGTTGAGAACCTGGCGATAATTGTCAAGCGTCCATTGCTGGCCGATGTTGGCGAGGGGCTGCACCAGGGCTTCTGAACTGCAGAAAGACGTGTAGATCTGCCAGATCATCGGTGCCAGGGACCACAGCAGCAGAGCTGCGATCCAGACCTTGCGCGCTCCTGTCATCGGCTGACTCCTTTCAAGGCTCCCCGCCAACTGACCAGAAGCCAGGTGAGCAGACAGGAGATCACAAGCAACAGAAAACTTCCGATCATCACCGTGGCGCTGTAGCCGAAGTCGAGAAAGCGCATCGCATTGAGATAGGCATAAAGAGCAAGACTTTCGGTGCTGCTGGCAGGTCCTCCCCCTGTCATCACCTGAATCAGATCAAAGACCCCGAAGGCCTGGGCAAGTCGAAACAGGAGCCCCATCAGGATGTAGGGCTGCAGCAACGGCAGGGTGATGCGTCTCAGGGCATTGACAGAACGTCCCCCCTCAAGCCGAAAGGCTTCGTAGAGGTCTTCAGGAATGGTCTGCAGGCCTGCAAGCAGGATCAGGGCGATGAACGGGGTCGTTTTCCAGACGTCGGCAAGAACCGTTGCCAGCCAAGTGATTTTGGGATTGGAGAGGATATTGAGAGATTGCAGCCCTACAAGACCTGCCAGCTGGTCAATCGGTCCGTAGGGCGTGTTGAAAATCCAGCGCCAGCCGAGGGCCATCATTGTTGTGGGCAGGGCCCATGGCAGCAGGCTGAGGGCTCGAATCACTCCGCGACCACGCCAACGCTGATCCAGCAGCAGGGCAATGGCCAGGGCAAGAAGTAATTCCAATCCCACCGAAACAACCGCGAAGCGAGCTGTCTGGGCGGTGTCCTGCCAGAAACGCTGGTCATGGATCAAACGCAGCCAGTTGGCACCCTGATTGGGAACGGCCACAAGGCCAGTGAGTACGGAATCAGCATGGCCACTGAGCCAGCCATAACGAATCAACGGAACGCCGAAAACAATGGCGACCAGCAACAGAGCTGGTAAGAGCAGCAAGGACAGAGACAGGGGGCCAGCATCAAACAGCCGTCCAGACAGCTGCCGAGGCTTACCGATCTTCGGCTTGCTCATCTGACGTCTCCGGAAGAGGCAAGCACCTGCTCGGTGATGGATTGCGCTCCATTCATGCCCTGCTCAACAGTGTCCTGCCCAGTGAGAATTCCACTCAACTGGCGCTGCAGCACATCACTGATCTGCGCATAGAGCGGTGTTTCCGGGCGGGATCTGGTGATCTCAAGGGCCTTGCCGAGTTCCAAAAGAATCGGTGCAACCTCAAGCAGTTCCGGGTCTTGGAAAAGAGCTGTCTGGGTTGGGGCGTAGCCGTGGTTGAGGAACATCTGCTTCTGGGCTGATTCAGATGTGAGGAACTGCACCACCTCTGCGGCCGCGTCTGGATCGGAAGCACCTTTGAGAATCGCGAGTCCCCAGCTACCCAGGGTTGCTGCCGGGGAATGGCCAGGAGCCGCCACCATGGTGGTGACCCCCACATGACCTCGCACTGCACTGTCTGGTTTCTGCAGTTCAGCCCAGGCGAAGGGCCAGTTCCTCATCATTGCCGAATCCCCGGATCTGAAGGCCTGCAGACTCTCCGGTTCGGCGAAGTTGGTGACGGCCTTTGGACTCACACCGCTGGTGATCAGTTCCCTCAGCCAGCCAGCTGCCTTGAGGGCAGCTGGGCTGTCCAGCCCCACTTGATCGGTTTCGGGATCGAACCAATCACCGCCGAAGCCGTCGATGACCTCGAGAAAATCACAGCTGAGACCTTCGTACTGTCGGCCCTGCCAGACATAGCCATAGTCAACACGTCCTTCCCGTTGCAGTTTCTGACTGACTGCGATCAAGTCCTCCGGTGTGCGTGGAGGTTCGTCCATCAGATCGGTTCGCCAGAAGAGCAAGCCCATGGAGGCCTCGAAAGGCCAGCGATAGAGAGTGTTGTTGTAGGAGTTGCCCAATTTCACTCCGCCGGCAAGGGAATCAATCTTCTCCTGGTTGAACCAGGGATCCAGGGGGATCAGCCAGCCAGCGGCCGCGTACTTGGGAACCCAGGTGATATCCATCAGCAGAACATCAAAAGGTGCTTTGCCAAGCAGCAGACTGCTGATCGCCAGATCAGAAATCGCTTCTGTCTCCAGCGGGCCTCTGGTGACGTGCAAATGAATGCGACCGCGATGCTCACGATTGAATTGCTGCACCAGAGTCTTGGTTGAATCAGCAAATGGAGCAGCCATCAGCACGTTCACCTGTTTGGCTGTGAACGTTCCGGCCCAGCCGGCATAGACCATCACTGCCATCAGTGGGACGCACAGCGCTGCCACCCATCGCCGCCAGGTCTTCATCGATCGACCGTTGAAGCGGGCAGATCAAGGCCTGTCATCTGTTCTTCGGCCCAGTCCTTGACGGTGTAAGCCTCCACCGCAGCTGTCATCAAGGCCATGCGTCGCAATTGTTCCGCCTCATCCATGTCCAGAGCCCCCTCGATGGCCTCATCCATGCGGCGATGGGAATAGGGGTTGGTGAGCAGGGCACCATCAAGCACCACGGATGAGCCGGCAAATTCCGAGAGCACAAGCACGCCGGCTTTGTTCTTGCGCGCAGCTGCATATTCTTTAGCGACAAGATTGAGGCCATCCCGTAATGGGGTGATCCAGCAGACATCAGCCTGGGAGAACCAGGCCACCATCTCTTCATAGGGAATTCGTCTTGTGGAGAAACGGATGGGGACCCAATCAATCCGGCTGAAACGTCCATTGATTCTTCCTGCCATCTCTTCAATGGAGCGTTGTGTGTCTTCGTAAATGCGCATCCCGCTTGCTGCAGCGACACAGGCAAGCATCAGCACAACCTTGCCGTGCAGGTCCTCTCGGCGTTCGAGGAGCCGCTCAAAGGCGAGCAGAAGTTCTTCATTGCCCTTTGTGTAATCAACTCTGCTTGCAGAAAGAACAAGTTTTCGACCTTTCTTGGTGTCTTCTGAAATCTGATCAGCAAATTGTTGAACATCCTTGCTGTTTACAAGATCCTGAATAACGTCAGGGGAGGTCCCAACCGGGGAAGACATCAGTCTTATCTGACGATTGTTATGTTTCATCCATGTTGTGACTGAAGGTTCAGTCAGGGCACTGCCAACACCGATGAATTTTTTATCAACAGGCTCCTTTGGCCCTTTTTTTGCGCCAACCAGACAACTGGCAGCACGGGCAAAGTTCTCGGTATAGCGAGGAATATGGAAGCCAACGGAGTCGCAGCATAAGAGGCTTTCAAGGATCTGCTCACGCCATGGAAGGATTGCAAAAACATCATTTCCTGGGAAAGGAGTGTGATGGAAGAAGGCAATCTTCAGGTCAGGTCTTGCTTCACGAATGAAACCTGGAGCAAGCCAGAGGTTGTAGTCATGAACCCAGATGGTTGCCCCTTGGGCTGCTTCACTGCAGGCGGCCCTAGCAAAACGACGGTTGACTTCTTCAAAAACACTCCAGTTGGCATTGTCGGCAACAAAGTAGGTTGGAAATGTATGAAGGATTGGCCAGAAAGCTTCCTTTGATGTGACGTGATAAAAGCTTGAGATCTGATCTTCTTCGAGTGGGATACGTCTCAGTCTGAAGTTTGCTGGTTCATGCATTTCAATGCACTCATCAGCTGCATCTTCAATCGAATCAACCTGTCTCCAGGCAATCCATGTTCCATCAGATCGGCTACGGAAAAGATTGCGGAGGGTGGGAATGATTCCATTCGGACTTTTCTGGTCACACCAGATTCTTTCCCCTGCTTCATTAACTCCTTCTTCGAAAGGGGTTCTGTGATAAAGAAGGATGAATGAACTGCGTCCTTGGTGAGCTGTTGTCATCAGTTCATCTCGTGAGTGGAAGAGAATCTTTTGCGGATCATAAAAATGCTCTCTGTTGAGGAATTTTTAAAATCAGTTTTTCTCAGCTGGTATAAGAGCATGTGAACCTGAGGTTCTGCAGAGAAGCTTGGCTGACCACTGCTTGTCAGGCCTGCCTTTGGGTTCACGTTGATGCAAGTATCTGAATCATTCATCTGAATGCATGGAACAGGAGCCATTGCCTCTGCTCTGAGCAGCAACTTATCCGGTTGATCGGTGGAACCTCCGTTGAGAGCTGCTTTGATCAAGCTTGGCACAGTCATCTCAACAGCATTGGCTGGAGCAACCTTGGCCTCTTAAATCTCTGAGTGCTTTGCTTCTGGTGGAACCCAGGCAATGATCTAGCTCACTAGGAGCCATAAGAGCCTTTAGGGTTGATCGGTGACTGGAAGCAGCACTAAGACCATGCCAGGCCTGATCGAAGTGAATTGAGGCCTTGTTGATGGCCGATCAGAATTTATTCAGATCAACGCCAAGGGACTTGGCATAGGCACCAAGACCTTTCTTCTGAATGGTCTTGAGCGCTCTAGTGGTGACACGCATGTTCACCCAGCGTTTGCCTTCTGCCCACCAGAGCTTGCGCTGCTGCAGATTGGCCTGCTGGAGCTTCTTGGTTCGGATGTGAGAATGACTCACGGCCATGCCGTTGTTGGCGCGAGTACCGGTGAGCTGACACACCCGAGACATTTTGATCCTCTAGCAATGAATGGGCGGCTTGCCCAATATGTGAGTCTACCAAAAGGTCGGCATTAAAGCGCTCGGCTCATCAGCTCTCCCATCAGCACTGCACTGCGGTTCTGGAATCCGGCCAGTTCCGCAGGTTCCAAGCCGCCCACACCGAGTTTGGCCATCTCGTAGAGATGACAGGCCAGATCCTTCGCCAGAGTTTCGGTTGGAGACTGTGCGGCGGTGCTGCCGACAAGCACAGATCCGGATCTGAGCTTCTGGATTCCCTCAACCAGGGGATGGCGGCGATTGATCAGCAGAACGTGGTGATCGGGGAGCCCCGGCAGACGCTGCTCCATCAACGCTCCCATGTCGTTGAGGCGTCTCATCTGTTCAGGCAGCAGAATCATCGCCGGTGGTGAATTCTCACCTTTAAGAGACTGAACCTTGATGGTGACCTTGTCATTCTGAAGTGCTTCCTTGATCAAGGAACGCAGAGATTCAGACTGAGTCTCTCCATCCTGATCCGCCAGTTCCGGCTGATCTTCCCCGAGGCTCTCATCGATTTCTGAATCGACTCTCTGGAAATGGAGCTCTTCATGTCGGCTTTCCAGCCAGGGGATGAACTGGGCATCAATAACGGTTTCCGCCATCAGAACTTCATTGCCCTGGTTGGTCCAGAGGTTCAAGGCACCGGCCTGGGAGACCTCATCGGTGCAATAAAGGATCTTCGACTCTCCGGAATTGAGCCGACTGCGATACCCCTCAAGAGTTGTGTAATTCTTGTCACCAGCTGAGATGAGATCAACGTCGTTGTTTTCTTGCTCAGATGTTGATTTTCCGGTGGTTCCAAAAAGGATCAGATTTGCAACCTGATCTGCAAATTTCTCATCCTCCATGGCACCTATTTTCACAAAGGGAGCCAGGGACTCCCAGGCCTCGGCATAGGCGGAAGGGTCGTCTTCCTTGAGAGTCCGTATCCGATCAGCAATCTTCTTGGAAACGAAACTACCAATCGAACGAACCCGTCGATCAGTCTGCAGGGCACTGCGGCTGACATTGAGCGGGATATCCGGTGAATCAAGAACTCCTCGCAAGGGCAATAAATAGCGGGGGACAACTTCCTTGATCGAGTCGCTGACGAAGACCTGGTTGCAATAGAGCCTGATTTCGCCTTTCTCCCAGTCAGCACGTCCAGTTAGTCTGGGGAAATAGAGGATTCCCTGAAGGTTGTAGGGATAATCGGTATTCAGATGAACCCATAGGAGGGGATCACCCTGAAAAGGATATAGGTAATGGTAGAGATCAATATAGTCTTGATCCTTAAGTTCGCGAGGATTTTGGCGCCATGGTGCTTGCCTTTTATTGACAGTCTCACCTTCGAGCTGAACCTGTACTGACATGAAATCGCAGTATGTTGTAATCATATTGCGTATTCTTGTTGGCTCGATGTATTCCATTTCATCTTCCATCAGATGAAGGATCACATCCGTTCCCGGTTGGTCACGTTGGCCTGAATCAAGACTGAAGTTTGGAGAACCATCACAACTCCAGTGCACGGCGTCACTGTCTGGACGTGCGGACTTAGTAATCAGCTCTACCTGGCTGGCAACCATGAAGCTGGAGTAGAAGCCCAGACCGAAATGGCCGATGATGGCATCGTCTTCCTGTTTGTATTTCTCTAGGAAGTCCTCCGCACTGGAGAAGGCAACCTGATTGATATAGCGCTTCACTTCCTCCGCCGACATGCCAATGCCGTTGTCGGTAATGGTGAGTGTCTTGGCTTCGCGATCGATGCGGATGTTGATCAGGCCTTCATCACCCTCACTGCAATCACCGGCCATGGCCGCCATGCGCCGCTTATTGATCGCATCAACACCATTGCTGACCAGTTCTCTGAGAAAAACTTCGTGGCCTGAGTAAACAGCTTTCTTGATGATCGGAAAGATGTTCTCGGTATGGATCTGAATCTGTCCCTGCTCGGCTTGAACCACTGAACTCTTAGGCGTTGTGACTACCAGAATCACCTGTTGACATGCACCTCGCCAAGGTCTGGCGTGGGCAGAAAACCCAACCTTCCGGGAGGACACCTGCCCGGAAGCGACGCTGGGAGTTGCTCAGTGATCAGTGACCACAGGCCTCAGTGCCGTTGGGGATCCCTCTCAGTCCAACCAGTCGAGCTCCCTGCAACCTCTCATCGCCAGAAGGGTTCCGGCTGATTGAATGTCTGCACAGGGGGCAAATTCGACGACGGCCCGCCTGCCTTGCTGATGGAGGGCCCGCTGGCGTTTGAACGCCTGCTCCAGAGAGTTTTTGGCGCTGAATGCCACAAGTGTTGCGCTGCAGCTTTCCGGTGGGTTCAGCTGACCGCTCAGCAATTCTCTGATCGCATCAATGGCGAAGCTGAATCCAGCGCCGCCAGCGTCGGAGGCCTCGGCGCCAAAGCGAGCCACGAGGCCGTCGTAGCGACCGCCGCGGGCGATCACCACCGGTGCTGAATCCCCCTGACAGACGAGTTGGAAGACAAGGCCGTTATAGAGCTCAAAATGGGGATGGAAGGTGGGGTCGAGCTGGAGGCAGATGCCCTGCTCAGCCGCCAAGGGGAGCAGCAGTTCAAATAGCCGCTGAAGATTTTCAAGGGCTGGCTGACTGCCGAAGGTTTGCATCAAAGAGGCGAGCACTTTTTCCGGTTCCCCGCGTTGGTCGAGCATCTCGACCAGACGCTGATAGTCGGGCAGAGGCAGGTTGAGTTGCTCAAGGGCGAAGCGATCAAAGTGAACCAGGGCTGAACGGATGGCTTCACGCTGATGCTCACTGCAGGATGAAAGGATCAGGTCCATCACACCTGTATGACCGATCAGCAGGCTCGGTTGCTGTTGCGGACTCAGGGGCAGGGTCTCCACCGCTTCGATCAGCAGCGAGAGCAGCTCCATCTCAGCGCTGATGTCCTTGACACCGAAGAGTTCAACCCCGCTCTGCAGGGTTTCCTCGATCGACAAGCCACCTTCATCAGCGAAGTGACTTTCAAAAACTGTGCCTGAGGCCCAAAGGCGCAGTGGACGGGGCCGTTGGCCCAGACGGGTTCCGGCTGACCTGGCGATCGAAGCCGTCATCTCAGGACGAAGACCAAGGGGCTCATCAGCCACAAGCCGGACGATGTCGCGACTGTCGATCGCCCCACCTGCCATCAGTGTGTCGAGTCGTTCGACCCTTGGCGGAGAGACCTCGTCATAACCCCAAAGGCGATAGACGGTTGCCAGCTGTTCCCGCAGTTGGTGGTTGGTCTCCACCTGCTGGGGGTTCAGATCACGTGCACCCGCTGCAGGTTGCAGCCCCATCCCAGTTTGATCAGTGTGATCTCAGGATCCCACGCTACCCAGCTCCGGGGCTCCGTAGCTGCTGCCCTCCAGGGGGTGAACCCTGTCGAGGGCAGCGATCAGTTGAGCCTGTAAATCCTTGCTGCAGGCCAGGACTCGGCCGCTTCTGATCTCAAAGTCGCCCCCCTGATAATCACTCACAACCCCACCGGCAAGGTCAACGAGTGCAACACCTGCGGCTAAATCCCAAGGTGACAGACCCCGCTCCCAGTAACCATCGACTCGCCCGGCGGCGATGAAGGCGAGATCCACGGCAGCGGCGCCACCTCTGCGCACGCCCCGGGTTCGATGGGTCAGCCAGCAGAATTCCCCGTAGTTGTTGTCCAATCGCGTCTGTCTGTCGTAGGCAAAACCGGTGACAAGCAGAGACTCCTTGAGTTCGGAACAGCTTGTGACACTGATGGGGGTTTCATTGCAGAAGGCACCTTTGCCAGGACATCCCCAGTAGGTCTCCTTGAGAAAGGGCACATCAACGGCACCGAGGATTGGCTGGTCATTCCAGGTCAGGCCGATGGAGGTGGCAAAAAATGGATAGCCGTGGGCGAAGTTTGTCGTGCCATCGAGGGGGTCTAGGCACCAGCAGAAGGGATTCTGTTTTCCCCGTACGCCGCTTTCTTCAGCAAGCACGGCCAGTTCAGGGGTTTCCTGATGGAGGAAGGCCAGCACGGCCTGCTCCGCTGCAAGGTCAGCGTTGGTGACCAGATCTCCCACACGACCCTTGCTCTCAATGCTGCTGATACGTCCGTAGTGCTCCATCAGGATCTGGCCACCGAGCTCGGAGGCCCTGCGTGCCACAAGAGCGAACCTGTTGAGATCTTCTTCCTGCAGTCCTGACTGACTGGCCGTTTTGGTTGTATTCATCGATGAGATTGATCGCAGGGTTGACCGTGCTGTTTTTTGAAACAGCCTGGGATTGGCGTCAGCCAAAGGAAGCAGGAGGATGCTGTTGCAGGGGGTCTGCCCTCGGCTGATCTTGATCCTGGGGCTTGGGGCCTGGTTAGCTGCCAGGAACGTGCTGCTAGATTCGCACTTGCTCGAAAGCCGCTGGAGAGGTGGCCGAGTGGTCGAAGGCGCAGCACTGGAAATGCTGTATAGGGGCAACTCTATCGAGGGTTCGAATCCCTCCCTCTCCGTTCATAGACCGGCCCCTCGGGGCCGGATTTTATTTTTTTAAAGATCGAATAATATCTGCTTTTGACCTGACTCTTTTGCAGATTGATAATTCAGAATCCAGAGATCAGGGACGTAGAAGTGATTTGGGAATTATTGTATTGTTTTAATGCAAAGCCATGCCTGCAACTGATGATCAATGACAGATCAACCAAATCTACCAGAAACGTAATCCTGTGTTACCTGCTGTGATGGTGAGTTGAAAATTTCATCGGTCTCGTTGAATTCAACCAGGTAGCCAACCTTGCCTGAACCACCTTCTCTTGCTTCAGCATTGTAGAAGGCAGTCATGTCGCTGACACGCACAGCTTGCTGCATATTATGTGTAACAATTACGATAGTAAATGTTTTTTTGAGTTCATGCATCGTCTCCTCAATCTTGAGAGTGGAAATAGGGTCGAGAGCTGAACAGGGCTCATCCATAAGGATCACTTCCGGTTGGGTCGCAATCGTGCGGGCAATGCAGAGCCTCTGTTGCTGACCACCAGAAAGTGAGCAACCACTTTCATTCAACT
>MPLU02060856.1_pt1 | contig 10921 bp, 8 predicted proteins | sample 1617381 | NCBI WGS metagenome assembly MPLU02 (sample SAMN05944801, study PRJNA350692) | marine metagenome | biome: marine; feature: ODZ; material: water; isolation source: 90 m water sample filtered on 0.2 um supor filter | place: Pacific Ocean | collected 2012-04-08 | depth 90m m | reverse complement strand
GCCATAAAAAAATACGGAATTGACTCCGAAAAAAATAATCCATTGTTGTCCTGAGGAGAAACCGCATGAGCAGAATCAAAGATGTACTTGTTCCAGACATAGGAGAATTTGACGCAGTTGAAGTAATTGAAGTGCTGGTTAAGTCCGGGGACACGGTTGCAGTGGAAGATCCATTAATCACAATGGAAAGTGATAAAGCTTCAATGGATGTGCCTTCGCCATTTGCGGGTACAGTAAAAGATTTGAAAATAAAAGCCGGAGATAAAGTTTCACAGAACGACCTGATTCTTACTTTGGAAGTGGAAGAATCAGCACAGGATACTGCGGAAATGTCAGCTGAAACAACAGAGAAAACATCTCCGCAATCATCTTCCTCAACATCCACTACTTCCGTAACTGCACCGCAACAAACAGGGGAGGCTGCTATTGTCAAAGCAGAATCTGTAAGTTCCGAGTCGAGTCCTGCAGAACGTGTTCGACGTCCGCCGCCAGTGGTGATGCCAGTTGAGCAAAAAGATTTTTTACGGGCGCACGCCAGTCCTTCGATCCGTAAATTCGCCCGTGAATTAGGTGTTGACTTGAGCCGTGTCCACGGTTCAGGCCGTAAGCAACGGATCACCAAAGACGACGTTCAGGAATTTGTAAAGCAGGCTTTGGGCGGAATAGCTTCCGGAAATGTTGCGACGACCGGAACAGGAATTCCGGAAATGCCTGAGATTGATTTCAGCAAGTTTGGTCCAGTTGAAATTCAGCCACTTTCACGGATCAAAAAGAAGACCGGCATAAATCTGCATCGAAGTTGGCTTAACCTGCCAATCGTGACTCATCACGATGAAGCTGATATTACAGAGCTAGAATATTTCCGCAAATCTCTTAAAGATGAAGCCGCAAAGCAGGGTGTGAGGGTTACTGCTCTCGCTTTTTTGTTGAGAGCATCTGCGGTGGCAATCCGCAAACATCCTAATTTCAATTCATCATTAACTGTTGACCGGGAAAATTTAGTTTTGAAAAAATATCTGCACATTGGTGTTGCAGTTGATACTCCGGACGGTTTGGTTGTTCCGGTAATCAGGGATGTGGAAAATAAAGGTTTGCTTGAACTGGCAAAAGAATTGGGTGAGCTTGGTGAACGTGCGCGTACAAAAAAATTAAAAAGCAGCGATCTGCAGGGTGGTTGTTTCAGCATTTCCAGTTTAGGCGGAATCGGCGGAACTGCTTTTACGCCGCTGGTGAATGCTCCGGAAGTAGCTATTCTCGGCGTAACACGTTCCAGAATGATGCCTGTTTGGAATGGAAAAGAATTCTTACCACGCCTGATGCTGCCTTTGGATTTAACTTATGATCACCGGGTGATTGATGGAGCACAGGCAGCGCGTTTTATGGTGGATTTGTGCAGTGTTTTGGGTGATTTGCGGAGGATGTCACTATGAACTTCACTGAAATAAAGGTCCCGGATATAGGTGATTTTCAGGATGTGGAAATTATCGAAATAATTTGTAAAATTGGCGATACAGTAGTTGCGGAAGATCCACTTATTTCTGTGGAAAGTGATAAGGCCACAATGGAAATTCCTTCACCATCCGTTGGTATTGTTCGTGAAATAAAAGTAAAGGTTGGTGATAAAGTCTCTGCGGGGACACTGATTTTGAAAATGGAAGAGACTGAAGTATCAACGAAAAAAATTGAAAAGCAAACAAATGAAAAAACAGACTCCGCAGAAAAAAGTGTAGAATCCGAGCCGCCTCCTGAAGCTGCTGAAAGCTATTCCGGAAAAGCTGACATAAGCTGTGGTGTACTGGTGCTCGGTTCTGGTCCCGGTGGTTACACTGCGGCATTTCGAGCAGCAGATCTGGGGCAGAAAGTAGTTTTGGTGGAACGTTACAAGCGTATCGGCGGAGTGTGTTTAAATGTGGGTTGTATACCTTCCAAGAGCCTGCTCCATGCCGCAAAGGTCATCGACGAAACTGAGTTGATGAGTGAACATGGAATTTCTTTTGCTAAACCAAAAATTAATCTGGATCAACTGCGTGACTGGAAAAACGGAATTGTGAATCAACTGACAGCTGGTTTGAAAAGTCTGGCCAAACAACGAAAGGTACAAATCGTCAGTGGTTTTGGTGAGTTTTTGGATCAGAATCATCTTTGTGTCACTGATGCTGGAGCTAAAAAAATCACCATACATTTTGAAAACGCGGTTATTGCCGCAGGTTCACAACCGGTGAAACTACCATTTCTACCGGATGATTCACGTATCATAGATTCAACAGGCGCATTGGAGCTGACTGGTATTCCGGAAAAAATGCTGGTGCTTGGCGGAGGAATAATTGGTCTGGAAATGGCGACGGTTTATCATGCTCTGGGTTCAAAAATTACCATAGTGGAAATGCTCGACGGTTTGATGGCTGGTGCGGACCGTGACATCGTGAGGCCCTTTCAAAAGCGTATTACCAAACAGTATGAAAATATCTGGCTGGAAACTAAAGTGACAAAAGTGGAGGCTCTCAAAAAAGGATTAAAAGTACATTTTGAAGGAAAAAATGCACCGGATAAACCACAGATGTTTGACCGAATTCTCAGTTCGGTGGGACGAACTCCTAATGGTTTGCACATTGCTGCCCAGAAAGCAGGGGTCGCAGTAGATGACAGAGGTTTCATCAAGACTGACTCGCAAATGCGTACGAATGTCTCAAATATTTTTGCCATAGGTGATATTGTCGGACAGCCGATGCTCGCCCACAAAGCGACGCACGAGGCAAAAGTCGCAGCGGAGGTGATTTCTGGGATGAAAAGTCATTTCGATGTTCGTACGATTCCCTCTGTGGCCTATACTGATCCTGAAGTCGCCTGGGCAGGAATTACAGAAGAGCAGGCAAAAAAGGAGGGTATTGCTTATGGAAAAGGTGCTTTCCCCTGGGCCGCAAGTGGACGCAGTTTATCTTTGGGACGCAGTGAAGGAATGACCAAAGTTATTTTTGAAGAAGGCACTAAGCGTGTTATAGGTGTTGGAATTGTCGGACCAAATGCCGGCGATTTAATTGCAGAAGGTGTACTGGCGATTGAGATGGGATGTGACGCAGAGGATCTAGCCTCGTCGATACATCCTCATCCAACACTTTCGGAAACCGTGGCTTTTGCCGCAGAGGCTTTTGAGGGTACGATCACGGATTTGTATCTTCCAAAAAAGAAATAAAATAGCTAATATAATACTTATGTCAGGAAAAATTTGCTTTTTTGAACGTAGAACAGATTAGGAAAAATACATTATTTTAAAAAAACACTTGACAAAAGTATAAATATTGGCGAACTTGTAATTACCTACTTTTGATAATTTCGATTCATTTTCAAGTATTTCCACACAAGACAATTTCTTGCCCATTTATATATTAATCATTAATTACGCTTTTTGTAACTGGAATTTGCTGCAAATACGTTAAAAATAATCATCCTCCCATTTAAACTAACACACCATAGTATGGTCTCTCTTTTTTCGAGATCCCATCATTGATTAACCTCCTGAGAAACCTCGCATGTCTAAAAATCGGCCGGAAATTGACAACGGCATCAATACAAAAAGAAATTCAGATAATGATTCTAAACCGGACACACTCAATTTAATTGAGTTAAAGAAAAAAGATATCAACTCGCTCGTTCAGATTGCGCGTGACTATGATATTGAAAACGCGAACAGTATGCGGGGTCAGGAACTGCTCTTTGCTTTGCTGCAGGCGCAGACGAAACGTAAAGGAATCATTTACGGTGCAGGAGTACTTGAAGCACTTCCGGACGGATTTGGCTTTCTACGAGCACCAGATTACAACTACCTCCCGGGGCCGGATGATATTTACGTTTCTCCTTCTCAGACCAGGCGTTTTAATTTACGTACCGGTGACACTGTAGCAGGTCAAATCAGGCCTCCAAAAGAGAGCGAGCGTTACTACGCCTTACTTAAAGTTGAAGAAATAAACTTCCGCGATCCGAATAAGGCTTTTGAAAAAATTCTTTTTGATAACCTCACCCCGCTCCATCCCAACGAACATCTGAACCTTGAACGAAAAGATAATGATTTAACCACCAGGGTTATTGATCTTGTATCTCCTATTGGTAAAGGTCAGCGTGGAGTTATTGTTGCTCCGCCAAGAACTGGTAAGACGATGATTTTGCAGTCGATTGCAAACAGTATCACTGAAAATCATCCTGAGGTTGATTTAATTGTTTTGTTGATTGACGAACGTCCGGAAGAAGTCACTGATATGCGCCGTTCAGTCAACGGAGAAGTGGTTGCTTCAACCTTTGACGAACCGGCAACACGTCACGTTCAAGTTTCTGAGATGGTACTGGAGAAAGCAAAACGTCTTGTCGAACATCAACGGGACGTCGTCATCCTGCTGGATTCAATAACAAGACTTGCGCGTGCTTACAACACGGTCATTCCTCCCAGCGGAAAAATACTTTCCGGAGGGGTTGACTCTAATGCGCTTTTCAAACCAAAAAGATTTTTCGGCGCAGCTAGAAACATTGAAGAGGGCGGATCACTGACCATCATTGCCACGGCACTGATTGATACCGGAAGCAGAATGGACGAAGTGATTTTTGAAGAATTCAAAGGAACCGGTAATATGGAACTGGTGCTTGATCGAAAACCGGTAGAAAAACGTATCTTCCCGGCAATTGATCTCAGTAAATCCGGAACACGTAAAGAAGAACTGCTTGTTGATAAAACTGACCTTGATCGTATATGGGTCCTTCGTAAAGTCCTTTCTCAACTAAATGTAGTTGAAGCTTTGGAATTTCTTATTGAAAAAATGGAAAAGTTCAAAGAAAATGTGAATTTCCTCAACATGATGGATAAATAATTAAAGTTGAAAAAACCTTAACCATTGAAAGTAAACAGAAAAATGAAACCTGATATTCATCCAAAATTTGAAAAAACCTCATTCCGTTGTGCCTGCGGGACTACTTGGAATACACAGTCAACAAAAGGCGGGGAAACAACAGTTGAAATCTGCTCAAACTGCCACCCCTTCTTTACCGGTGCAGGACAAAATTTAGTGGATACTGCCGGACGAATTGAAAAATTCAACCGACGCTACAAGCGTGCATGAACTTAGATGCTGGATAAACTTTCGGAAATAAATGTACGCTTTGAAAAACTGACAGAAGAACTTGGACAAGCCGATGTGGTTCAGGATCAGGAGCGTTTCCGGAAGTTAAGTCAGGAACACTCAGGCATGCAGGAAATTGTTGAGTGTTATCATAATTATCTTGAAATTCAGCAGGAACTCGACGACAACCGAGATTTAGCAGAATCAAAAGAAGAAGATCTGGAAATCCGCGAAATGGCGGAACAGGAGATTCCACAACTTATACAAAAGTTGGATGAACTGGAAAAACAAATCCAACTGTTACTAATTCCTAAAGATCCAGACGATTCCCGTAACACTATAATTGAGATTCGCGCCGGTACAGGCGGAGACGAGGCGGCATTGTTTGCCAGAGATCTTTTCCAAATGTATGCTCATTTTAGCGAAAGCCGAAAATGGCGTATCAAACTTCTCAATGAAAGCAAAAATGATCTGGGAGGTTTCAAGGAAATCACTTTTTCAATTGAAGGCAAAGATGTTTTCAGTCACTTGAAATTTGAAGGTGGAGTACATCGGGTACAACGTGTTCCGAAAACAGAAACTCAGGGGCGAATTCACACTTCAGCCGCAACAGTCGCGGTCTTGCCTGAGGTGGAAGATGTTGAGATTGAAATCAATCCCGGAGATTTGCGCATAGATGTTTACCGCTCAAGCGGTCCAGGCGGGCAGAGTGTGAACACAACTGATTCCGCGGTCCGGATAACCCATATCCCGACGGGATTGGTTGTCATTTGTCAAAATGAGAAATCCCAGTTAAAAAATAAAGCGCAGGCTTTAAAAGTCCTCAGGGCAAGGCTCTATGAAAAGGAGCTTGAAGCTCAACAATCCGCGACGGCAGAACAGCGTCGCGGAATGGTTGGTTCCGGAGACAGGAGCGAACGCATCCGCACCTATAATTTCCCACAGGGTCGTATGACGGATCACCGTATCAATTTAACTCTCTACAAACTTGAAGATATTATGCTAGGCAAACTGGAACAGGTGATTGAACCTTTGTTGTCTCACCACCAGGCAGAACAGCTCAAAGCATCGTGAATATTATGCTTTAAGAGCATAAAGTTTTTTCTCTTCTGCTTTTTTTTAGCTTTCTTTAGTTTGTGCGGGTTGTAGAACTGACTCAGATCCCAAAATTCAAAACCTAAAAACCCAAACATAATCCCCGAAATGGCTTTCGAAACCTTACTCAGTCCACTAAAAGTGGGTAACACAATCCTGAAAAACCGAGTCATGATGGGCTCCATGCATACTGGACTGGAAGAACAGCCAGATGGTTCATCGCGTTTAGCGGCTTTTTACGCGGAACGTGCACGGGGCGGAGTAGGCCTCATAGTAACTGGAGGATTTGCGCCTAATGTGGCGGGTCGTGTTTTTGAAGAAGGTGCGGAACTAGTATCGGAAGAACAGCTTGATTTTCACCGGCCGTTGGTAAAAGCAGTTCATGACAACGGTGGTAAAATAGCGTTACAGATTTTGCATACAGGACGTTATGGATTGCTGGAAAAATGTGTAGCGCCATCACCAATTACAGCACCAATCAATTTTTACCGTCCCAAAGAATTAAGCCATGAAGAAATATTAGCAACTATAGAGGATTACGTACGCTGTGCAAAACTGGCAAAACTGGCTGGTTATGATGGTGTAGAAATAATGGGTTCTGAAGGTTATCTGATCAATCAGTTCATTGCCAAATGTACAAACAAACGCAATGACGAGTGGGGAGGATCTTTTAAAAACCGTATCCGCTTTGCCCTAAAAATTGTGGAACGTGTACGGGAGGAATCTGGAGAAAATTTCCTGATTATTTTCCGCCTTTCCTGCCTTGATTTAGTTGAAGACGGCAGCAGTTTTGAAGAAGTAGTTGAACTTGGGCAGCGTGTAGAAAAGGCGGGTGCGTCTCTCATAAATACCGGTATTGGCTGGCACGAAGCACGTATTCCAACAATCGGCATGATGGTACCACGTGCTGCATTTGCCTGGGTTACAGGTAAATTGCGGCCGCACCTCAAGATTCCAATTGTGACTTCGAACCGTATCAATGATCCAAATGTTGCAGAAAGCATTTTGAGGGACGGAATTGCGGATATGGTCTCAATGGCACGTCCATTATTAGCGGATGAAAATTTTGTCAACAAAACGGCAGAGGGTCGTACTGATGAAATAAATACTTGTATTGCCTGCAATCAGGCTTGCCTGGATCATCTTTTTCAAATGAAAACAGCAACATGCCTGGTAAATCCCCGTGCGGGGCGTGAAACAGAATTAAATTACGAACCGGCAAAAACTTTAAAAAATATTGCTGTTATCGGTGCCGGTCCAGCAGGAATGACTGCTGCCTACATTTCAGCGATGAGAGGACACAAGGTTACTCTGTATGATCAACGTTTTGAACTTGGTGGACAAATCAACTATGCGGTGAAAATTCCAGGTAAACAGGAATTTTATGAAGTGCTGCGGTTCTACCGTGTGATGCTCGAAAAATATGGGGTAGAACTGAAATTGGGGCAAGCCGTATATCAGGAGACTCTTGCTGCAGGTAATTATGACGCAGTCGTTCTGGCGACCGGAGTACAACCGCGTGAATTGGAACTGGAAGGAGCTGATCATGCCAAAGTGCTGAGTTATTTGGATGTTTTAGACGGCGAATGCCCAGTCGGAAACAAAGTTGCTGTGATTGGAGCAGGAGGAATCGGTATTGATGTAGCACATTATTTAACAGCAAAAACACCCTTTTCGGGAGAAGTTCCGGAATATTTGCAGGGTTACGGTATTCTGGATTCGGAAAAAGCAATGGCTCTGCGTAAACCGAAAAAAAGGGAAGTTACTGTACTTCAGCGATCCGCCGACAAGATTGGCAAACGTCTCGGAAAAACAACAGGTTGGGCGCACATCCAAACTTTGAAATCTCACGGTGTGGAATTCCTTTCAGGAGCTACTTATCTTAAAATCGATGATGCCGGTTTACACGTCAAAGTTGCCTTGAAAAAAGGCGAAGAAGCTCAGGAAATAGTGATGGATGTAGATAACGTGATTGTTGCCGCGGGACAGGAACCGAGACTCGACTTGGAAGCTTCACTGCGTGAAGCAGGTCTTGAGGTTCACATAATAGGTGGTGCCAAAGTTGCTCTCGGACTTGATGCGAAAATTGCAATCAACGACGGTGCAGAATTAGCCGCAAAGCTGTAAAATCATGATCTTAAAAACTTTTTTATATTTAAAAGAATTTTGATTGATGAGATCATCCAAAATAATACATATCGTCTCCTGCCATGCGGAGGGAGAAGTTGGTGAAGTAATTGTAGGGGGTGTGACTCCACCTCCTGGTGGAAGCATTTGGGAGCAAGCCCGCTGGATTGATCAAGATCAGAATTTACGCCACTTCGTTTTGAATGAACCGCGTGGAGGAGTTTTCAAACATGTAAACCTGTTGGTTCCCCCGAAAAATGAAAAAGCGGTTTATGGTTTCATCATCATGGAACCCGAACATACTCCACCCATGTCAGGGTCGAATTCAATTTGTGTGGCAACAGTTCTGTTGGACAGCGGAATGATCCAAATGCAGGAGCCGGAAACAATATTTTTTCTTGAAGCTCCAGCCGGATTAGTAAAAGTTAAAGCATATTGTGAAAACGGCAAGGCACGGAGTATTGAAATACAAAATGTACCTTCGTTTGCAGACAAACTTGATGTGAAACTTGAGGTGGCTGGAATTGGAACACTTACGGTTGATACTGCTTACGGCGGTGACAGTTTTGTACTTGTGGACGCGAAATCGATGGGATTTGATATTGTTCCGGATGAGGCACGTGATCTTGCGGAAACGGGTGCCAGAATCACGGCGGCGGCAAATCAGCAAATAAAATTTCAGCATCCGATTCAGCAGGATTGGAACAAAATTTCGTTCTGCCAGTTTACTCTGCCGATTGAACTAAAAGATGGAATTCCGCACGGCCGTAATACGGTTGCCATTGATCCGGGAAAATTGGACAGGTCGCCGTGCGGTACAGGTTGTTCTGCGAGAATGGCGGTTATGCACGCTAAAGGAAAAATGCAGGTGGGTGAACCTTTTGTGGCAACTTCAATAATTGATTCAAGATTTGACTGTACAATCCTCAAGAGCACAAAGATCGCTGAAAAAGAGGCTATTATTCCTACAATCCGCGGACGAGCTTGGATAACAGGCACACATCAGTTAATGTGGGATCCTGAAGATCCGTGGCCTTTGGGGTATCGCCTCTCAGATACGTGGCCAAAACTTAAAACTCTTGATAAGAGTTAAATAAAGCAAAATTTCAGGCAGTATACAAAAACTTTCCGCTTTGTGCGGCTTTGACTGTCCAACCATCTTTTTCTTCTTTCCACCAAACTGTTCTCTCACCTTCAGTTATAAGTGAATTTGCTTTTGACGAGGAAAATAATTTCAGCGGATTTTCACTCGCCCATGAAACGGCTTCATCCAGCGAAACGTCGTACCAGCGCATAACGTTCCTCACACATTGATCCAGTGTTACCGCAGAGCCAAGGGGGCGTGAAGTTTGCTGATCGTAAATTACAGGATCAGACCCGAGTAACAATTCCAACTCACCCAACCAGTAACGACCAGGTGCTGCCGAAGCTCCTGCTGTGGCATCCGTGATCAGTATGACACGTTCACTACATTTTGCTCTTAAATAGACTTTCAATACTTCCCGAGAAAGGTGGTAACCATCCGCGATAAAACTGGCGCTTAGTTGATCTTCACCAAGTTGAGCAATGATAGGATTATCGTTTTTTTGCAGTTCTGAGCTTGTACCGTTGCCGAGGTGTGTCGAAAGCAATGCTCCGGCTTTGACTGCTTCCCGTATTTTTTCAGTTCCAGCTGCAGTGTGTCCTAATGCCACAATAACTCCGTCACCTACTAATTTTTCAATAAATTTTATTGCACCTTCGACTTCCGGTGCAAGTGTCACCAAGTTTATATTTCCTCCAGCGGCTTCCTGCAAACGTAAAAACATTTCCGGATTCACGCCACCCATGGCTTGTATAGAATGACAGCCGGAAAAGCCGGGTAGTGTTGATAGAAAAGGGCCTTCGAGATGATAACCCGCGATCATCGATTTTGCCAGGGCTGAGGAGTTTCTTACAGTTTCCAGGTCAGCAAGACAGTTTAGTAAATGAGTTTCTGATCCTGTTATGATAGTCGGCAAACAAGTTGTAACTCCAGAAGCCAGCATTGTTTCAAGTGAGTGTTCTAGAGAATCTTGGGTAATTCCTGGCGTATTGAAATCCACACCTCCGAATCCATTAACCTGTAAATCCACAAGTCCCGTAGTTTTCACCAATTTATCCGCATTTTTTACAATAGGAAGGTCAGACTCCTCTTCGGTTGGTATTTCAATAATTGGCATGTAGTTCCTCTGTTTTATCTATAAATGCTCAAAATTTTACAATTAACGGTTGCACTCAGTCTCAGTTCTGAGTGGGACTGCGAAATGTTGGTGGTTTATTATTTTGTTGTTTGCTTGTATTTTTAGTAGCGTTGCCATTCCAGTTTGTTATTTTCCACCCATTTGTAATGATCTTTGAATGTTAATAAGTATGCTGCCTCTTCATCCAGTACAACTGTCACTCGTGGATGCATCTGCAGAATTGAGGCCGGACAACTGGCGGAAATGGGGCCTTCAATCATTTTCCGGATGGCATCGGCCTTTTTGGCACCATTTGCCAGTAGCAGACAATGGCTGGATTCCATGATGGTGGCGATGCCCATAGTGATAACATGACGTGGAACTTCCTCCAGTTTG
>MPLU02054484.1_pt1 | contig 10922 bp, 4 predicted proteins | sample 1617381 | NCBI WGS metagenome assembly MPLU02 (sample SAMN05944801, study PRJNA350692) | marine metagenome | biome: marine; feature: ODZ; material: water; isolation source: 90 m water sample filtered on 0.2 um supor filter | place: Pacific Ocean | collected 2012-04-08 | depth 90m m | reverse complement strand
CGAGGGGAAGAGGACGAGGGAGGCGTACGAACGCAGTGACGCGGGGCAGGCGAGGAAGGAGACCTACGAACATAGTGACGCGGGGCAGGCGAGGAAGGAGACCTACGAACGCAGTGACGAGGGGAAGAGGACGAGGGAGGCGTACGAAGGCAGCGACGAGGCCCGAGCGCAGAGACAGAGGTACGAACGCAGTGACGCGGGGCAGGCGAGGAAGGAGACCTACGAAGACAGTGACGAGGGGAAGAGGACGAGGGAGGCGTACGCGGAGAACAGAAGGACGGGGGACAGCGTGCCTGGTTCCGAGATCCTAAAGTTCATTTGCGAACTGCACGAAGAGAGCGGTTTCCAGGTCTCGGCGAACTCAACGTTGTTGCGGAACTTGCAGGCCAGGCAGTCGGCTGAGGCACCGGACGAGTCGGAGCTTGACGAGGCCTCGTTGCGCGCCGCAGTTCAGGAGGACATTGCCACCTTCTGCAAGGTTACTGCGGAGGACAAGGAGCGCATCGCGGCGGAGTACTTGGCTACGAGCGGGAATTGCGTTACAATGAGAGCATGTGCCGCTTGCGGCATCCGGGATCCTGCGGTGCCAGTAGATAACGTTCTCGCCCTTGAGACGCTGCCGCGGGCGCACTGGCTTCGCTTCACAGAGGACGACAGCCGCCGCGTGGACGAATTCCCGGTTGTCACGTTGTTCGACTCCTCTTGGGCGTCCCGTGCCGTACCGCTTCGGGATATTCTGTCCTACTTTGAGGACCAGGAAGGCCACCGCTACCATGTCCATCGGGAGTTGCTGGCAGAGCCTACCACGGGATCTGCTGCAGGGAGCATGGCACCGGTCTGTCGGACTTGCTGGGGGAAGCATTTGGTTTGTCTGACAGAGAATCAGAGGTGTGCGGACGAAGATGAGGACTTGGGTGTGGCTCTGACGCGAGCGCGCAAGCATGCGCCGAAGCTCAGCATCGCGGCTGGAGTGGACTACGGGTACCTCCCTCGTTTGGACTACGGGCTGGAGCGGCTGGACTGCATTGATACTCTAGGGGCGGCGGAGTGTTTGGCGCTTGCCGACGTGCGGCTGTACAGCTTAACCGCCAAGGTCCACGCTCCAGGGCGGACTGCGGCGAGCTTTCCGGCACGAGACGTCTTACGAGGACACTTCATTTCTTTCGTTCACGACGCGCCCGCCGTTGTGCGCGAGTGGTTCAATGCAACTTGGGCAAGAGGTGTTCTGCGGGACTTGCAGCTTGTTTTCGTTGGTCCGGAAGGAGGTTTGACGAGCCTGGAAAAAAAAGCGTTGCGGTTGGACGACGTCCGCTTGCGTCCTCGCGTGCTCTACAACCATGCCACGGTGCGGGCAGCGCTGCGCGGTCTGTCCAAAGAGTCACCTTTGTTGCCGCCGGCGCCGGAATCGATCCAGCAGATCGAGGAAGCCTTGCGCGAAGCGAGGTTCGAAGAAGAACTTTGGGCACGCCGGCGACATAATCCAGACGATGCGGTGGAGCTCTTTTCACAAGCCTCTGACATCGCGAACGTCCGCGACACCGCGTGGAGCGCGGAGCACGCCGATCTTCAACACGAGCACGATTCAGTGGCCCACGCAGCTGCGCTCGGCGGAGAACAGGAAGCGGACGGCAACGCCCACGGCGGCGAGATTGCTCTGACCCCTGTCGCCGTGATGTGCCACAGCGCGGAGGCGGAGTTAACTCCTATGTTCGACAGCCTGATTGAGCTTTTCGACGTGTCGGGGCAGGAGGAAGCGACGACCGCACCAGGAGAGGATGACAAGGACGAGGAGAGCACGTCTGCACCGACGGCAGGCGGCAGAGATACGAGCGGGACGAGAGACAACGACGAGGCTGCCACCGAGGAGACCGATCCTGCGTGGCGCCGTTCGGTTACGCGGGCCGAGGAACCGCTGAATGAGTACACGAGCAATGATCGGATTTTGTACGGAGCGTTTTGGTCGTTGCTGCCACTTGGCCGTGGTCTGTTGAAGCGCGGCCCGGTGTCCCCCACGCAATCGAGACATCTGGTTACGCAGTTCCACAATGCATTTTCGCAAAACCTCCAGTTCGTGTTTCTCCTCGCGAATCAGATCCAACGGCATGAGGGCGCACGGGGTGTCAGCTTCCGAGTTAAAACCAACGCGGCGGCGTTGCGAAACTTCCAAGCGCAGGTTCAAGATTCGGACGGGTATATCAAACAATTGCAACACGCCCGCGAGAACCCGGCGTCACCGGAAGCCGTTCGATTGTTGAAGGAAGTCACACGCTTCCTCTCTATTTCCGGTTCGACGGTTCCTTGGTCGGGAGGTGAGAGGGCCGGGGAGATCTCAAAGCTGTTTGCGATGTTTCGAAGATTCGGCGTCCCTTCGTGCTTCCTCTCCCTCGCGCCGGACGATGTGCACAGGCCCAGATCGATTCGCCTTTGCTACCGAGCGGGACGGCCTGATCGATTCCCAGCGGTAGACGAGGGGCTCACATCGTTCTTGCAGGCAGCCGACCAGGGGCATCTGAATGCCGGCCCCTTGGCTACCGCGGCATACCAGACGTTTCTTGCCGCAGTGGTGAGTTCGCGGCCAGACGAGTCGTACTCCTTCGAGCTCTCTGAACGGTTTGTCCAGATGTTGGCCACGAAAAACCCGGTTGCGACAACCCTTCTCTACGAAGAGCTGTGCGAAGCCGTTTTCACTTCGATCATCGGCATGCCGCCGTCCTTTCGCAGGAGAAAAACTATTGGGGCCGCCCCGGCGGAGAAAGCGCGAAAGCGAGGGTTTTTAGGAACAACATTCGGCTGGGGTTACGTCACCGAGGCCAGTGGGCGTCAGGCGTTCCACTTCCACGGGGCGATTCATGGCGGCGCGACTCCAACGCTCCTCGGCGACGTTGGTTCTTTGGGCGCGGCCTACCAGGAGTTGCAACAGCTTGTGTTCGAGGCCTTGGACTCCATGTACGTTGCGCACGCCCCAATTGATGAACACGCTGCTGACCTCGCGAAGCGAACCCTCCGGGTGAGGACGCCGAAACATGCATATTACGAAACATCGTGGCCCGGATTGGAGACGTTTCAGCGGAACAGCCGCTTCATTGCCATGGATGTGGGCATCCACGCTCATTGTGACACCTGCCGGAAGACCAAGGCAGGGAAAACTGGATGCCGGATGGCGCGCCCTGCAGGCCATCCGGTTGAGAGCACCAGGGTTCTCGCACTTCACGACGACAAAACGGTGGCGCCCGAAGGGACTTCTGATCCTTCGTGGCGATGCGAAGATTGCGGTTGGGATCTTCATGCCGCGCCCAAGGACCGCTGGCGCCAGAGACCGTTGGAGATGGCGGAGGAGACGGCCACGGACCGCGAGGCACAACGAAAGCTTGCTGATGGAACTCGCGGTCTGCGTCTCCGCGTCCGGCAGCCGTGTCGTTCTGACGGTGAAGCGGTGGGAGTTGCTCTGTCGTACGAGCTGAAGCGCCCCAGTCTACACGGAGACCAATCCCAATCAGCGGCGCTGCGGAATTACTTCGAAACCGCTAACCCGGCCGCGCTTACAGATGCCGAGGTCGTGGACATTGTGCGTAACTTCGCCGCAGAGTTTCACGCTGCAGCGACAGCAGTCTCCGACGAGGCTTGGCAGCGGCGGAGCCAAGTACTGGTAGACAAGGTTTCGGACTTGTCGCCTCCAGCCGCCCGTTCTGTGCTGAAGGCATGGGACAAGTTGAAGTGTCGAAACGCAAGCTTTGTCGAGTTTTCGGGAATCCTGACTTGGTTGACCAAAGCCAATTCGGCGCCCCTGATGTTAGGGGCCGGCAACGCCGCCAAAACCGCCGCCCTGTATATGGCCAAATACATGGTCAAGGAGGCCTACCAAGTTCTTCAGGCACTAAGCGTGCTCTGCGACGCCCGGAAGCACGTCGCTGCGTACCCTTCCACTGCAGACGACTCCGGCGCGCCCGAACGAACGACCAAACATTTCCTCCAACGCGTACTAAACCAGGGTCTGACGGAGCTGTCAGCGACGCAGGCGGCAGCCGTTGTCCTCGGCGTTCCTAGCGCGTCGTACTCTCATGGGTTCACCTACTCTTATGTGTGGGATGCGCTGCGGCTCTCTTCTGTGTTACGCCGCGGGGGCAAGTTCTTACGGGAGGATGAAGAGCCCCTGGAGTCACCTGCCGACGGCCGCGAGGAAGACGAGTCCGATGACGGGGACCCGGGTAAGGCAACGTCACAAGGGGAGCCACGCGACCGTGGGGATGACATAGGGGAGGAACGCGACCATGGGGAAGACATTGGGGCAGGCCGCCAAGGCACCGCACGGATGTTCACCGTTGTGCAAAACGGTCAGAAGCACAGCATTGCAGTGCCGCAAGCCGAGCACTACGCGTACCGTTGCCTGGACTTGGAGGACGTCAACTTTGATGAGTTCACGATGGGGTTTCGAATTGAGCGGGCCACGGCGGCGGTAAACGAGCCACACCCAGGGGCGGGGCGCCCCGTGAACTTTATGTATTCATTCGTGGCTCCGCATCCGCTCGCCGGAAACTATGGCATCAAAACCTTATCGAAGTCCATGGTTCCGATTCTCGTTGGCGACCCGCCGCCACGCCCCCCCAAGCCGTTGCGCAACGGTCAGAAGGAGAATGCCGCGCGGAGGCGGAAGCAGAACCTCGTCGGCGACTACTACCTGGCCCTGTTTCGACCCTGGTCTGCTGGCGACCTCGGCGCTTCTGGGGCCAGGGGCTGGAGCGCCTTCCAGGTCGAGCTTGAAGAGTACGCGCGATCACACATTCCTTCACCTCGCCGCGACATCGCCCGCGCACGGCTGTTTCGCATTGCCCAAGTGCAAACCGCTCTACTTGTGGACACAAAGCAGGCCAAGCTGATGACCCATTGGCGAAATCGGAACCGGACATGGTGGAACTCTGCGACGCCAGCCCGGGAGGATGCTCCGCTGGACAGAGATCTCCTGCGAGATATTGAAGAGCTTCAGTCGCGCGTTGCGCCCTTCTCGGCAGCCGACGTCAGCCGCCGCGCCCAGGCCGAAGCCTGGGTGGACCGAGCAGAACAAAAGGTTCGGAGCATCCACTCGGGGCGCGCGAACATCCCGGTCGGGAGATTGGATCCGCGGGGCAGCGAGTGTGCCTTTCAGATTGACCCCGCCGACGTCGATGCTTTCTTGGTCGGCCTCAAGGAGCCTCGCGTTCGGGCCGGCGTTGATGGCGATGTGGGGCAGGAGCCCGGGGGGCTCCCCATTTGCGAAAGGCCAGAGGGGATGCCGGAGGAGTTCGCGGAGGTGTCCCTCGCAGAGTACCAGGCCCTTGCTGAGGCATGGGCCACCCTGCCACCAGAAGGCAGGCCTCCGCCCCCTCTGAACGTTGAGCAACGCACCTTGGGTCGCGAGCGATTTCAAATGGTTAAACTCCTCGACCGCGGACGGCAGTTAGGAGAAGACCCTCGAATAACCTTGGCGACCCTGGAGGCCGCAGGCTTTCGGCAGGTGAACTTAACGCAAGGTGGTGCTGGGATGGGGAAATCGGTGTACGTCCACCGGCTCCGCGAGGCGATGCATCGCCACAATCTGGGAAGCCTTGTCGCGACAGCTTGGACGGGTGTTGCGTCCGCGCCTTACGCCGCGGCAACGCTGTGCACACTCTTGAAACTCAACTCTCACAACCTCTCTACCGAGGGGAAATTCGACGCCGCGAAAATTGCGACGCTCAGGGCGGACTTCAGGCGTCTGATGTGCGACCCCGAAAAGATGCAGGTGTTTGTTGTGGACGAGGTGTCCTTCCTGGTGCCTGAAGCTCTGCACCACATCGACGTTCGCCTTCGTCAGCTTCTGGACCGTCCAGACGTGCCTTTCGGCGGCGTAATTGTCGAACTCATTGGCGACTTCTGGCAGAAGGAACCAGCGGGCCAGAAGACCATGGCCGAGGTCCTCGTCAGGGCCGATGCTCCCGTCGTCCACGCCAGTCCCGCGCACGACGAGGCCGCACCCTTGGCGAAGGGTTTGAGCATTTTCCGGAACGCGCGACGGTTTGTGCTTACCAGACAAATGCGAGCGGCGGACGACCCTGCCTTCCAGGAGGACCAGGTTGCCTTGCGGCGAACAGACGTTCCATACCCTGTGCCTACAACACTGGTGGAGAACCTCCACGAGGTGCAAGCTTCCGACCTGCGTGAACATCCCCCCTTCGCATTCGCCCCCATCGGGGTGCTGGGGAATGCAGAAAGGGAACGGTTGAATTTCGCGCAAGCTGAAGCGTTTGCAAGGTGGCACCGGCGTCCACTCATTGTGTGGCGGCACCCGCTTGCGGACAGCGACGCGGAGAACCTCGCGACCTTCAACCTGCATGATCTCTACGGCTCTGAGAAAGGGATGCTTGGAGTGTTCGTGAAGGGGGCGCCGGCAATGCTGCTCAAGAACATGCAATCAACAAAGGCCCTCGTGAACGGCTCCACCGGGCACTTGCATTCCCTAACTTTCTCCGGCTCACCACCTCCGGAGGTGGTCGCCGCGGAGAGAATGCAGGAATACGTCCGTATCGACCTGGCAGAACCGCCTTACGCTGTCAACTTCGACCTGACGCTTCCGGATGGGGACACCGGGGAGGGAATCGAGACCCTCGTCGACGCGGAAGGGACACAGCGTCGCATTATTGTACCGATCCGAGCTCAGGACGGCGCGCACGATCACCGTCTCTCCTCCCTATACGCGGCAATGGCCGGCATGCCGAAAGTTGTCCGCATATTCGCTGCTTGGCTTACATTAAGCTTTGCGTTGACGGACTTCAAGCTGCAAGGACGTACAATGGGCGAGTTGATTCTGAGCATCTCTCCGCGCCCTTTCCCCCCACATCTGGATCTCCGTGGCTTCTACGTGTTCATTTCGCGGGTGCGGCTGCGTTCCCGGCTTCGCGTGCTTTCCCGGCCCTCGGACGAGGAGGGCGGGCTCAATTTCCTTTTGAAGCTCCAGCACGTGCCTGAGCTGGGGGTTTGGGACCGCGGGTACGACCCCCTAGGGGACTGGTCGGTGGACCTTGCGCTGGCGGCAGCCGAGGCGATGCGCCTGCAGCGAGCCGGAGCTTAGGTGCGGCTCATGCGTCAGGCTTTCCTTGTGTTGGGGTTTTCCGTGGAAAGCGCGACTTCTGTTGGGCGGAGAAGGAGGAGCACGAGGATGGGGCGCGAAGACCTGGGGCGCGGAGACGCGGGGAGCACAGCTCAGCTCCCGGTGCAGCGATTCATTCCTTGAAGGCGGTTCATGTGGATGCCCTACCTGCAGTTTTGGAACGGTGTGATGGTCACCCCTCGCGGTGCTCCACTGGCTCCATATGCACCGGCGCTGGGTCGTGGATGTCATGTTGGGACTTCATTGGCCAGCAGGGGCAGAGGCACGGGCATTTTGTGTGTAGCTCCTCGACACCGTGTGATCACACGTCTCCGCATACTAGATGAATACCACATGTAAATACACCAAAATGCGGGTGAAGCGCGAATGCTCGAAATACGTGAAAACCGTATGAGAGATTGCGCGCGAAGAACCCAGCACACACACGGAAGAATTCGTTCAGAGAAAGCTACAGTGCATGCTCATGTTATGGGGTCCGTTCGTCCGGTCGGGTGGGTGTAGCTTTTCTCATTACCTAGGGAAGTTGTGTATGCTCCTTCGGTTCCGGGCGAGCGGATCTCTTCGGGAGTGCATGTTGTATTAATAGACGTGGTGGGGCTTCTGCCCCGCTGACGAAGAACGGAGTTGGTGTGTCCGGGTTGAAGGGCCAAGGATACGACGTATCCCGTATCACAGCCTGGAGCCTGGCGAAAATCTCGGCGCACCCGCAATAGTTATGTGGATAAGTTTTTCTCTCGTGTGAAACTAGGGGGGCTTAGGAACTGGAGCCAGTGGAGCACCCCGAGGGGTGACCATCACACTGTCTCCATATGCACCGGCGTTGGGTCCGGGATGTCATGTTGGGACTTCATTGGCCACTCATCAAAGTGGAAGGAACACCACCGGGCTGCGCGGACACCCGCCAAAGGACCAGCGCCTCTGTTCCATCGCGACAGTGCGCTTCCAGGGGCTAAAAACAGCACATCTTTCTCTCTCTCGTTCTCTCTCTCTCTGTCTCGCTTTCTCTCTCTCTCTCTCTCTCTCGCGAGAGCACGTACTGGAGCAACCACAAGGTGTCGAGCAGCTACACACAAGACTCCAAGCACCCGCGCGAGGACGTGGGGTAGCGACCTCTCGCCGGTGCCATGGAGCTCACCTGCGCCTCGTTGAATCAGAAGAGTGCCAATGCCGGAGGTTTCTTGGATGTCGTTGTGGTGTACCGGGCTGCGAAGACCATGTATCGGCGGGACGGTTCCGGTTCGTGGGCGAAGATGTTGATCCGGTTCGCCACGAAGGGGGACACGCCGGACGGCTTATGGGGCATCCTCACAGCCGCCGACGAAGCGACCCTGACCCGAGTCGCCGAGGTCTACGCCGTCGGCGCCACTGGGAAGCTGAAGAGCATCCAGATGGTGGACGACAAGTACCTTTGCGGCAAGGTCATTAATCTTACGAAGTCCCGGAAGCCGAACCAGCGGTCCACGTCCTGGACGCCTCTGGAGAACGGCGCAGCGATGTTTCAAGCGACGCCCACACTCTGGGCCTTGCCGATCCAAGATCTCTCCACCTTCACGATGATCACCGCGACCACATACACCTCCCTCGTGGGGAAACTTGTTGAGCTCTCCGACACGAAGCCTCCCGAGGGCGACCGGAAGGACCCTGTGAAGGACGCCATTCTCAAGGACCTCTCTGACACCGTAGTCGACTGCTCGCTCTGGGGCGTGACTTTGACTACCATGCCGATGAAGGTCGGGGACATCATTCTCGTCGACAATGCGAAGATCCGCCCGGGGAAGGTAGACGGAAAGGTTCGCATCTCGTGCGAGCACTACGGGGATTCCGCCCACGGTCATTGCATTGTGCTCTTGAACCCCGCCGGCCCCATCACCGAACAGTTGAAGGCCGTCGCTGATCTAGGCGGCAACCGCATCTCGGATGAGTACAAGAGCGCGGGCCGTGTGCCGATTGACCCGGACGGCGACGCTCAGGTAACGACACTGTCCCACCTCCGCGCCGCCCCCGAAAAGGACTTGTTTGACGTGACCGTTGGCAATGAAAAGTTCCAGAAGCTCGCAACGACTCTTCGCTTCCAGATCCATGGGGCCTGGCTGACCTCGTTGCGTGTGCCGACCGTTTACATCGAGTGCACCGAGTGCCACACGAAGATTGATGAGGAGACGACTAAGTGCAAACGGGCTCCGACCGGGTGCCGCACGACCCCCGGCGCCCTGAAGTGCATCTCGCATGCCACCCTGAGCGACGCGTCCGGCTCGTTTGCCGACATTGGCATTGCGAACTCCTCCCTCCTTCTCTTCACGCAGTCCCGCGACGAGCAACACCTCCAGAGCAAGGTCGCCAACGAAGACCAGCTTACCATGCTCACCAGAGCTGACGTTCGCCTCGGTACCAACAGCGCCAAAACCGACTCCAACAACTGCTCGTTCGAGTTGTTGCAGGTGTTTCCTTTCGTGCTGCGGGACTGGGTGCCGCCGCCCCCCGATCGTCCCAACGCACTGCGCGCAGTTTGCTTGGCGTCCGAGGTTGATGGGGCCGCCATCTGTCCGATCAACTCACCCACCGACCTGACCGTTGCGGCTCTGGGCAATTTCTACTTGGGTGCCGTCACTTGCGCCAAGGTCCTGGCCTTGGTTGGCTCGAACGAAAAGGCCAAGACCGTGAAGGCAACCGTGGATGGCAAGGACAAGGTCCACCTGACGTTTCCAGAGTGCGTCTCTCTGTTGGACGACCAGAACATCACTTTCGAGCTTCAGGCTTTCTGCAACTTGGAGGACGTTGGAGATGACGCGCTCGGCAACCGCCAGAAGCCTCACCTCGTTGCGGGGGAAATGGTTTGGGACCGGACGGCAAAGAAGTTCTCACTTATGGCAGAGTACGTTCGCGAGATCGACACCGCCTTGGACTACAAAGGCATGTTCAGCGGCGAGGTTCAGACGATGAAGAAGCTGCTCCACAAACCAGATATCGAGTTCGCGCGCTCGAAGCGGAAGTCTCTCTCGATCCGCGAGGTCGACGTGCACAACGTCGCCCGCCCGTCCAAGATGCAAAAGAGCGGCCATGCGATCCACTAGGCGGCAGTGCAGGCCCCACATCACCGGGGGGGTGTTCTGGCGACTCCTGAGTGCCTCGGTGCTCCTGCTGCTTTGGGCAGGGTCCAACTTTTTGTGCCCCACGGTTCACCCTCCGGCGGGCTCTCTGGACGAGCACCGAGTGCAACGCCCGCGCGCGGCAGGGTTGGCGGCGGTGCCCTTGCGCCCATTCGGATTCCACCCCGGAGATTAGGCTGGACGCGCTTGGCAGTTGGTTGACGTTCCCCGGGCTGATCCCTGGGTGGATTACCGCGAGATTCTGTACTTACCAACCGGGGGCTGGCAGAGCTTCAGCACGACGGAGATGTTGCATCACACGTGGGTGCAGAGGGTTGCTTCCTCGTTGCTGCTCTGGGCTCCAAGGCCATCTCCGAGGCCGACGCGAAGACGTGGGGCGCGGAGACGTGGGGAGCACAGCTCAGCTCCCGGCGCGGAGACGTGGGGTTCATGTGGGTGCCCTACCCCCACTTTTGGAACGGTGTGATGGTCACCCCTCGGGGTGCTCCACTGGCGCTATATGCACCGGCGCGTCGAGTTTCCGTTGCGTGAGGTCACAGTGGCTGCGTGGGTCCGCTTTGACTTTCGTCGTCGGAACGCAACCACACACAATCACACACAACCGCACACACGCACGCACACGCACAGAAACATATTGGGTACGTTAATGACTTAGTATATACACACGCCTGTCAGCGCCCCGCGCGAAGCCGTGG
>MPLU02096032.1_pt1 | contig 10938 bp, 10 predicted proteins | sample 1617381 | NCBI WGS metagenome assembly MPLU02 (sample SAMN05944801, study PRJNA350692) | marine metagenome | biome: marine; feature: ODZ; material: water; isolation source: 90 m water sample filtered on 0.2 um supor filter | place: Pacific Ocean | collected 2012-04-08 | depth 90m m | reverse complement strand
TGAGCTTCTCTATCGCAATGATGGCTTTATTGAAGAAGTGAGCACCACATCGATTGAGCCCCTTTATGCAGAGCTGGAGCATTTTCTTCAGTGTGTTCGTGGTCGCGAGACCCCGGCCGTGGATGGAGAGCAGGCCTCCAGGGCCCTGAGGCTTGCGAATCTGATTGAGCAGGCGGTGGAGCATCCCGGCATGGGAGGGCCTCTTTCACAGCCGATCTGAACGTCTTGGGCCGTCTGAGCCTGGATCAGACCAGCCACCGCCTAAGCCAATGCCGCAGCCATCGCTTCGCTCCCAGGGGATTCAATCTGTGAGGTCTTGTTGCGGATTGCCTCTAGCGGATTGCCTCTAGTTGCTCCCTGAGGCGGCAAGGGACTCAAGCAAAGGTCTTCAGCCAGCTTTAAATCCGCCAACCCAGTTGCACAAATCATGGAGAGCATCAGCAGCGATCCGAGTAATCAACTCCGTCTCACCGTCTTGGGAGTGCCGGTTGATGCCTGCCTTGATGTTCTGGCCTCTGCCATCGCTTTGCATGGGCGTGGAGGGGGACAGATCGTCACTCTCAATGCCGAAATGACCATGGCGGCAAGGTCGGATCCGAACCTCGCCGCAGTCATCGAATCCGCTGAGCTTGTGATTCCCGATGGGGCGGGAGTGGTCTGGGCCCTGGCCCGTCAGGGGGTCAGGGTGGCTCGAAGTCCTGGGATTGAACTGGCCTGGAAGCTGTTATCTCATGCAGAGGCACAAGGTTGGACTGTGGCGCTGGTTGGGGGCGCCCCTGAGGTGATGCAGCAACTGCAGCAGCAGCTCCGTCGAGAACTGCCTGGATTGCGGCTGAAGTTGGCCATTGATGGCTATCAGCCTTCCCAGGCCTGGCCTGAGCTTGAGGCCCAGCTGCGAGCTTTGCGTCCTGACCTGGTTCTGGTAGCCCTTGGCATCCCCAGGCAGGAGCTCTGGTCGATGGCTATGAGCAAGGGATCTGCCGGACTATGGATGGGCGTTGGTGGCAGCTTTGATGTCTGGGCAGGCATCAAGAATCGAGCCCCTGCCTGGATGAGTCGCTTCCAAATTGAATGGTTGTATCGGCTGGTTCAGGAACCGAGCCGATGGCAGCGCATGCTTTCGCTTCCTGTTTTCGCCTGGCAGGTCCTAAGACGGGGCGAACGCAGGCTCAGATAGAGGTTGTTTCAGCGGAAACAAAGGCTCAACGGAAACCAACCGATGCTTGCCATACAAAGGCCAGCAGCAGGAAGAAGAGAGGAATCAGAGGCATGATGTCCACCAGTGGTGCGAACATCTGATAGGCCTCAGGAAGTTGGGCGATCAGATCGAGCGTCAAAGCCGCCATTCCTTGTTGGTTTTGCTATTCCTCGGACGCTACCACGTGTGGTGACCAGCTGATTGGGGATCCCAGGGAGCGAAATCCTCTGAAAAACAGTTGTCCTCAATCGCTGCCCCCATGGCGGTGGTGAATCGGATCAGCTGGGTGAGGTTGTGCAAGCTCAACAGACTGAGCCCGAGCAGCTCTTCGCTGCGGATCAGGTGGTGGAGATAGGCGCGGCTGTGGTGGCGACAGGCCGTGCAGGGGCAGCTTGCATCGAGGGGGGTGTGGTCATGTCGGAAGCGGGCGTTGCGCAGATTCCAGCGTTCTCCTCCGACAAGAGCCGTTCCATGACGTCCAAGGCGTGTCGGCAGAACACAGTCGAACAGATCGATGCCGTTGGCCACGGCCAGGGCCATCTCCGGGAGGGTGCCGATCCCCATCAGATACCGGGGACGGTCGGCGGGCAGCAGTGGGGTGACCTGGCGCACGATTCTGTGCATCTCCTCCACCGGCTCTCCAACACTGACGCCGCCGATGGCGATGCCGGGAAGATCAAAACTTGAGATGATCTCGGCACTCTCTTGGCGGAGTTGAGGGAAACAACCCCCTTGAACAATCCCAAACAGTGCCTGGTCGGAGCGCTGATGGGCAGCGATGCAACGTTCCAGCCAGGCATGGGTGCGCCTGGAGGCATCCGCCACATCGTTTTCGCTGGCTGGATAAGGAGGGCAATGGTCAAAGGCCATCACAACATCGGCGCCAAGGGCCATCTGAATCTCCATGGCCCGCTCAGGTGAAAACTCGATCTCACGGCCATCCCGTGGATTGCGGAAGGTCACTCCCCGCTCATCGATGCGATTGAGGTTCGCCAGGCTGAAGACCTGATAGCCACCGGAATCTGTGAGCATCGGCCCTTCCCAGCCCATGAAGCGATGCAGCCCACCAGCTTCGACAACAATGTCTTCCCCTGGTTGCAGGTGGAGGTGGTAGGTGTTCGAAAGCACCATCTGCGCCCCAGTCTCACGCAGTTGGCCGGCTGTGATCCCTTTGACGGTGCCCAGGGTTCCCACGGGCATGAACCGTGGGGTGTGCACGGGACCGTGGGGTGTGTGAAAGCAGCCGACGCGAGCGTTGGTCTTCGGGCAGTGGGCCTTGATCTCGAAACGGAACACGGACTGTGGGTTGACGGTGCCTCAGTGCCAGGAGGTGCTGGACAGGCTTCGACCTTACGTTGGTTGATGCATCCAGCCTGAGGCTCGTGAGCCTTCCTCCACCTGTCTGGCTCCGGGATCTTGCAGGTGCATGGATCTTTTATTCCGTGCTGCCTGGCTGGCCCTGGCCGCAGCCGCGGTTTGAGCGAATTGCCCGTTTTGCACCCTGGATCGGGGTTGTGATCGGAGCGATGCAGGCGGGCCTTTGGCTGTGGCTGGCAAGCCTGGGCTGGAATCCGGTGGCACTTGCCCTACTGCTGGTTGCATTCGGTGCCTGGATCACCGGGGGCCTGCATCTCGATGGTCTGATGGATAGCGCCGATGGTCTGGCGGCGGGACGGGCAAGATGCCTGGAGGCCATGGAGGACAGCAGGGTTGGCGCCAGTGGTGTGCAGGCTCTGTTGCTGGTGGTTCTGATTCAGCTGGCCGCCTTGATCAGACTCGATGGGATGGCCCCTTTGGCGTTGATGATCGCTGGCTTCTGGAGCCGTTGTGCGCCCCTCTGGGCGATCGCTCGCTTCCCCTATCTGCGCCAACGGGATGGCACGGCATCCTTCCATTGCAGGCATGGCAGGGGATTCTGGGACTGTTTACCGGCAGCGTTGGTGCTGCTGTCAGCCTTGCTGGTGGTGCTGTCCCTGCCGTTGCCGGAATCCCACAAGTTGGTTCTGCTTGCAGGGATCGGCTGCGGTGTGATCCCAACCCTTGTCGTGCCTCAATGGCTGGGGATTCGACTCGGCGGCCACAGCGGTGATTCCTATGGCGCCTCAATGGTTCTGACTGAAACCATCACCCTGTTGCTTCTGTCTCTGTTGTGGCAGGGATCAACAGGCTGAAAACATTCCCGGCATCCGGATAGTTCGCGTCGAGTGCAGCCGGGGAGAACGTCAGTTGCAGGGAACCACCAAGTTGTTCGCTGAGCTGGCGACCAAGGGTCAGGCCCAGGCCGCTGCCGGGGAGATTCTCACTGCTCTTGCCCCGCATCCCCCTGCTGAAGATCTGTTCGCGCTCTTCCCTGGGGATCGGCGTGCCGCCATCCCAGACGCAGAGTCCTTGATCGAGGAGGTGAAGGCCGACCGGAGCGCCTGCTTTGCTGTATCGAAAGGCATTTTCGAGCAGATTGGCAACCACTTCTGCGATCACGCCATCGCTTTGGGGACGCTCTGTTTGCGTCCATGCAGGCCACTTGGAGGGGCCTTGCCAGTGGCGTCCCTGCAGGGATGCCGAGGCTTTGGCGCGCTCGATCAGTGGGCTGAGAATGTCTTTCATGCTGGGATTGTCTGCCCGGCATAAAAGAGGTGGCAGCAGCAGGCGCTCGCCACTGTTCGGCTGGGTTGGCAGGTTGATCTGGCCGATCTGATCGAGGGCGGAGATGTAGCGATCCAGCTGAGTCTGTTCGCTCATCAGGCCCTCCAACAGGGTTTGCTGATCACTGTCGGAGCCAAGTCGCCTGAGCAGGAGTTGTGTGTATGTCCTGATCGCCGCCAGGGGATTGCGCAGCTGATGAACCATCAGCTTGATCTGATCCCGTTGTGAATCAAGGGTGCCAAGCAGTTTGATGCGTTCCAGCTCAAGGCTGAGGAATCCCGTCAGTGCGGCTGCCGTGGCTTGAAGCCGACGCTCCAGTGGTGCTGACCAGCCAGGCCCGGCAAGCTGTTCGGCACGAAGCACGCCGAGAAGTTTCTGGCCGTCCTGAAGAGGGAACCAGCGTCGATCTGGAGAGGGCGCACGCAGCTCAGGATCAGCTTCCACAGGGGGCAGTGTGTGTCCCGTCTCAGGCCACAGAACCACAGCTTCCAGGCTGGGTGCCTGCTGATCTCTGCTGCGGGCGATGTAGACCACAAGCTTTGCCAGCCGCTGCTCATCCCCGTAGCAATCAAGCTGTTGCTGCACCAGATTGAGAAACCGGTCAGACAGCTGCATGGGGAGTGGTGCGCAAATCGAGCCGGAAGAATTGGAGGCAGGTGGACGTTGAAAAGCTAGAGAAACGCTTTACGATGAGATGTCAACCAAAAGCAGGCCTGATCGCGAGGCTGCGGCTCAATCTCCACCCAGCAGTGGTTGCGCCTTTTCGCAACCAAGGCTACAGCAGAGGTTGAAGTTTCTTCTGCTGTCCGCCGGCTAGGCCGGCGGGTTGCAAGGTGAGTCGCAGGCGATGGCACATTCGTGTGTTCGCTTGTACTCGCGGCTTGATGGCGAAACCGGCTTGTCCGTTTCGTCTTCACGGCATCAGAGCGCTCCCCCAAGACGCCTCTTGCTGTCATTTCCTCCCCTCCCCCCTTCGCACTCCCCGCCGGGAGTTTTTGTCCATGTCCAAGAAGCGCAAACGGATCAGTCGACGCAGACTCGCAGGCCAACGGGTGCTTGCTCATGTCTCCACCTTCAATCTGGAGACAGGTGATCACAAGCCTGTCACTGCTGCCCGTCGCTACATAGCCGAAGGTGGTCTGGTTCCACCAGCGCTCGTCAATGTGCGCCGTAATGAGCACACCACAGATCGCTTTTTCTGGGGTGAGAAGGGCCTGTTCAGTGCTCAGTATGCGGAGGAGAATCACTTCCTCTTCCCATCACTCAGGACAATTGTTGACTCCGTCGGTGAGGAGACCATCTTTGAGGGCCTTGAGCTGTCCTCAGATGACTGGGAGGAAATGGAGGAATACGAATACGCCTTTGTCTGAAACGGCTTGATACCAGCCTCAGCTCAATCCAAACCAGGCCCTGACGGCCTGCGCCATCCGGGGGATTGATTCCCCCGGGATCGTGTGGCTGCCATCGAACCCACAAAGCTCTGCATCCTGTTCAGCGCTTTTCAGTTCACTGAGCAGTCTTTGAGAAGCCTCATAGGGAACCACCTCATCCTCTCGACCGTGAACCAGCAAGACGGGGGGCCTGTGCCTGGGCACCTCCCAGCCTGGATGGGGGTAGCCGCTGCAAGCGATGATCCCTGCAAAAGCAAGCTCACAGCCCGCTCCAAGACTCATGGCACCTCCCTGGGAGAAGCCGAGCAGCACTGTTTTTGCGAGTGAAATTTCCTCTGTTTGCAGGGCCCTAAGGCGTCTCTGCAGGTCACTGATGGCCCCTGGAACAGCATCCCAATCGGCAGGGAAAAGGCCGTACCACTGCCGGCCCATCCCCTCCGGGTGAGGTTCCGGTGCTTGCAGGGCCACGAGTTCCAACGGCAGGTTGCAGCTCTGCTGAATGGCCTGTCCGAGGGGCATCAGGTCATTGGCATCCGCCCCCCAGCCGTGCAAGAGGACCAATCGGTGCAGGGCTTCGGGTGTGCTTTTACGCAGAAGCTCACCTGTCATCGCTGAGATCGGATCACTGCTGCTTAGGTTGGCTCACGGACTGCCGCCTGTCGCCACTGCTATGGCTCCAACTGCCTTGTTGAGCGTTTCCGATAAGACAGGGATCGTGTCCCTGGCGGAAGCCCTGCACCGCATTCATGGCTTCCAGCTTCTTTCCAGTGGTGGAACCGCCAGGGTCCTGGAGGCTGAAGGACTGCCTGTGACCAGGGTGGCGGACCATACCGGTGCTCCGGAAATTCTCGGTGGCCGGGTGAAAACTCTGCATCCCCGGGTCCATGGCGGAATCCTTGCCAAACGTGGTGATGCGGCCCATGAGGCTGATCTGCAGGATCAGCAGATCCCAGCCATTGATGTGGTTGTGGTCAATCTCTATCCATTCAGGGAGACGGTGGCTGATCCTGATGTCGGTTGGGATACCGCCATCGAAAACATTGATATCGGTGGCCCGACCATGGTCAGGGCTGCGGCCAAGAATCATGCCCATGTCAGTGTGCTGACAAGCCCGGATCAGTACGACGGATTTCTGGCTGCTCTTGCCAAGGAAGGCCCTGGCCTGTCCATGGAGTTGCGTCGGCGGCTTGCCTTAGAGGCTTTTCAGCACACAGCGGCCTATGACGTTGCCATCAGTCGCTGGATGGCGGCGCAGATGACGACGCAGATGTCGGCGGTTGATGATGCGCCCTGGCTTGAGGCGATGCCCCTGCGGCAGACACTCCGTTATGGAGAAAACCCTCATCAGCAGGCGGCCTGGTACAGCGCTGCCAAGCAGGGATGGGGCGGTGCCATTCAGCTCCAGGGCAAAGAGTTGAGCACCAACAATCTTCTCGATCTGGAGGCGGCGCTTGCCATGGTCAGGGAGTTTGGTTACGGCAGCTCAGGGCGCCAACCTGCCTCACAGGCAGCGGCAGTGGTTGTGAAGCACACCAATCCCTGTGGTGTTGCGATCAGTGAGAACGTGGCCATGGCTCTGACCCGTGCCCTTGATGCGGATCGTGTCAGCGCCTTTGGCGGGATTGTCGCCCTTAATGGTGTTGTGGAGGCTGCCGCCGCCCGGGAGCTCGTCGGTCACTTCCTTGAGTGTGTGGTGGCTCCGGGCTTTGCTCCTGAAGCGAGGGAGATTCTGGCCGCCAAAGCCAATCTGCGCCTGCTTGAACTGAGCCCGGTCTCGATTGATTCAGCGGGTAGGGCGCATCTCCGCAGCATTCTCGGGGGCCTGCTTGTCCAGGATCTTGACGATCAGTTGATTGAGACTGGCGATTGGCAGGTGGTGACGGAGCGGCAACCCAGCAATGCTGAGCTGGCTGATCTCAGATTTGCCTGGCAACTGGTGCGCCATGTGCGTTCGAATGCAATTGTTGTGGCCAGAGATCTGCAGAGTCTCGGCATCGGCGCTGGACAGATGAATCGTGTGGGCTCCGCCAATCTTGCCTTGCAGGCTGCTGCTGATCAGGCCAGAGGTGCTGTGCTCGCCAGTGATGGCTTTTTCCCGTTTGACGACACGGTTCGTCTGGCCGCAAGCCATGGCATCACTGCAGTGATTCACCCAGGCGGCAGTCTGCGGGATGCCGACTCAATCAAGGCCTGTGATGAGCTGGGATTGGCAATGATGCTGACAGGAAGGCGCCATTTCCTGCATTGAGCAGGTTTGGCGCAATTGGTTGGCACGATCTGAAGGCTTGCAGGCCGCTTATGGCATGGAGTTGTCGCTGAGAGCAATCAGTTTTTCAATCACATGTTCCACAACTCTGTCTGGTGTTGAGGCCCCAGAGGTGATGCCAACATTCACCTGCCCGGAGGGCAGGAAGTTGTTTTCACTGACAAGATCCTCACCTAGAGGTTTATGGGTGATGCTGTTGTCATCACCAATGCGTTCAGGTGTATCGATGTGGAAGGAACGTATGCCACGGCTGATTGCAATTTCCTGAAGGTGCGTGGTGTTGGATGAATTGAAGCCACCGATCACCACCATCAGATCCAAGGGTTTATCAACAAGAGAGAACATTGCATCCTGACGTTCCTGGGTGGCATCACAGATGGTGTTGAAGGCAATGAAATGTTCATTCAGTTCTGCGGGGCCATATTTTTTAAGCATTGTGCGCTCAAGCAGGTGGCCAATCTCTTCGGTTTCGCTCTTCAGCATTGTGGTTTGATTGGCTACTCCCAGCCGCTGTAGATCCCGATCTGGATCAAATCCAGGCGAGCAGGCGTTGGCGAATTTTTCAATAAATGTTTCACGACTCAATCGGCCCAGGATGAAATCTGCAACCTGCTGAGCTTCTTCAAGGTCAAGCACAACCAGATAGGTTCCGGCAAAAGAGCTTGTTGCCAGGGTCTCTTCATGCTTCACCTTGCCGTGGATGATCGAGGTGATCTCCTTACGCTTGTGCTTCTCCACGGCCATCCAAACCTTGGAGACCCATGGGCAGGTGGTGTCGATGATGTGACATCCACGCTCATCGAGCAGTTGCATCTCCTGAACCGTGGCACCGAAGGCGGGCAGAATCACAACATCACCGTTGGCCACGCTGGAAAAGTCTTTTGCCCCCTGATCTACAGGGATAAATTGAACATTCATCCCCCTGAGATGCTCATTCACGGAAGGGTTGTGAATGATCTCGTTGGTGATCCAGATGCGTTCTTTCTGATAGTGGCAGCGGGTTTCATAGGCCATCGCCACGGCACGCTCCACACCCCAGCAGAAACCGAAGGCTTCCGCCAGGAGCACCTTGATGCGCCCATGTTCCAGGCTGTAGCCGTTGTCCCGGATGGAAGCGATCAGATCGCTGTTGTAGGCAGCATCGATGCTGCCGGCAACGTCCTTGGTCCTGAGCCACTGCCTGTGGTATCGCTCAGAGCGATGTAGGGATCGCTTGAAGGCGTGGGTGTCCATGGTGAGCCGGAGACCCACTGACTCTATGAGCTGTTTTGATCGATCGGCATGAAAAAGCCCGGCTTGATGCCGGGCTTTGTTGTTCTGAAATATCAACGAAGGATTTTGTTGAACGCTTTTGATCAGTTGCCGGTGGAGACGAAATCGGGATAAGCCTCCATGCCGTGCTCGCCGATATCCAGGCCTTCAATCTCTTCCTGTTCACTGACACGGATGCCTCCGAACAGGCCGCCGATGATCGACCAGGCGATCCAGCAGGTCACAACGGTCCAAACGCCATAGGCCAGGCAGCCCACGAACTGATACCAGAGCTGGTTGATGCCACCACCGACGAAAAGGCCGAGTGCTGAACCATCTCCCTGGATGTCGAAGCCCCAGAGGCCCACAACGAGGGTTCCCCAGATTCCACAGACACCGTGAACTGAGAAGGCACCAACGGGATCATCAATGCCGGCGGAATCGATGGCTGAGACGGAAAAGACCACAATCACACCACCGATGAGCCCGGCGACCCAGGCGCCAACCAGGGTGAGGTTGCCACAACCCGCTGTGATGCTCACCAGGCCGGCGAGAATGCCGTTGATGATCATCGTCAGGTCAGGTTTGCCGCAGGTGAGGGTTGAAATCACCGTGGCGCCGATGGCACCACCTGCGGCGGCGAGTGTGGTGGTCACGGCCACGTAAGGGACCCACTGGTCCATGGCGAGCTGGGAGCCGGGGTTGAAGCCGTACCAGCCGATCCAGAGGATCAGAGCGCCGAGGGTGGCGATGGACATGTTGTGGCCGGGAATGGCCTGGGCATTGCCGTTGACAAATTTGCCGATCCTTGGTCCAAGCAGCATGGCTCCAACAAGCCCGGCCCAGGCACCCACGGAGTGAACGATCGAGGAGCCAGCGAAGTCAATGAAACCCATTTCACTCAGCCAGCCACCGTTCCACTGCCAGCTACCGGCGATGGGATAGATGAAGGCTGTCAGCACCAGGGAGAACACCACGAATTCACCGAACTTGACCCGCTCAGCCACAAGTCCGGAGACGATGGTGGCAGCGGTGCCTGCAAAGGCGGCCTGGAAGAGGAAGTCGACGGTGGGAACGAGACCGGCTTCGCCGATCAGCTCAGGGGTGACCGCTGGATCAAAGAACAGGCCTTTGAAATAGAACCAACCCGCGGCGACTGCATCCCCATACATCAGGGAATAGCCGATGAACCAGTAGGCCGTCACCGCCAGGGCAAAGACAAACAGGTTCTTGGCCAGGATGTTGACAGCATTCTTTTGACGGCACATCCCCGCTTCGACCATGGCGAAGCCGGCGTTCATGAAGATCACCAGAATCGTGGCAACCAGCAACCAGAGGTTGTTGGCCAGGAAGGCTGCACTCAGTTCGGGCATCTCGGCGGCATGGGCCGAGAGGTTGAAGAGGCCGAGCCCGAACAGCGCCAGGGGCACACAGGCCAGCCAGATCATCGAGCGATTGGAGCTAAAGCCGCGGATGCTGCGCAGGAGGAGCATGGGCCCATCCAGGAGACTTGCCTCCTGGAGAGCAGTCTTGCGCCGCTTGTAGGGCGCATGTGTTGCCGTTGTCATAGGAATCAGCAGGTCTGTAAAGAACTGAATGCCTTGGGGAAGAAATGTCCCCCATGTAGTGCCAAAGCTTGTGGTAATACCTGGGCAGATTGGCTACGCATCTAAAATGTTCGCAAGCGAACCTTTCTCAAGTAGCGACTGATACAAAAGCCAAAGAATAAGGACTTATGCACATATTGCTTTTATTGCTGGGTATCATGATAAAGTGTTATTGTTTTAACTCTAGCGGTGCGATGGGCTTGAGGCCCTCCCAGGTGATCTGATCCCGGTGGAATCGGAAGCAGCAAGGGATCACCTCAACGCCAGCAGCAAGGGCCTGGCGGAACAGTTCGCCATAGCGTGGGTCAGCGCTGTCTCCCGGGGCGAAGCTCTGAACATCCGCGCGGCTGAGGCAGGGGACCAGCACCGCTCGGGACGCTGGCAGCACCCCGATCAACTCCTGGAGATGTTTCTGCCCACGCACAGTCACCGTGTCGGGGAAGAGGGCCAGCGAGCCTTGGCTCCAGGTGGTGTTCTTCACTTCCAGGTAGATCGGTCGTGGATCCGGGGCATCGGCCTCAGGGGTTAACAGCAGATCGATGCGGCTGCGGCGATCGTGTCCATAGGTCACCTCGGCTCGGA
>MPLU02150445.1_pt1 | contig 10941 bp, 4 predicted proteins | sample 1617381 | NCBI WGS metagenome assembly MPLU02 (sample SAMN05944801, study PRJNA350692) | marine metagenome | biome: marine; feature: ODZ; material: water; isolation source: 90 m water sample filtered on 0.2 um supor filter | place: Pacific Ocean | collected 2012-04-08 | depth 90m m | reverse complement strand
TGGCTAGAAAGTAAATGATTAGCTAACCACTTCTGCCCTTCTTTAGTTCTAGCATCTGGACTTTCAATCGTCATCTCATCATCAGGCTTAACTAAAGTAAATTTTGCTTTGCCTGTTGCTTTGTCATATTCAGTAGCCCCCACTAACCAACCATTTATAGTTGATCCTTCCATAGTACCAAAATCTTCACCTTCAATCATCTCTTTAATAGAATCATGTGTTTCTAGTGCCATAACTTCACTATCACCTAATTTAATTGGCGGTGGAATTTTTTCTAAAAATGTCATCTTAGCTATTCTACCCCCAACTCTAATTGCCTCTTTTCTTAACCAATCTAATTTCGTATTTTCATCTAAATCTTTCCACTCCTTACCTTTCATGTCATCAGTTTTTAACTGACAAGATTTTTTTGTATTAGGATTCACACCGTCTACACAATTATTAAAAGCATCTTCAAGAGCCATAGGGCTTTTGTAAGTAGACGAGAAGCCATCGGTTAATAATTCTATTCCAGTTTTAACATCACCGATTTCAGTTGCAAAATCTTGTAAACCTTGCTCTAATTGTTCTTTTGTTTTAGCGGCTTTACCTAATTCCCCAAGGGTTGATGATACCTCTGCTGCTGAAACTTGTTTATTTGGTAAATATATTTCTCTTAATCTTTTTGAATCAAATGTTATATCTTTTGTTGTTTCTACGCCATCTTCACCTTTACTTTTAAACCCAATAGTATACGTACCGTCTTTATTAACAGTGTAATTACCCCCAGCTACCGCTGAAGCTATTTGGTAATCTTCACCACTAGTATTAATAGCGTTACTTAATGTACCTTTCCCTATAGCCTCATTCCATGCTGTAGCAAATTCCTGGTCCCTTGCAAATCTCGAAGCTCTTTTATTAAATGCATCGGTTTCTTCTTTCATTCTAGCGGCCTTTTCGTAGGAATTTAAAGATTCATCTTGTGCTATTTCATTAAGTTTAAATTTAACATCTTTAGCTAAATCAGCTATAACAGGTTCATATTTACCTAATAAACCAGAAGTATCCGCCATATCTTGCATGAACTCAATAGCATTGCCCTGATCTATTTTTAATTGCTTTTCTCTTTCTTCTTCTTTTTTAGCAACATTTTCAAAATGTTCCTGCAAGGGTTTAAAACCTTCTTCTAAACCCTTCGAGATAGCGCCGCTTTCCATTAGCTTTGCTTTTTCTAGCATTGTTTGACTTTGCTGTAATCCTGAATAATCTACTTTTCCTGCCATAATTATTTAATTTTAAAAGGGCCCATATGGTAGCCCTGAAAGGGGGTTAATATTACTTAAAGATCGCGATTGATTAGCATTACCTGTTGGTAAAGTAAGCCCTTGAAAAGTTCCAAGGTTAAAATCGAGCTTTTGCTTTACTAACCCTGCTCCTGCCTCTGTAAACTTTGCGGTCCAATCTGTTCCTGATTTTGTAGCTGTAGGCCCAAACGCAGAGAATGCTGCACTAGCCGCGGAACCAATACCACCTATTAAATCTGATTTTGCTTGTGCCCTTGCCGCTTTAGCCCCTGCTAACTCTTGATTAGCTAAACCTAATACTTGAGATCTTTTACCCATTTCTAATTGTTGTCTTTCAGACTCCCCTTTAGATGTGTAAAGCTGTCTTGTTTGTTCTCCTTTTGCGCTCTGTAAATCTAATTGCATACCAGCTTGTGCCGCCATTTGCTCATTCCTTAATTCTTGCTGCTCTATATTAGCTGCTGCCATTTGAACATTCCTTGAAGATTGTCTTGCAAGTGCTGTAGCCACTGCAGCTCCACCAGTTCCGCCACCCACGTCTCTAAATTGCTCTAGTACATTAGCTAATTGTTGTTGCTGTTCTTGTGTAGTAAACTCTGCCGCTTGGGTACCAACTCTTAAATCTTCCATCCTATTCTCTATATCTTTATAAGGGTTAGTCATATCAGAATAAGGATTAGTAAACTGTAAACTTTGGAATTGTTCCATAGCTCTATCTCTTTGTCCTTGAGCTTTTCTTTCTGCTCTTCTTCTTTTTCTTCCCCCAAATAAGCTGCCTATACCTTTAACAATACCAGGTATCGCTGAAGCAATCATTCCCGCGGGGCTCCCACCACCTGCAGCTGAAAAAAGTTTATCTATTGCCATTGTTTTATTTTTTTTAATTATTATTATCTATATTGTTAACTACTTAAAATTGCGTCTGAGTTTACTGAAAATAACTCTGCGTGGTCTGATTCTGTATTTTTTAAAATTACCTCCATATAATATCCTAATAAGCCAGAAACGTTTTTACTATTATCTTTACTAAAAAATATATAACTTGAATTAGTCAATTTAGATAAATTACCAGTAGCATTACATACTATATACTCATCTGCTATTGTTTGTACAGGGCCAAGTTTATAAACTTTATCATCTGTACCTAAGTAGTATATATTATCACCTACTTGCAATGAAGCGTTTTTAGTAAAAGTTGTTTCTAATGTTATTAAGCTCATAATGATATTATTACGTTTTTATTGTGTTTTGTAAGCTAAAACCTTTTTTAACATATTATAATAGTTAAAAGAACATTTAGTTTTATCTATCTCTAAATCTAAATCTGGTAGTTTAGCTGTATAATTTGATTTTTTAAATAGATTTTGACAACCACAAGTAACCCCTGCGTTGTGGAATATTGATGTATTATCCCATTTCTCTATATCATCAGTAGCCCAGCAAAAATCTAAACTTGGGTGTACTAGTGTCATTGTACCTCTTTTCCATGCAGCCCATATCATAGCCCACATTTCCGATGTCCATACTTGTAAATGATAATGCCCATCTTTTTCTGGAGGTTTTGTGCTATACAAGTGAGTTACCCCTTGATGTAATCTATGAGATAAATCTTCTACTTCTTTCCAAAATATAGTATCTACACTTTTTATTAAATATTGTGCGCCACCAGATTGAGCATTATTACTTCTTATTACATGTTCACTAATATCTGCTATTTCTAACATTTTATTAAGCACATCGTCACCTTTAGATTTTATATAATCATAATTAAGGTAACTACTAGTATTGCTCAAATACCATATATTATCATTTAACATATCTGAAAAATCTATTGGTTTAATTAATGCTACATCAGCATCCATTAAAAATATATTTTCCTTTTGTAATTCAGGATATTTTAAATAATGGTTATATAATAAATGTGGTTTTATAGATGGTTGATATACAGTATATGTTCTAGTATCATTATAAAATTCAAAAAGAACTTCTGGATATTTTTCTTGTAATATTGAAAAATAACCATCAATACCACTACCATTTATAGAACTTATTATATGTATATCTTTTTGATCTACATTATTATTTATTAGACTATATATAAATATGTCTATCTGCCATGCAAAATATTTTACTGCTGGCTGAGCGCAAATATATTTCATTTTATTTAATTTTTATGGACAATCTAATGTATAAGGACCCTGTAATACATAACCGGTCCATATATAATAGTTACTCGCGTCTTCTGAAAAATATCTAGGTCCAGAAGAAAGAGCTGTACAAGTATTGTCCGTGTATACTTGTGTTGCTGTTGCTAGTGCTGTTGTATTTAAATACGTTGTCTTTTGATTACCATTACCACATAAAGCACTTGCTGCATTTGTATCACTAGCGGGATTATTACTAGTTCCGTAAAGCGATACTCCATTACAACTTGACATTGGCACCGTAGTAGTATGAGTTGTTCCCACACAATTTGTTCCGACTCTAGCTGTAAATGTTAATGTTGCACCCGCTGTTGCTGTTATACTTAATCCACTTGTTAACGCGCTAACTGTTGTGGTTGTTGGAGAAACTGTACCTATATTTGTAACTATATTAAAATCATCACTACTACTATAACTTGTACCAAAAGATCCGGTAAGTGTGTAACTTCCTCCAGAATATGTTCCAGAGCTAAATCCAGCAGTACAATCAGATGTATCTGCTAAAGCGGTTTGACAAGCAGAACAATCAGCATATATATTAGTTATTAAAGGTGTACTGGCGTTACCAGAACCAATACTAGCAATTTTATAACAAGTTGTTCCATTTGCTAAGTCCACTACGGTTCCTGTTGATAAGGCGTTTACACTTTCATAAGCCCCTGTTGTTACCACATCATCATCAGAACAATTTGTTTGGTAACCCTGTAGGTTATAATACCTTGTGCTAGCTGTTGCTGCATACCAACTAATTGATTTAGTTCCAGAAAAACTTTCGCTTTGTGAACCTACGACTGTACATTTATATACTATAGTACCAGCTTGCGTATTATCAGGTGTATAAGTGCTTGATGTACCGACTATACTCCCATAAGTGGAACCATTATCGGTTGATTCATACCATTTATATGATGCAGCTGTATAACCTGATGCAGACCCTGTTAATACTACTGTTTGCCCTAATTCAACTGCGCCCGCTGTACTAGCGCTCCCCCCAACTGTCATAGATACTGATGCAGCACAACCTATAGAATTACAACAAGTGGAGGCTGGCTGTAGATCTGTAACTGTTGTAGTCGCGTTTATAGTTCCTGAAAAACTAGCATTTATAATTTTATAAGATCCTGCTGTTATTGGTGATGCTGCTGCTAATTTTATTACTTGGTCAGCTGAATATCCACCGGCATTTGAAATTGTAACGCCATATGTTGTTCCACCACCAGGACAAGCTTGAACTGATACATTTTGTGTTAATTGACTAAAAGTAACTGTATGCGTGTCTGTTTCATTAATAGTAGCACCTGTATTTCCATCTGTACCCGAAGCAGTTACACCATAAGTATATGCCCCCGCTGAACTCTCTGTCGCTCCATATTGATCACTCGAACCTGTTTGCACAGTTGCTGATGAACCTCCAGGTGGAGTTCTTGTCCACGTATAAGATGTTGGAGTATAATTAGATGCATCTGAGGTTAATGTTACTGTAGAATTTGTATTAGCACTTGTCGCACCCGTAATTACCATAGAAGCTTGAGCCCCACAATTGCTATGTAAATGCCATCTAGTTGTTACACTACCAACTGTTTTTTCTATTACATTTCTATTTGCATCAACAAAAGCATAATAAGTACCATCGGAATATGTCCCTTCCGTTATAGTAGCTTCAGCCCCATCCGCAGATGTATAAAACTTTACAGTATTTGCTAAACTAGTGCTATTGTCCGCATATAATGTTACATCGGTTGTTGCAGCACACGCAGCGGCATCAGTTGCTATATCATCTCCATCTTCTCTTTTTAATGCATATGAAGGTCTAACTATAATAGTAGAGGTTAATACATTTGAAGTTATAGATCCATTTAATACACATCTATAATAAATTGTATCTGCTGAAGCTTCAGTTGTTGTTTTAGCCTGCGCGGCACTTGTCCCAACTATAGCGCTACCTAAACTACTAAACGAACTATTATCAGTACTTCTTTGAAATTGGTAGCTATATGTTCCGCCTTGTGACGAGTGGCTCGGCGTTGCTGTTAAAGTTATAGTATCAGTAGTAAATGCAGATCCAGTACCAGTAAGACTTAATGTAGGTGCATCTTGCGTTATACATGTATCAGCGTTGTTCACGTTAGCTAGGGTTGGAGAAGAGTCAAAACTTTCCCCATCATAATTTGCGTCTGTAACAACCCAATGAGTATATCCAAATTGTGTTGCTGTAAAATCTATTACTTTATTAACCGCAACTGTTGCAACATTAGAAGCTTTAGTCATGTTAAAGTTTTTAACTACACTGCTATTTCTACAAGCTGTTGCTGTAATTGGTTGGAGGGTTTCATAAGCATTACAAAGTACTGCTGTTGAAGGCACTCCACTTTCATTTATAAATACATAATAATTATTAGTCCCATTAGATGAATTAGAATATGTTCCTTCTACAAAACCACTAATAGTTCCCTGCGCAGTTGTATAGAATTGTGTTGCATTATTAAATGTAGCATTATTAGCATATATTGTTTTCGTTGTTCCAGATGCAGCACACGCTGTTTGCACTGCTTGACCACCACTTTGAAATCTAGCTGTAAATGAAGTTAACGCAGACCATACTATATCGTGTTCTGCTGAAGGAGTACTACCATTTACTTTAACCGCATAATATATTGTATCAGCTGCTGTTTCCGTCGTTTGTAAAGTACTGTTTGTTTCGCCTTGTACTAAAGTAGACGCATTAAGAGTAAAACTACTTGATGTGCTTTTATACCACTGATAGCTTGTTACAGTTCCTGTTGTACTTGCTGTTAATGTCACTTGTTGATTAGTAAAACCTGTATCTGGTGCAACTATAACCACTGCAGCTGCTTGAGGCGCTGATACAGTAGCTGTAGTTCCAGAACATAATCCTGATGTTACTGTTGCTGTAATAGTAACACCTTCTCCTAATGTAGTAGTATGTCCACTAGCTAATTCTGTTTTAGTAACTGTTCCATCTCCAATACTACCTTGATTTACTGTTAAAACTAAATTATCACTACCAGCAAAACTTGAACCAAAAGTACCTGTTATTTCAGTACCGCTATTTGTATAACTATCTACCGCTAAACTACAGCTACAATCAAGCGTAGTTGTTGATGTTGTTGTTGACGTCGTAGTTGTTGTGGTTGTCGTAGTTGTTGTAGTTGTTGTAGTTGCAGGTATACCACTATGAGATGCTATTTTGCCTAATCCTTGTATAGAAAAATCTTTTAATCTTGCTTGTAATTCTGTTGCATCTAATGTTTCAGAATCAACATCTTCTGCAACTCCTGAAATATTTGAAAAGAATTTTCCTTCTTTTTCTGTATAAGCTAATGCTTGACCTTCTTGTTGATCAGTTTGTACAACAACATCACCATTTAATTTAGATAACCATCCAGCTGTACCTTCATAACCTAAGGTTCTAAAACTTTTTACAGCAGAGGGGTCTTCATTAAATAAAAGTTTAATTGAAGAATTCTTTAATTCACTATAAAATTCATTTCTTAATGCGTTAGGTGAATAATGTAAATATAATTCTCCTTCTTTAACTGTATAATATTTACCATTTAATGAAATACCTGTTTCGGGTAATATTGTCATAAATGAAGTCCACCCATCTACTTCTTCTTTATAACATATAGACATACCGTTATTTGGTAAAGACAATATATATTGATTAGTATATATATCATAAGACCCAACCAATTGGTTTGTTTCAGTTATTAAAGTTTCTCTAAAAAATGCAGTCATACCTTTAGAGGATATTGGGAGTATTGATTTTTCACCTGATAATTTAATTACTACTCCTCTATTTTTATCAACCCAATAAGATGTATAACCATACGTTGAAAATGATTCAGGATTTTTAGATATTCCAAATTCTCCTGGGAAAGCAATAGTTTGCCCTAATACTTCTTGTGAACTAGTAACTATTCTATTACCACCACCACCATATAAAGCATTTTTATTTGCTTGTACTCTTACAATTTTATCTTCACATAGGGCTATAATATCGGTATCCCTACCATGTAGCCTTTGTATGCTACCATAATCAGGGTTTAATTCTTTAGTTATTTTTTCACCAACATTAAATTCATTTAATCTATTTACGCTTGTCTCTGCGTTAAATATACCTGAATATATAAGACTGTTTTTTTGATGTCTTTTTGTATATTCATCATTTATAGTTGTAGACGCTTTAACACCTAGTCCTAATCTATCTTCATTAAAATCATCTTTTATAATATTTGTTTCAACACCAGACGCTAATAAAAAAGCATTATGAAAACTAAGTTGTTGTTCTTTTGCTGTAGATGCATCTAATCTATTTCCATATTCACTTATATTAAAAGACTGAGATGTTTCATAATAAATATCAAGCTCAGATTTTTCATCTGGAATAATTTCAAATACAGCAGGACTACTACCCGCTACTATTGTGGTACCAGCGGAATCGCTGCCTACTGTCCCAGACGCATAATTTATATAGAATGCTATTGGGAACGTGTTGCTTCCTCCTTGCGCATGACTTTTTGCTGCAACTCCTGATACAGTGTGGCCACTATCCGTGAATGAACCTGTGCTTAAATCTTTCCATGCCCCACTTAAAGTTACCCCAGCAAAACTTAAACTAGTATTGTTATTATCAAAAGCTGTATTACTAGAAGTTGCGGCATCAGTATAAAAAATTTGCTCAATTATTTGACCGTCTTTAAAATAGTATTTAGATATTTCATGTCTTTCATCATCTTGTATTGATGTTGCTCCTAAAAATTCACCCCCTGAAACAGGCGTTGAACTATTAATAGTAACCCAATTATCACTTGAATCAGTAATCTCAACATTTATACCCCCTGCCCCTTGATTTAAAATTATTTGGTTTGTTAAATTAGTATTCTTTTTTACTTTTATAAAAAACTTTTCAGTAAATTCTGCTGGGTCTTCTAAATTAGCAGGTTTTTCATCTTTAATTTCTAAAACTTTAAATTTAAAATCTTCAGGTGTATTAGAGCCGCTGTAATAATCTAATGGTGTATTTGCGTTTAATGCTTTTTTAAGTATTATAGAATCTCCCTTTTGTACTTTATTAACTTCATAGCTAGGTACAACAAGCCATACTGTATTAGCGTCTTCATTATTATCTCGTACTTTATCTACATTAAAATTGTAATAATTATCTGATGATTGTTTTATGTAATATTTAAATCTTTTAATTCTTGACCCATCAACTATTATCCTTGCGCTCGCAGCTGGAGCACTACCAAACTTTACAATACCTGTAGATGCTGTATATGTATAATCAGTAGTTGGGGTTTTTAAAGTTTCCCCTACATATACATCAAACTCATCAATAGATTCTGGTAGGTTTGTGAAAGTTAAACCAAATTCTGTTGTACTAGCATTACCAGAAAATTCATCTACTTTTGGGGGCAAACCTGTCATTTTTATATTAAACCTTTTACCAAAAGAACTTGCAGCAGCATTTAAAGTTGCCGCGCCTGCTGCAGATACAAACCCTGTATCAAAATCGATTTCTTTAAAAGCAGTTTCATTTGTTATTACCGGTGTTTGTCTACCAAATTGATCTTCAAACGCAATACCTATTTGATAATTTCTACCACTTTTAATAGTAGCCATATCTTTAACGGTATCATTAGTAACACTAGCAGCAGGAAAGCCTGGTTGTAATTCCCCATTAGAATCCCTAAATTTTCTTGTGGGCTCATCTTCAACATATGTCCTATTTACTAAATTAACATTAAAAGAAGGGCTATAGCCTTCTAAATCTATACCATCTTTATAATTACCAAATACTAATCTATTTCCTGTAATAGCTAATGATTTTGCTCTATAAGGAACATTATCATAAATTCTTGTTAATTGTGTTTCAGGTAATGTGGATCTTTTACTTTCATTTGAAACCACTGCCCCATTAGAATAAGCTGTTAATGCCTCAGATTTTGTTAATGTTTTATATACATATATATTTGCATTATTAGATTCTTTATATAATATATCTAAATATTCTATATTATTTATAACATCAGTATCATCTGCCCCGTTCCCACATTCCATATTCATTAAAGTAACACTTATTGTATTATTCACCATCTGGTTGTTCCAACCTTCATCTATATCATAGTTAAGTGTACTGCTTGGAAAAAATGCTGGTTCTGAAAAAGGTGAAATTACAGAATACTGCCCGTTAGTAAATTTCCATCTATAAGCAAATCTAACAAATTTTTCTTTATATTTTCTATTTGAATTTACAGCGTTTGTAGCGCTGGTTGTATCTAGTTTTATTTTAGGACCATTATTTGGTTTATTTCTAATAAGAGTAATATCAGATTCTAAAAACGACCTATCTTCGACCCTTGTAGTCTGATCATACGAAGCAACACCATTTATTTCTGATCCTGTTTTAAATATTGACGTATCTGATATGTCTACTATTTTAGGTTCTGAATTATTATCCGTCCAAATTAAATAATCTTGCAATATAGAAATCCCAACGATTTTTGTATCTGTAAAATTTAATATATTTTTTTGGCCTTCCGCAGTACCTGTTCTTGCATCTATTAATACTGGTTTTGAAGTATCAGACACTGTATCATACTCTATAACACCATTAACAGTTGTTCCTTTTATAAATAAATATAATTTATTTGTTTCTTCATTACCAATAGAGCCAATACAAGTCCCACTTAAACCATAAGATGTTTTTTTCTTGTTACCTAATATATTTTGAACAGAACCCATATCACTAGCTTCAGTACTAGATATTTGAATATTTATACCTTCTCTGTATTCTCCCTGAGGTACTAATCTCTCATCGAGGTCCTTATTCATTTTTCCACGTAGGAAAACCCTTTTTATTTCTGGCATGTATTAATGTTTAATCTGCTTAGACTTACCTCTCATTACTTGAGTAAGCTCTTTTAATTTAAGGTTAGATAATCTTAATTTAGCATTACGCATCGCTGCTCTTCTTTCTCTTCTAAATCTATTTATTATGTATTCTGGGATATTTGCTTTTGAGGATAGTATTGCATGGGCTATGTATTTATATATTGCCTCTTCTGCCAATTTATGTATCTGCATTTCATTATCAGTACCAAGCCCATCTGAAACATACTTTAATGTTATAACTTTTCCTGCTAGGTTACTGCTAAAACCAAATTGACCGTTTGCTTCATCTATTATAAATACACCGTTTATTTGTGTGGTTTCTGGATCTATACCAAATCTTTTACCTTCACCCATCATCGCATTTCTGTCATTATCTGAATAAAAGTAATCATCATTTAATTCTGTAGTTGGTACATTTTTAAATCTTTCTGTAGTTAAAGATGTAGCTGTTAATAATGATTCATTGTTATCATATAAATATTCAGCTTCATCATCTTGTAGTATTGCTTGTGATGGTCTTGAAGTTATTTTTGATG
>MPLU02235704.1_pt1 | contig 10965 bp, 10 predicted proteins | sample 1617381 | NCBI WGS metagenome assembly MPLU02 (sample SAMN05944801, study PRJNA350692) | marine metagenome | biome: marine; feature: ODZ; material: water; isolation source: 90 m water sample filtered on 0.2 um supor filter | place: Pacific Ocean | collected 2012-04-08 | depth 90m m | reverse complement strand
CTCAAGCATCAGTTGACGTTGATAACAGGCGGTGCGCCAGGTGATCTCTGGTGTAACGGAAGGATTGCCGTCTCGGTCGGAGCCAACCCAAGATCCAAAGGTGCAGAAGGCGGCCTGGGGAATATGTATGTCCGGGTAACTGGCTGCCATTGCTGTTATTAGGCGTCTCCGTAGCTGGGGCATGGCATCGAAAAGCACCTGCTGGAAATAGTGGAGGGCGTAATCAACTTCATCCAGCACTGAGGGCTTGAATTGATGAAGTTCATCGGTACGCCACCAGAGCCGAATCTCCTCTTCAAGTTGCAATCTCAGGCTTTCCTTTTCAGGCGCGGATTTTGTCGAATCTGATTGCAACTGTTGCAACAGGCTTGCCACTCTGCGCTGCTTGTGGCGCACGGTATGACGGACGATTTCGGTGGGATGAGCGGTAAAAACTAGGCGGATATCCATCTCCTGTAACAGGGTCTCCAGCTGAGCTGGTGGCACGTTGAGACTGCGCAGACGTTCGAATAATTCTCTGAATGTGGCAGGGTCTGTCTGACTGGCGAGCGGCGGGGCAAAGGGGTCAAATATTTTGTCTTGATCTTTGCTCTCTCGATGATTAGACATGCTGGCGAGATAGCTGTCTTCCTCTATTCGTTGTTCGAGGATGTTTACTAGCTGGAAATACAGGGAGAAGGCACGTGCTGCAGCAATGGCTTCTGCTAGATCCATTTCTCGGATCAACAGCACGATCGCTGTGCTTGTGCTGTTCCCATCAGCTTCTTCAATGGCTAAAGGCTCACTAAGTTGCTTCAGGCGCAGCAGTCGTTCTGTTTGCTCCGGTGGACATTCGCTGCGTAGCACCGTTTGCCAAAGGTCTTCCACCAGTTCAAGGCGTTGCTGCAGTAGGCGTCCTGCACCCTGTTCCCCCATTATTTGCTCGCAATCAGTTGCTTGGCCGGGGGACTGCTGCATCGACGTACTTGTGGACTCAGGTTTGGCCATGATCATCCCAAAATGGCCTCGGTTTTAGTTGTGGCGATTTCTTCTACGTTCATTTCGGCAATGCTGTGTTGAATAACAGCTTCCACAGGTTGGCCATTGGCATGGGCCTGTAGCCAATGCATTGCTTGATTGCCCTTGCTTAGTACTGAATGCAGCGGGTCAAGTTGCTTTGCCAGATTTAGATCTTTGCTTAAAGGGGCTACTTCTTCGAGCATTTGTTCGATCCAGGAACGGCAAAGGATGGAGTTGCCATCACGCCAGTGGTGCAGGGGAGCGTTCAAGCTCATTTGAGCGGCGGCAGAATCGTTTGCATCACAAAGATCGGCCAGTTCTTTCGGGGTTAGTCGACTCACTTCAAGAGGATCTAGCTGGTTTGGCTTCTCAAGCAGGCTGAGTACGCGCAATTCCAGCAGAGTAGTCACTGCTAGCAGAACAGAAGGATCAGTAATTAGATCGCAGATACGTAGTTCTAGACGGTTGAGCTCATAAGGGCGGTGAGGTCCGTTCGGTCGAACCGAAGTCCACAGATGACGCTCATTTCGCATGCTGCCAATGGCTAGTTGCTCTTCAACCCAACCGACATAGTGAGGATGACTTAGGAAGAGGGGCACCCGTTCTGGAGTGAGTGGGAATTGCAGCCATCGCTGAGAGTGGCTTCCTGTTGGCAGGCCATCGAGGAATGGCGAGCTTGCGCTCAGGGCAAGGAAGAGTGCGGCTTCACAACGAACTAAGCGCAGTGCAGCAAACAACAGCGGTAGATCTTCCACCCCTAGGTTGATGTGGACGCTGGTGGTTACAACCTTGGTGCCGTAGGTGGTCTCGATAAGATCGTGATAGGGGTTGAGCGGATCAGAGCGCTCAAAGCGATGGCTGTCACCAAGACTGAGGGTGCTGCCCGGCAAAATGGTGAGTTGCCGTGGTTCTAACCATTTACGCAGTCTTCGCCTTGGAGCTAGAAGTGCCTCCGTCAATGGAGCGTAGTTGGATTCTGGAGCTGTTATGTATTCAAGGTTGCGCTGGTCTGGTTCAGTTACGAAATCTGGGAGATCCCTCTTTACAGCTGCCGCTACGCCTACGTGCTCACCGCTGAAGCGTCCTGTGAATAACTCCACCTCAAAGCCTTTAAGCAGTAGCTGGTTGCTCATGGTTTGCACGGCTCCAGGCAGGCTAGGGCTGTGAGCATCCCTCTTGCCTTATTGAGGGTCTCTTCGTATTCGGTGGTGGGTACGGAATCGGCAACTACGCCTGCGCCTGCTTGAACCTTTACCTGCCAGCCACCCTCAGGATGGGGCCGCACAATCATGGTGCGAATGGTGATGGCCGTATTAAGAGCACCATTTAGATCAACGGACCCATACACACCCGAATAGGGACCTCGTGCATCGGGTTCGAGTTCATTGATGAGCTGCATAGCCCTGATTTTTGGGGCGCCACTAACCGTGCCTGCTGGGAATGAGGCCATTAATAGATCCCATACATCCTTACCTTCAGCAAGGAGCCCTTCTACTGCGCTCACGATATGCATCACGTGAGAGTATTTCTCGATCACCATTAGCTCCTTCACCGTCACACTGCCTGGTTTGCAGACGCGTCCTAGGTCATTGCGGCCAAGATCAACCAGCATTACGTGTTCGGCGCACTCCTTGGGATCTGCCATCAACTCTGTTTCTAGATTTTGATCCTCCAGTTCGTTGCTGCCGCGTGGGCGCGTGCCGGCGATAGGCCGAAGACTGGCCTTGATGCCATCGTCAACTGGCTCAGCCTTGACCATGACCTCTGGGCTTGAGCCAATTAGTTGCCAGTCACCGAAATCAAAGAAAGCCATATATGGGGAAGGATTCACCATTCGCAGGCTTCGGTAGAGCTCAAGTGGCTGTTGAGAAACTTTGGTTTCTAGTCTTTGACTAATTACAAGCTGGAACACATCACCTGCGGCGATGTGTTCCTTGGCAGTTTGAACGGCATCTTCAAAACCTGGTTGGCTGTAGTTACTGATGGTGGGAGGTGGGGATTGTCCTTTTTGTTGCCAACGCAGTGGTGATGTCGGCGTAAGTGGTGCGGCCATGCGCTCTTCCAAGTCTTGAATGCGCCCTTTTGCTTTTAGCCATGCCTCCTCAGCAGTTTGTCCTCCGCTTAGGTCTCCGTAGGCCACTGCAGTGATCAGGCGTTTTACTTGATCAATGATCAAGATGCTGTCCATCAGCATCCAGATGCCGTCAGGTGGGTCATCGTTGTCTCTGGGGTGAACCGGCACAGTGGGTTCGACCCATTGGATCAGTTCAAACCCCCACATGCCGTAGAGCTGTCCGAGGGGGGGCAAGTCCGGGAGGGTCGCGGTGCGATAAGGCGCTAGCCATTCCCTGAGCGCTTCAAATGGGTTGCCGATGCTTTCATCGGTTTGTCCTTCTCGCCAACAACGCTTTAGGCGATCACCTCGCGCAGTGGCTATCCAGAGTGGATCGCATGCCACTACACTCCATCGGCCAAGGGTTTCACCTCCTTCTACCGATTCGAGCAGTACTCCAGGAGGGTTGCCAGCGCCTACTTTCAACCAAGTAGTAAGGGGCGTCTCAAGATCTGCTGGCCAACTATGGGCCAAGGGGATGAAGTTGGCACCACGTGAAGCTGCTTCAAAGAATGCGGCACGATCAGAGCTAAGCATGAAGGGATCTTCGCAGCCGGTGCCGTTTAGTTGAAGATCCCTAGACAAGTCAGCTGAAAGGAGCTCAGGCGTCGTAGGTTTTGCGACCGCTGAACTTTAATTTGGCTGGATTTGTGTTTTCCCCGATTCGGCGAGGGTTGTGGTTCGCCATGACTCTGCCTTCGTTTACTTTCTCTGGGAATACACCGTCTTTGGGATGTAGGAATTCGGTGTCGCCGCCAGGGAAGACTCGATAAACCTTGTAGTTATCGATCTTGAACTTTGAACGTAGTTGAGTGCCTAGGGCAAGGCATTGCTCCTTGCGAGCGAAATACATGAGGTTCTCTCCCTCATTCATTTCAGCTGCGCCGCCAGTAGGCAGTTCGAATACCTGTGCAGTTGCGCTGCTCCAGGTAATTGCGTGTTTCTCTTCGGTTTCAGCGGAGTTTAGAAGGCCCCCGGTGCTCCCCAGATACTTGGGGTATTGACCTGTTAAAGCCGTCGCTGTCATAGCTATCCTCGAGAATCGGCATGCCGTTACTGGTGAAAAGTAGCACTGCGTTTTGTGCCGTATGGCACTGCTAGGCGGCAAGCTTCACACCCGTCAACATTGTTGGTCGTTTTTTAAGCTCAATTGTTCTCTTCTGCGATGGGGAAGAAAACCGTTAGCCCTTTGTCACGACGCTGTGTGAGGAGGCCTCCAAGGCTGGCAAGCATTCGTTGGGTTGCGGCCTGGCTGAGTTGCAGGCTGCCTGTGTTCGGGTCCCAGCTGAGTACTGGTCCGAGATCGGCGTTTTGATCATTGTCTTTGCTTCCTTGTTCCTTAGTGTTATGAACCTGACTGAGGATTTGAAGCTTGAGGCGGGGGCCTGCAGGGCGAAGTGTCATTGATAACTTTCCGCCTGCAGGTAGGCCACGGCTAGTGCGGTCAATCAATCCACCCAGCATTGGCTCAAGACGTCCAGGATTACTGAGTACCTCTGGTAAATCAGGTGTGATATCGAGTTGGAGTTTTACCCCACGGCGTTCTAGTTGCTGGCTCCAGGCTGGATGAAGCATGGTCAGCATGGCTCCCAGGTCGGTATGGGCGAGTATCGAGGCATCCGGTGGCTGCCGTTGAAGCTCTGCGGCATAAAAAATCAGACCGAATCGATCAATTTGTTCAGTGCACTCAGCGTCGATTTGCTGCAGACGGCTGACGACTACACCAGGAAGATCGCTTCGCCGTAGCAGGGTGTGTATCAGGGTCCGGATTGTGGCTAGGGGGGTGCGCACTTCATGGGTGAGTGCTTCCAGCAGATTGAGTTCAGCATTGCTGCCCTGATTGGGTTCTTCCCTGGACTTGGGAGGGTGCGAAATTTCCGGAATCGATTGCAGGGTGAGGCTGGGTGCCATACCAGCCAGTCGTTCTGCAAGTCGAGGCCAAAAGATTTTTTCTAGTTCAGGGTTGCTTTGCAAAGGGCCTAGGTTTGCAAGTGCTTGGCGAAGCTGAATGGCATGTTCAGGATCTTCGCTGTCAAGCCTGAGGTCCAGCATCTTCAGCAGGTCACTGAGGGTTTTGGGGTCACTGCGCATCAGTAGATGGCGCTGGCCAGGTTTGCCTTGGAGGGCTAGGGCTAGTTGAACATCTTGGGTAATGATTAATAGGAGTGGATCGTGGCCGTCTTCCTGGCGTAGTGGCAGCCTTTGGTAGCCCCCGACGTTTGAATAGCTTCTCTCTTGGATCGATCTAACGCGACTGGGTGGCAAGAGGCCGCCATGAGCTAATTGGAGGTTTTCGAGCTCGTCTGGTGCCCAGACCCAACCCTTTAAACAATTGAGCAACCTCGGTTCATAGAGTGCCGGTAGGGGCGCTGCAAGCCAGATGCCCTGATCAGGATTCCTTGGTAGCAGGATGTCATCTTGCAAGGTATCCAAAGCTGCCCACCACAGTCGTCTAACTGTCGGCTCATCAACTCGGCCAGGAGGAGCGCCTTCTGCAAGTCGCTTTTGGATGGTTGTCAGCGAGATGGAGTCGCTCACCAGTTATTTAGTCTTGTCTGGCTGCGATTTGAAACAGAAAGACAGAGCCCTAGCGCTACGAAGTTAACCACCATCGCTGAGCGGCCATAGCTCATAAATGGTAGGGGAATACCAGTGACGGGACCAAGGCCGATGGTCATAAAGATGTTTACCACCACTTGGAACATCACCATCGTGGCCACGCCGATAACCACCAACGATTCGAAGTCAGTGCGTGCTTGCCTGGCTACCTGTAGTAGTCGTCCCATTAGTAGCGCAAAGCCAGTTACGACAAGGATTGTTCCTAGGAATCCTGTTTCTTCACCTAGGGCACTGAAAATGAAGTCAGTGTGCTGCTCGGGAATGAAACGTAGCTTGGTGAGTTGACCTTGTAGCAAACCTGTACCAAATAGCCCTCCAGAACCGATCCCTACAGTGCTTTGCAATAGGTGATACCCCCCACCAAGGGGGTCTTTGGCTGGATCGAGAAATAGCACTAGCCGTTCCCGTTGATAGTCCTTGAGGCCATGTAGCCAAAGCCACGGGGTAATAACTGCTACGACACCTTGCAGCGCCAATGTTGATGCAGCAGCCAGGCGTTTCCATGGCAAGGAGCGATAGGCAAGGAGGCCCAATAAAGGAATCCATGCGCAGAGAGCCCAGGGATATAACCCTGCAATTAGTGCTGTGAATAGCGGGGATAGGAGCAATAGCACCCATTCCAAGGGCATGCCGGACCAATAGAGCATGGTCACTAGTAAGGCGCCAAATACGAGCGAGCTGCCTAGATCGGGTTGGATGAAGACGAGAAACCAGGGCACAGAAATCACAGCCAGAGGCCTCACTAGGTCGACGGGGCGCTCTATTGGGTGGCGGTCGAGAACTGCTGCTAGTAAAAGGATTGCGGCGAGTTTTGCAAATTCAGATGGTTGTACATTCACCCCGCCGATGCTGATCCAACGCTGAGCTCCAAGGGCTGAGGTGCCGATTAGTCGAACTGCTAATAGGCTCAGCACAGTCAGTGCGTAGAGCGGAATTAATAGCGGCCGAAGCTTCTTTAGGTGCAATCGGGCCAGCAATAGAGCGACTAAGAAGCCAAATCCGGCGGTAATCCAGTGGTGATACCAGTCGGCGTAATCAGCCTGCCTTTGAGTGCTGGCGATAAGTAAGCCGGCGATGGCAACCATTGCCAATGGGACACCCCAGAGCACTCGATCTAGTTCCTTCCACCACTTGCTTAGACGCCCCTTAGAGCGGAAGAACATGCCATTGCGTCGCTGGCTGTTGCTTGGGCGCATGTTCAGTTGCGTTGGGAGGCGCAATCGAGAACTTGTTTCGCCAATTGTTTGAAGGCTGCTGCGCTTAATGAATCGGGTCGGCCGTGAACTATTGGGGTTCCTTCATTGCCACCTTCTTGGACTGGCATTTCCATGGGAATTTGGGCCAGCAAAGGTACGTTATTTTCTCGAGCTAGTTGCTCTCCTCCTCCAGCACCGAACAGGGCGTAACGCCGTTCTGGTTGATCAGGGGGGACAAAGGCGCTCATGTTTTCAACTACTCCCATCACTTTTATGTCCATTTGCTTGAACATGGCCAGTCCACGTCGGGCATCCTGTAGTGAAACTTTCTGAGGAGTTGTGACGATAATCACCCCTGCCATAGGGACTGCTTGTGCCAGTGAAAGTTGGGCATCTCCAGTGCCTGGAGGTAGATCAACCACCAGAACATCTCTTTCGCCCCAGCAAGCCTGATAAAGGAATTGACGGATGATTCCGTTCAGCATCGGGCCGCGCCAGATCACTGGTTGGTGCTCCTCAATTAGCAGACCCATGGACACCATGGCCACGCCGCAACTTTCGATTGGGATGATGCATTGCTCAGCACCTTCGCCGCTCACCTCAGGCGTGCGGTCAGCGACCCCAAGCATTGTCGGAGTATTGGGACCATAGATATCGGCATCGAGCAGGCCTACTTTTAGGCCCTCTTGGGCAAGTGCACAGGCAAGATTGACTGCCACTGTGCTTTTGCCAACGCCGCCTTTGCCACTGCTTACGGCAATAACCTTATGCACTCCTGGAATTGCCTGGAGCCCAGCGGGTTGCCCATGGCCAGCCTGGCCTATGCCCTCTTGGCTGGAAGCATTGCCAATTTCAATTTGCACATCACTAATGCCATCAAGCTCTAGTAGTACTTCTCGAGTTTTTTGTACCAATTGATCCCTTTGGCTTTGGGCAAAACCAGGGAGGGCAAGGCGGACGATAACTCGAGGATGGATTACACGGATATTGTCAATCCAGCCCAGTTCGACGGCGGAGCGGCCGCTGCCTGAGTCTTTTACTTGATCAAGGGCATTACTTGCCTGCTCGGCCGTCGCCATGCCTTCCCTTTAAATGAGAAGATTGTATTGGTGGATACACATGACTGCTTTGAAGTAGGAGCTCTTTGGATGTCTTTACTTGCAAACAGGATTTGCGTGGCATAACCAGACTCCAGTAGTCTAATTATGTTGAGTCCCAATCATTCTCTATCTCTATAAGCAGGGTTATGGGTGCTTCTGTGAGTGGTGGTCAAGTGCCTCCTCCCAATTCGCGAGAACTTGCACGTGAGCTGGTGCTTGGCTTGCAGGATGAGATATGTGCGGGCTTGGAGAGGCTTGATGGGGCTCAGTCTTTTAGGACTGACAGTTGGGATCGCCCAGAAGGTGGCGGCGGGCGATCAAGGGTAATTCGTGATGGACGGATTTTTGAGCAGGGCGGCGTTAACTTTTCAGAGGTGCACGGCCAGGAGTTGCCACCGTCGATTCTTAATCAGCGACCTGATGCAAAGGGGCATCCCTGGTTTGCGACTGGCACCTCGATGGTGCTCCACCCACGTAATCCATATGTGCCTACGGTTCACCTCAACTATCGCTATTTCGAGGCAGGACCGGTTTGGTGGTTTGGCGGTGGTGCTGATCTCACGCCGTTTTATCCTTATCTAGAGGATGCTCGTCATTTTCATCGTGTTCACAAGCAGGCTTGTGATTCGATTAGCCCAGAGCTCCATAAGGTGTTTAAGCCTTGGTGTGACGAATATTTTTTCCTTAAGCACCGCGGAGAGGCCCGTGGTGTGGGTGGGATTTTTTACGACTACCAAGATGGATCTGGAGTCATTTATAAAGGTCCAGATTCAGATGGTCTAGCAGCTGGTATTTCTAGAGAATTGGGCGTTCAGCCGAAAAGTTGGCAGCAGCTATATGCACTTGCTCAGGCTTGTGGAAAAGCTTTCTTGCCTGCCTATGTGCCGATTGTTGAGAAGCGTCAGGAGCAGGACTACGGAGATCGAGAGCGTCAATTCCAGTTGTATCGCCGTGGGCGTTATGCGGAGTTCAACTTGGTGTGGGACCGTGGCACGATCTTCGGATTGCAGACCAACGGTCGAACTGAGTCGATCCTGATGTCCTTACCACCGCTAACACGTTGGGAGTATTGCTATCAACCACCCGCTGGTTCTAGAGAAGCTTTGCTCACTGATCTATTCACTCGACCTCAGAATTGGCTTGAGGATTCGACGTTGGAGGAGCGCTGTCGACCTCACCAGGCGGTGGATTAGAAGGTTTCTTCTCCTTCCGGCCAACCCCTAGCTCCAGAGCATTAGTAATCCGAAGAGCAATCGCTTGAATGGTTGCTTCTCTGGTTTTGGGATTGCGCAGATTTGTCTCAAGCTTCCCTTCCAGCATTCCGATTTCCAGGATGCTGATTCCCCGTCGTGGTCCACCTAGGCCTCCTCTGAATAGTCGGGGGAAGCGGCCGAAGCTGATTGCAAGGTTCTCGTCCACTGTATTGAGGCTGCGGTTTAGGGCTGGGATTAGTCCAGATCCATATCCATGTGGGCTGTAAGCATCGAAGTGAATTTCCAGGATGTAGTCGCCTTTTTGGGATCGGCAGCGAGCCACTGACCAATTGGTGCGGGGGTCATCGGCGTTGGCTATTGAGAGTGCTCCTGGGTCGTAGGTGGTGACATTTAGATCTCTTTGCTGGCTCATGACAGCTACTGCATCGCGTATTCGCCGGTTCCAATAAAGTTCATCACGCATGCGGGGGTCCATGGGTGCAGCTCCCCTTAGGTCAACTGCAGCACCGGGGGTACCGGCCCCATTCATGCCCTGGGAGTCGGCGTGTCCTGCCATCACCACAATTTTCAAAGAGGGAGATACTGGTTGACGTCCCACCCAGTAACCCTTAAGTCGGGTTCGAGGACCGGTAATTGGTGGCCTTGCATTAGGGGGCGGAGGCGGAGGAGGGAAAGCTTCTGCAGCAGTGTTCAGACCAAGCATGCTGAGCTTCAGGCTTAAACCTGCTGCTAGTAGGAGCAGGCTCCTATATCTGCAGCGATGATTTGAAACCACTTAGATCGGTGAGGAGAGTAAAGAGCCGTCGCTAGCAAGCTCAAGGCGTTGTGAGAGCTCTGATTCCATGGCAATCAGTTCGTCTCGATGGGCTCTTAGCCGTAGGGTGCTGCCTCCGCTGTCGGTTGTGCTGATCAAGCGAAGCTCAACGGCTTCAATCCGGTTTGCGCGATTGCTGTAGATCGCTCCAGCGACTGGGCCCAGGCCCACAAGCAAAAGAGGCCACCATTCAAGTTGGGGATACAGCTGGCGGAGAACGAGACCAAGACAGCCTGCTCCGAGCCCAGCGAATATTGACAAAAGGATTGCCAACGGTCGGCTTGAAGCGACGCTGCCACTGAAGCGAAGTAGCTGTCTTTCTGCATCGCCACCGTCCTGTCGCCATCCTCGTTCCTCAAGCCAGAGGCTCATTCCATTGAGTACTTCCAGTGGTGGTCGCGGTGAGTGAACATCTACAACTGTGGTGCGGTCCTTGCTGGCGGCGCGAAGAAAAAACACCAGGCCGATGGTTAGCAGCAATGTGAGTAGCAGGTTCGATGAGAAGACTGCTGGCATCGTTATTGCAGGGGAACAGATCTATCCACCTGTTCTAGGTCTTTATGGCGCCATGACCTGTGAAGTCAGCTTTGCTATTGCGCTAGCAGTTGTTTTGTATTGTCACTTGCTTGAGTAGATGCAAGATTCCAGTTGGTTAGTTTTGTCTGCTTTGAGCAGAAAGAACCCAATATTCAGCAGCCAGCCAGCCCTAGACCTAGTAGAAACTGTTGAGGTGGTTGAAATACTGCCCGAAATAGGCCAGATAGGTTCGTTGACTCTTGCCCAGCCTGAGCAAGATGGCCGAGTGGCTAAAATTTGCTCAACTCAGTCTTGATCAGACTTTCAGGCGAGATAGGCGAGTAGAGGTGTTGTGTGGCCCGTCAGAGTGGTGGGGATTTGCTCTGGCTATGTG
>MPLU02340184.1_pt1 | contig 10976 bp, 9 predicted proteins | sample 1617381 | NCBI WGS metagenome assembly MPLU02 (sample SAMN05944801, study PRJNA350692) | marine metagenome | biome: marine; feature: ODZ; material: water; isolation source: 90 m water sample filtered on 0.2 um supor filter | place: Pacific Ocean | collected 2012-04-08 | depth 90m m | reverse complement strand
TCAATGAAGTCAACAAAAACAATGGACAGATTGCATTACATTACGCTTCGATACACAACCATGTACTCATTTTGAAATTACTAATTGATAACGGTTCAAGTGTTAACCTTAAGGATAAGATAGGTATGACCTCTTTGCATCTAGCTTCACTTGGAGGACATAAGGACGCAGCTAAAATGCTTATAGATTCAGGCGCTCTTTTAAATACTATAAATATACATGGAGAAACCCCACTGGACACAGCACTCAAGGACTTTAAAATTGATTCGCAGAAGGCAAAATCGAATAAAAAAGAAACCGCCAACCTCCTCCGCAAACACGGCGGCAAGACGGGTGCAGAATTGAAAGCTGAAGGGAAGTAGCCCAGCTCACTTTGGCGGCAACAGTTAAAACGCCTTGAAAACTGCACTTAACGCGATGATAGTTGCCTAGCTGTGAAGTCCCTATTAACCACAACCATCATCGTTTCGCTACTAGGCACCCCCGCCTTTGCTGCTCAGCCTCCCCTTCCGCCGGAAGGATGGACCGACGGCTATGTAATCGCCAACGGTATTCGTATCCACTACTGGCGTACCGGCGGCGACAAGCCTGTTATCATCATGGCGCACGGCTCATCCGACAACGGGCTCTGCTGGACCAACCTCGCCAAAGAACTTACCAACGAATATGATATTATCCTCCCCGATGCACGGGGTCACGGCCTCTCAGACCCTCCTACCAAATCTGACTCCGCCGACGCCCAAGCCGAAGACCTCGCTGGCCTTATCCGCAAACTGAAAATCGAGAAGCCCATCGTCATGGGCCACTCCATGGGCAGTTCTTCTGTCGCATGGTTTGCTGCCAAGTATCCCAATATTCCACGTGCCGTTATTCTAGAAGACCCGCGCCTTACACCTCGCCTACCTTCCAACTCTCGCGCCTCCAACAACACCGAGGCCCAAGAGAAACGCCGAGCCCAAATCCTTGTCAGAAACAATATGTCCTATGACCGGATAGTAGCCGACCAACTCAAGAAAAATTCAAGATGGGGGCGCTCCGAAATTGAAATCTGGGCCACCTCAAAAATCCAACACCATCCCAATACAGCCTACCGCAGGCGCGGCAATCGGCCGCAAACAACCGAAATATTCGGCAAGATCATCGCCCCTACACTCATCCTTAAAGCTGACGCCCAAGGTGAACTCCGCAAAAAAAATATCGAGGTCACCAGCATCCTCAAGCACGGCGAGATCGTTCATATTGATGGAGCTGGCCACAATGTCCGACGTGATCAAAAGCAACGTCTGCTTAAGGCCTTAAAGGCTTTTCTCGCTGGGTTATAAATCTACTGGTGACAGGCTAACGGTTGAGCATCTCAACGCCTAACAGCTGCAAAACGGGTGAAGAATTGAAATGATTAAGAAATACTGGCTGTTGTGTATCATACTGATTCCGTCACTGCTTTCAGCGCAGACATCAAACAGTGCTCCGAAGCCCAAGGGCGCAATGAAATGGAATACGACGGGCTTCAAACAGGCGAACAGCATGGGCAGCGGCGAAGCGGCGATTCCGAAGAGCGGGAAGTTCCGCGTCTTCGTGCTCATGGGACAATCCAACATGACGGGCGCCGCACGGGCAAAGGAGTTGAAGCCGCCCTATACCGAAAAACACGACCGCATCCGAATCTGGGCCAACGGACGCTGGGAATACTTCGTGCCGAGCGTTCGGTTCGGGCCAGGCGTTTCCATGGCGCGTCAGCTCACCGCTTTCTGGCCGGACGACACGATCGGCATTATCAAGGTCGCGAGCGGCGGAACGGGCATACGCGGCTTCGAGAAGAACTGGTCCTTCAAACGGGCCAACCTCACCTTCGATGGGAAAAAGGGATCGCTCTACCAGGACCTGATGAACGCGGTTGCCGAAGCAAAGAGAATGTCGAAGCCAGAGTTTTCTGGCTTTGTCTGGAAACAGGGAGGCGCCGATGGAACGAAGAAGGTTCTAGGGACTGAGTACTATGACACCTTCAAACAGCTGATCTCGGACGTGCGCAAGGATCTTGGCGCCCCGGACCTGCCGGTCTTTATGCCGTCCTACATGAATGACGAGGATCTGCTCAAAGCCGTTCGGCGCATCTTGAGCGACGAGGAGTTGCGAAAGATCAGGAACCTCGCGGGCCAACCTCCCGTGAAGGACGCTGACCTGCTCGCAGCGGTTTTGGCCCACCTGAATGAGGCAAGCCCGGCCAAACTGAAAAAGGCGTTCGGCAAGCGCCCTTACATCGCAGCTGTAATTGCGGCCCAGAACCGGGCGGGTCGAGAACTCCCCAACGTTGCCACTATCTATCCCGGCGAGTTGCCCCGCATAGGAGGCGGTAACAACCACATCAACGCCGAGGGCCAGATTCAGCTCGGGAAGATCACGGCCTCTGCGGTGAGAGAATTCTACAAAGCAAAAAGGTAACCGCCGACCTCCTCCGCTTCACTTCAGCGCAAGCTAACTGCCTGTAAAACAGTGGGGCAAAGTACAATAAATTTAACCTCTTACCCCAGAATAAGTTATTAAACTTAATTCTCCTATTATGAACAGGTTGTCATGTGTCGGAAGACCTGAACTCAAAGCAGGCTTCGTCGGCACACATTTCTGAGAGGATTAAGATGAAGTGCTAGGCTGGTTTTGTGCGTTGTAAATTCACACAAAAAGGTTAGCGCTGATTCGCGGCTTATTTTGTTTTTGTAAAAGACCAGCGGATCAATTCCTGACGATCCTTGATCAGGATTCCATCTTTAAGAAGGACTGGCGCAGACCAAGTTGGGCGATCAGCCACTTTGTATTCCGCGACCTTTTTCGACTCGGCTCCCTTGGCTTCGATGATTTGCAGTTGGCCATGGTCGAGCAGGGCAACGATATGTCCGGGGATGGAGAGAAACGCCACGTTTTGACCCACACGACTAGGGCCTTGCCAAATGATGTTGCCCGACTCGGTGTCGATACAGAAAAGCCGGCCCAAACTATGATGGGTCATGCCGTAAAGCTGCCCGTTGTTGATGACAGCTGTGCTCATATCGAGGGAGGCGCGTTTTTGGTGCCATTTCTCGGTGACGACCCATTTGCCTTCTTTAATATGTGGATGAACACTTCGCGTGCCTCGGTTTTCGCCACCCACCAAAACGTGCCCGTTGTGGATCGTCGGAGTCGGCATGTTTTGATTCGATCCCCGGTGAGGCAGGTGGTACTTCCAGAGGAGTTGGCCGGACTGGATTTCGACTCCGAGCAGATCCTCGTGGTTCCATTCGACGATTTGTCGTACGCCTCCAAATTCAGCGAATAGTGGTGAAGCATAGGCGGCTCCGTCTTTACCATGCCGCCAGATTTCTTTTCCCGTTTCTACATCAAGCGCTGCAAGAAAACCCTTCTCGTCATCGCCAAAGTGAACATAGAGCCGATCATTAATTACGAGGGGCGAGGTAGCCACACCCCAATATGGATGAGGGCGTTTGCCAAACTTAGAGCGATGATCGACTGTCCAAAGTCGAGTCCCAGTCTTGGTGTTCCAAGCGGAAAGAATACCGGTTATCCCCATGGTGAACAATCGACTATTCGCGAGAGTGGGATTTGATTTAGGACCCTTGCCGTGAGACTCGGCACCGCCACCTATTTTGAAAGGAACCGAGTAGTGGTTGCGCCACTTTGTTTTGCCGGTTTCTAGGTTGAGACACCAAATAGCTTCATCATCTTTTTGACGGGTGTGAAGGTAAATGAGCCCGTCATTGACAACTGGAGAGCCATAGCCGTCGCCAACGTTCACCTTCCAATCCTGCTTAAGTTGCTTGGACCACTTTTTGGGCGGTTCAAAATAGGAGACCCAGCCATTGCGATTGGGCCCCAGCCATCCTGGCCAAGCGACCTCTGCCAGGCTTCTCGATGAGGTTGAAATGAAACCGATAACAACTGCAAAAAGTAGTGTAAGTCGCATTATTTTAAGAATATGGGCTGAAATTAGGTGAACCCTTTGCTTCCGACGAGTCCGAAAAAGCACCAGTTTCATGAAGGTCAAATTGACTCCTCCACAAACTCGGCAGCAAAACGGGTGAAGAATTAAAAACTGGAGGAAAATGAAAAAAACGTTTTCAATCCATAAATAAAAACTCGTTCGACAGCAACAATACCTGTGCCAGTTCAGCCCAGGGATTTGGCTCTGACGACTTGATGGAAGAAGACACCTTTAATTCACTGCGACCAACCACAAAGCGCTTGGCCAAGGCCAATTCATCGATTGCAGGTTCACGGCCAAGTACTTGGCCGTACAGTTGACGAATGCCATGCTCAGCCCCGTCACTTTCTTGACCCAAGCCCTGCGCCGCCGCCTCCGCTTGAGCGATGACGAACGGGCTGTTCAACAGAAACAGGGACTGCTGCGGCACAGTGGTTTCGGAACGGCTCGGTGCGGAAATATCTGGGCACGGAAAATCGAATACGCGAAACAGGTCTGGCAACTTTTCGCGATCGACAAATGAGTACATCGTGCGTCGCCGGTTGGTGGAATCATCGGGGCGCTGCTCGGTCGGCCGCCCTCCGGTGCGACGCTCCAGTTCGCCGGCGACGGAAAGCATCGAGTCGCGCATTACCTCGAAACCCAGCCGGCGGCGGTTCATGCGCCAGAGCCATTTGTTCTCCGGATCGGCTTTCCGATATTTTGGTCGATCGACACTCAATTGCTGCCAAGTGCTGGAAAGCATGATCAGCCGGTTCAGCTTTTTGATCGACCAATCGTTTTTCACCAGCCAAGTCGCCAAGTAATCGAGCAACTCCGGGTGACTTGGGGCAGCACTCCGAACCCCGAAGTCGCTCGGCGTGATCACAAACCCCTGGCCAAAGTGCCAGGCCCAAACGCGGTTCACGATCACCCGTGCAGTGAGTGGATTGTCGCGATGCGTGATCCCCTTGGCCAAGGCCAGGCGACCACTCCCGTTTGAAATTTCACGCGCTCGGCTACCGGCATAAATCGCCGGCACATGTCGTTTTGCCACTTGGCCAAGTCGTTTGGAGTCGCCCCGGAGGAACACGCGCTGAATCACCGGCTTGACCCTGTCCTCCATCACCATGGGCCGCGGCACAACCGTATCCCATTTACCGAGAAACACCCGCTCGATTTCGGCAAAATGTTTTCGCACTTCAGTACTTTCGTCGAGCGTGTACAGATCTTCCGACTCGTCCACAGTCATCGTCGCCGGTGACTCCGCGGCATAAAGCACCTGGCGTAGTTGCTCACGGTTTGCATCAGAAAAGCCGGCTGCTTCCGGAGATTCCTTCCGCTTGATTTGCCAATCGGTTTCGGTGCCCTCGAGCAACTCGCCGTAAACATCGGCGACGTCTGCCATGGACTCTATCGTCTCGTTTTCGAACACCGCCAGGGCGAGCGGGTTCGCATTGCCGCTGGCTTTCCACGCGCTCACTTCGGCAGTGAAACGGCTCGGGATTTCCTCACGCTTTAAATCGAACAATCTCCGCCAAAGCCCGAGTACCGGGTCGTTCGGTTGCTTGACCTCGAGAAACTGCCGCCAGCGAACCACTCCCCCACTCGCGTATGCGGCGACTTCGCGGATGACGCCGCGATCAGTGCGAATCACCGGCTGGGCCTGCGTCCGATGGGCCGGTGTTGACTGGACTATATACCGCAAGTAGTCGCCGGACCAGGCTCGGAGCTCGTTCTGAATCTGTTGCCGCAACTTGGCGCGGAGAGCCCGGTATTTTTCGGAAGTCTCCTTGAGCTTTGTTTGAAACTCGGCATCCTCGCCGCTGGCATGGTCGTTGAGTTTCGGCCATTGATCCGGTGAAGGCTCTCGTGAACTCGCGAAGATACCGTAAAGCGAGTAATAGTCCTCGGACAGGATCGGATCGTATTTGTGATCGTGGCACCGGGCGCATGCGGCGGTCAGGCCGAGAAGCCCGCGGGTGACGACATCGATGCGGTCGTCAATGATCTCGTGCGGAAAAAAGTTGTAGCGCGAACCGACCGTCAAAAAACCAAGTGCAGCAAGTGACCCTGAATCTTTCGTGCCGAGTAAATCGGCGGCGATTTGTTCGCGCACAAATTGATCGTAAGGCAGGTCCTCGTTGAAGGCCCGGACGACGTAGTCGCGGTAGGTGTAGGCGAAGGGGTACTTGGGTTCCCCGGCATCGACGTATCCTTTTGCATCGGCGTATCGGGCAACATCCAGCCAGTGCCGACCCCAGCGCTCGCCATACTCCGGCGAGGCCAGCAAGCGATCGACAAGTTTCGTCATCGTTTGCTGTGGGTTAGCGACGTGTTCGCTTTCGAAAGCAGCCACCTCCACACTCGTCGGAGGCAAGCCAATCAAGTTAAAGTACGCGCGGCGAATGAGCGTTCGCGGCGGCGCTTGTGATGATGGATCCATCCCGGCCTCATTGAGTTTTCGGAGGATAAAGTGATCGAGGGGCGAGCTTGGCCAAGCGCGGTCGGGCACCGTTGGGATCGGTGGATTTACAATAGGCTGAAAAGCCCAATGTTTCCTCTTTTCAGTCTCCGCTTGGCCAAGCGGTGAAGCTGTGGAAACCAACAGCAACCCAAGCAACCAAGTGGCGGTTCGCTTAGCAAAAGTTTGGCTGATATCTTTTGTTAACAGAAAAATCAAGGGATGAAAAGAGCCTATGCAGCGATGAATGGGTGACAAGCGAAAAACCGGTGAATCAGTCGGATTCACTCAAGCGCTTGGCCGGTTTTTCGTGGAGCATCTCATGCGCTTCCTCGAGAATGCGCGGAATACGGGCGGCGAACGGGCTGTTAGCCAAGGCGGCGGTGAGGTTGAGTTCGGCGGCCTTGGCGGCGGTTTCGCCAGGGAACCAGTGGTCGGCCTGGCCGAGCAGATTGTAGCGCATTTTTCCCCAATCGACCAAGTCGAGTGACTTGCTGTAAGTCCAAAGCCGCATGATTTCTAGCACGTTGATCGAGCCAGGAACATCGAGATATTCAGGAACATTTTCGTGCCAGCGATCGCACCAATCCTGTCCCAACACGTTGGCCATTTCAGTGCGGAGCCGGGCCTCGATCGGCGCAACCGTTTCGGCGATGAGGTTGTACTGCTCAAGCGCGGCAATGTGCTCGTCAAAGTCGCTTGGCTTGGCCGCACCACAACTTAGCGTGTGCACCTGCGGGCGGTTCAGGCAGTACAACGCGTTGAACTGCATCGGCGAGAGCGGCTGGCAGAGACCGACCAGCTTGGGCGGCGGCGCGTACAGTTTGCCGCCCTTGTCGTTGGGGCTGATGATGAACACGCCCATGTCACGCAGGGCGGCCGCCTCGATGCACGACCAATTCAGGTCGTTGACAAAGTACCAGTGCAGGTTCACGTACTCGAATGCGTCACTCTCGATCGCCTCCCGGATGATGTGCGGCGGCCCGTGCGACGAAAATCCGATGTGCCGCACACGGCCTTCGTCGATGAGCTTGTAGACCGCCTCCACGCAGCCGCCCTTGCGCAGCGACCAGTTGAGAAACTGCGCGTTGTTGACGCCGTGCAGTGACAGCAGGTCAACGTGGTCGAGTTGCAGGTGGCTCATAGACTTGTCGAAAGTGTCGAGAAACTCCTTCTGCGTGGCAAACGGCGCGACCTTGGTTTGGACAATTATCTCGTCGCGCGGCAGTTTCGGCAGCACGAGGCCAAGCTGCATCTCGGACGAACCGTAGCCGCGCGCGGTCTCGATGTGATTGATGCCCAACTCGAGCGCGCGGTGGATCGTCGCCTCCAAATTTGCCTGGCCGTCTGCCGGCACCTCGCTGGGGTCGATGTCGTCCCACTTATGCTGGTAGCGCATTCCCCCGCAGGAGAAGACCGGAACCTGTAGCTCCGTTTTGCCGAACCGCCGATATTTCATGTTGCGACAGTCTTGGGTTTCAGCAGGAAGGATTCAAGAAGAACAAGCGCTTGGGTAAGCGGGTGGCCGGAGGATCACTCGCCGAGAAGCCCGAAGCGAACCACAGTCTCGTCCGGCCGGGCCAGACCAAGCTGTTCGCGGGCCAGTCGCTCGACGGTCTTGGGGTCGGTCTTGAGGGAATCTATCTCGAGTCGAAGCCGGCGGTTGGCGACTTCCCCCTGTTGGATTTGCTTGTCCAACCGGACGATCTGCTCGCGCATCCCCTCGTTTTGGTGGATAAGCGGGAAGTAAAGAACGCCTACCCACACCAAAACTGTAATCACCGACAACAATGCAGCAACACGGGTCAGTTTGTCCCAGATACTGGTATTGACGTTCATCTCCTTGGTGGGCGATGTGCCCAAGCACGAACTCAAAGGAGGAATACTAGCCACAGCCAGAGCCGGGCATCAACCAAAAAACAAAGAAACCTGCAGTCGTAACGGAGCGGATCAAACCTCTGCGTTATCGAAAAGCGACTCGATGTTATTCTCGGCCAAGTCTGCCGGCTGATCCATGGGGCTCAATGCCTTTTTCAAGTACTCTACGGCATCGGCCGCGCGCTGAACGCTCTTGGGCAGGGCAGCCCCGGCGGCATTGGGATGCCCACCTCCCTGCAACTGCTTGGCCACCGGCAACGCCTCTCCATCTGAGCTGCGCATGCTTACCATGAACTGGTTGCCGCCAATTCGGTTGAGGGTCAACAACACTCGGTGGGGCATGTTTGGCTCACCCAACAAGCGATGCAGAATCACGTTCGAGTTGCCCACCACCGTCTTGACCAATCCAACCGTCGGGGAAATTTGCTGGATGTTTTGTCGGCTCCAGTTCAGCCCCATCGGATCCTCCACCTCGCGCTTGACCCGCATGACCTGCAGCAGCGGATGATCCAGCAGCTTTTCCGGATCGCCATTCACGAGCGAATAGATATTCCAAAACCCGTAAGTCTTCACCAGCGTGCCGTGGTCGTTGGCCAACTCAAAATCCGGGTCATCCTGCAAGAACAAGTCACCGACATTCGCGAGGTGCACCAGCCGGTCCAGCGTCTCCGACTCAAGCCCGTGTTCCCTGCACAACTCGTACGCCAGTAGACAGGCGCTCTTGCCCTGGTCATGCACCAGGCGCGCCTTGGTTGGTTTTGCCGTGGTGATGTGATGATCCACCACCATCCAGTTGATGCGATCCATCCGCTCCTCAAACGCGAGGTCGCTCACCCACGCCGCGCTTTCGCGCAGGCAACGGCTGTGCCAGGCATGAGTCTGGTAGCCAAGCAGTCTAACCTCCTCCCCGTACAACGTGGCGGAAAGTTTCTGAAGCAGCATGCCCGAGAGCAACCCGTCCAGGTCGCCGTCGTGCGTGATGATAATTTCGGGTTTGGGAAGCGGACCCATAATTCGGCGGGAAGGTTACAACAACTCTTGGCACAACCAAGGCCAAAGTCACAAAGAAGCTCTGCCAAAAAAATCAGGGGGCTCAAAGTGGTACCAGTGGAGGGACTCGAACCCACACTCTCGTGAAAGAAGCGGGTTTTGAATCCCGCCCGATCTATACCATTTAACTATTCCTTAGCAAATCCACATCGAAGTTTCATGATCGGTTGATTTGCCTGCTCAATTTAAGCGAATTACCGGCACAATTACCGGCACAAAAATCAGTTCGAACCGCGCAAACTCAAACAAGCCTCATCCGATGCAGCAAGCTAATTCCAAATAGACGGCGGGGGGGGGCTTTCCGATTCCACGCACTCAATTCATCAATAATGGATTTGGGCTTGGAGAATTTTTGGCCAAAAGAGGGCTAATGGTGCTGGCAGTGTCATCCGAGTGTGCTGTGTGGTTATTCGAGTTGAGACATGTGTCCCGTCACAACTTTCCACGTTCCGTTTTTCCTCACCCAGACATTTGTGCATTGAAATTTTCTACTGAACGGCTCGCCTGCTTTGTCCTTGCCTGCCTCATGGTAGACTCCATTGCCGACCGCGAAGTTCTTGCCGTACACACGTACGTTAAAGGCTGAATCACCGGAATTGGTAAACGTGTCAGTATTGTTCTCGAAGAAATCAAATGCGGCTCCCAAATCGACAACATTGCCGCTTGGATCAGTGAAGGAAAAATCGTCTGCGTAAAGTCGTCTCAAGAACGCATAATCTTTAGTGATGCGAACCCGACCCCATTCATCGGAGAGTTGCGTGATTTCTTCCGTGATATTTTCGACTTCGCCAGTCGACACCGCCGACCGGCCGACTTCAAAATGTACCCCGCCAGATACACATCCAGACAAAGTTGTTCCCACAGCAATGAATATTACCAATAATCCTAATTGTTTCATAACAACCCAATGAGACGCCACTGCCAGTTCACCGTCAAGCAGTCAGAAAAAAGGGTCGGTTTAACTGTTGCCCCCGAATAACAACCCTGCGGCGTTCAAGTGGTGGAGGGAGTTGGTTTAGTTGCTGGTGGTTTTTGTATTGCGGTGCAGTTTAGTGCTCCAATCCTTCTGTTTTTTTCCATCCACAAAAACATCGGTCATCTGAACAGATAACAGTTTTGGAGCCTCCAAGGTAAGCTTCACAGTATATTTCGACTTCGTTTTGTTGATGCTTACCTCGTTCATTTTCCAAATGATTTTGCTGCCCTGAATCTCCATCGTGCCGTTATTCGAGAAGTACACGTCGCCTTCGTATCCGTAGCCGAAGACTTGCAGTTTCCCCGTTTCGGCATCGAGGGACAGAATCTTGCTTCCGGTGTTAAACTGCTTGCCGGTTTTCTTGTGAATAATCCGCGAGGTGAATTCAACCGCCGCCTCTTCCTGCAACCAGCGGAAGCGCAACACTAAGTCGATTTTCCCGCTTTCTTCATTTCCTTCAAATCCGCCATACGCATCCGACTCCGCCACCCAACTCCCAATGAAAGGCTGCACCCCTTTCAAGGCTTCCTGAGCCGGACTCGAATTTGAGGATTGTGCAACGGCAACCTGAGTGGCTACAATACTGAACAATGCCAGAACAACGGTGGATATATTTAATTTAGTTTTCATTTCCCTTCAGCTTTCAATTCTGCACCCGT
>MPLU02021302.1_pt1 | contig 10984 bp, 6 predicted proteins | sample 1617381 | NCBI WGS metagenome assembly MPLU02 (sample SAMN05944801, study PRJNA350692) | marine metagenome | biome: marine; feature: ODZ; material: water; isolation source: 90 m water sample filtered on 0.2 um supor filter | place: Pacific Ocean | collected 2012-04-08 | depth 90m m | reverse complement strand
CGCGTCTTGATCCTAAGCGGCCAGTGGACAATCAGTGGCGTAGAGATGCCTCCCTCGTGAACCCACACCTTGTGCCGTCGAAACGGGGTGTTCGCCGTAGTGGACCATCCAGCACCCAGGCAAAGGTGTGATGCTGCCGAGCCCATCGCTGCCGAAGGATCGTGCCCGTCGCCTCGTACCATAATTTCCGCACTGGCTCCATTGTCGCTCAAGAACAGAATCAACGTGTTATCCATCGCCTGCATCTTTGCCAGTTGTTCAAGAATGCGACCGATTTCCTGATCCATTCGATCAACCATCGCTGCGTGGATAGCCATCTTGTTGCCCTGGAACGATTTCTGCTCAGCCGTGAGCTGCTCCCATGGCACTGGCACAATCACCTCGCTGGGACCAAGAGTTTCCTGGGCCGCTAACGCCCGCTCCGGATAAGGTGATCCAATTTCACGCTCCACGTCGGACAGGCGTCCCGTCACCAGCCCAAGCTCCTGGATTCGTTTCCAGCGATCCTCGCGCACTTTCTGCCACCCTTTTCGGTATCGCAATCTGTTTCGCTCGACATCCTCGGCGGGCGCATGCAGTGGGAAATGAGGGGCGGTAAAGGCGAGATAAGCAAAGAAAGGAGTTCGTGTATTTTCCTGGTGATGTTTTCGCAGCATTTCCAGCATCCGATCGGCGATTGCAGTGGTACCGTAAAAGCCAGATTCCCGTTTCACCGGCGGCAACTTCACATCGTCCCGGTAGCTGATGAGCGGGTTAAAAAAACGATGTTGATCCTTGAGGTAATAGGAACTATGAAAACCATTGCCCAACGGCATCCCATCAAGATGCCACTTACCAGAGTGGTAACACCGATAACCCTCCGCAGCCAACCTTACCGACAAAAGGGGGGCCCAAGCGGGCCGTTTTCCACCACCACCACTCCGAACGCCGGGCACGTTGTCTCGGCGGACCTGGTCTGGATAAAAACCCGTCAACAGGGAGGCCCGTGTCGGCCAGCAACGCCCCGTGTTATAGAACTGGGTAAACCGAATTCCACCGGCGGCCAAGCGGTCCAGATTAGGCGTCTCAATTTCACCCCCATAGCAACCAATATCAGAAAAGCCCAGGTCATCAGCCATGATCAGCAGGATATTAGGACGCTCGTTGCCCACGGAAACGCTGGCCACCATGGCAATCATTGCTGAGCATAAAAAGCGGACCATTTGACTCTCCTCCTGGCCAAAAATACTGATGAGGATCTACCCACAACACTCGAAGCACCAAGATAGCAGCCGACCTGCCAGCTCGTAAGCGGTTCGACCAGCAGGTATCGACCGCTCGCTACTGGAAAAGAAGTTGCCGAACCCTACTACCTTTGCGTCTGTCGACCCATTCTAATCGAGAAACCATTGGTCGCACGTTACTTGTCAAGGAGTTTCCGTATGTTCATCCGAGCCGCCTGGCGTTACGTCATCACTGCCTCAGCCATCACACTTCTCTGGTGTGCCCCGTCCGCAGCAGAACCGATTAAGCATTCCTTCTTCGTTGCCGGACCCACCTTCACTGGAATCATTGATGAAGATGGCAAAGAGACCTGGAACTCCGGTCGCGGCGGTGCACGTGATGGCCAGGTACTCTCGAACGGTAATGTCCTGATCGCCTGGGGCAACGAGGTCAAGGAGTTTACCCGTGAAAAGAAGGTTGTCTTCCATTATGCCAAGCCCGCGACATGCAAGGAACTCGGTACCGTCCAACGTCTTCCCAACGGCCACACCCTGATCACCGAACTCGGCACCACGCCCCGCTTGCTAGAGGTTACTGCCGAGGGAAAAATTGCCGTCACGGTCCCCTTGAAGCCCGAAACCGACAATGCCCATATGCAGACGCGGATGGCCCGCAAGTTGGCCAATGGCAACTACCTGGTGCCCCACCTGCTCGCATTCAAGGTCAAGGAGTACACGCCCGCCGGAAAGGTTATCAAGCAATTCCCAACCGACCTCGACCACCTGGGGGGACGGGCAGCCAAGAATTGGCCCTTTACGGCCATCCGCCTGGCGAACGGCAACACACTGGTCAATCTGACGAACGGGAACAAGGTCGTCGAAATGGACTCCAACGGCAAAGTTGTCTGGAAGCTGACCAACGACGACTTGCCTGGCAACCCGCTGGATGATCCATGCGGTGGTCAGCGGTTACCTAATGGAAACACCGTTATCACAAGTTATCACGCCCGCACCGGCATCAAGATCCTGGAAGTAACCCGTGATAAAAAGATTGCCTGGAGCTATTCGGGCCCCCATCGCGCTCATACTTTCCAGATCCTGACAACGAATGGTGTTCCGCTGGCGGGTCCGCTACTGAAGTAGTCTGGCTTCCACCACTAACCCCAACCTTTTTACAAAGGCCGCGACCGATGAACCGTTTAAGCACGCTCGCAACACCACGACGAACTATTCTACTGGGCACGCTATTGCTACTGGCTGCAACCGCAACCAAAGCAACCGCGGAGCCACGCAAGCTTAACATCCTGTTCATCATGGTTGACGATCTCGGTCCGGAATGGATTAGTGCCTGCGGTTCTGAATCTATCAAGACACCTCACATCGATTCACTTGCCGCTGGTGGGCTGCGGTTCCTCAACGCCTACTCGATGCCCCAGTGCACCCCGACCCGAGCAACATTACTGACCGGTCAGTACCCCTTCCGACATGGCTGGTGCAATCACTGGGATGTACCTCGCTGGGGCGCCGGTTGCCATTTTGATCCGAAACACAACATGTCGTTCGCACGCATCATGAAAACAGCCGGCTACTCAACGGCCATTGCCGGGAAATGGCAGATCAACGATTTCCGCGTACAGCCTGACATACTCAAGCAACATGGCTTTGATTCCTGGTGCATGTGGACCGGCTACGAATCACAGAACAGCCCGAGCGCTGAGCGTTACTGGGATCCTTACATTTACACCAATAGTACACCCAGCAAAACGTACACAGATCAATTCGGCCCCGATCTCTACACGGACCATCTGATCCAGTTCATGAAGGACAATCGTGATCAGCCCCTGATGATGTATTTCCCCATGGTTCTCACGCACGGACCGCTGGTCCACACACCTGCCGAACGCAAGGTCACGAGTAAGGTTGACAAGCACAAGGCTATGGTCCGATACACCGATGGTCTTGTCGGAAAACTTGTCGCAGCCATCGACGATCTTAACCTTCGTTCTCGGACGGTAATCATTTTCACAACCGACAACGGTACTAGTGGCGGCCAGCGTGGCATCCTGGATGGACGCACTGTACGTGGGGGCAAAGCCAAGCTGACCGAGAACGGCCCCCGCCAACCGTTCATCGTCAACTGTCCCGGTCTGGTTCCAGCAGGAAAAACAACCGACGCCCTGACTGATTTTACTGACCTGCTGCCAACGTTTGCCGAATTGGGTGGCGCAACGCTTCCCAGCGACCTGGTGGTTGATGGCCATTCACTGGCGCCTGTCATGCTGGGCAAAGCACAGGACGGCCCCCGAGAGTGGATGATGGCGATGGGCTTCGGACCAGCCCGCCTCGACGCCAAGGGGGTGCGTCCACGACAAATCCTGACCGACCGGGTGATTCGGGATAAGAAATACAAGATCTTCGTGATCAACGGCAAGGTGACCCGCCTGCACGATCTGACGAAGGACCCGGCCGAAGAAGAGAACCTGATCGATAGCACACAGCCTGCTCACCTCGCCGCTCTTCACAAGCTGACTGCAGTGTTCAAAACCTTCCCGCAGCAGGATGGCCGTCCCCGCTACGACCCCACGCCGCCCCAACCGTGGGACAAGAAGATCACGGACCGCGGCTTCCGTTTTGAGGCGCCCTAGATCAATTCTTCCCGCCCCGGATATTCTTGTTGACCGTACGCAACCCATTGCTTACCATACGCTTGCTAAAAGAGCTTCGAACTCGAAGTTGGCAGCCTGCGACTGACCACATGTCACCTGTAGCGACTCCGAGGCGTAACCCTTTTGCGTCGCCGAACGTTTGATCCATGGACCTAGTTAAGCGAGCCTCGTTATTCACGTCGCCACACATCGAGCTACCCGGGTTTGACACTTCGCTGCACTTACCAAGGAACTGTCGACTTACTTCACATCCCGATAAAACCCTATAGAGAAAGTTACCCGTCATGTTTCCCTTGAGACAATTCCCGGTACTGCTCTTTGCCTGTGCACTTTCCTTCTCACTGACTGGATGCTTTGGCAGCCGTGACGTTGGAACCGTCGACGAAACTCCCCAAAAAACCGCCAAGCTAAACATCCGCAGTGCCGAGATCACGACCCTCGCGGAACTCACTGCCGAGTTGGATTCCAATGGCGGAAACATGGTTCCACTTTTCGAAAGCGTCCCCGCCTTGCTGGCCGAACATATTGGCACCGACAAGGCCAAGCTGGCCATTCTCAACGAACAACTAAAAAAGGAACATGTCAAACGCTCGTCGTTTGGTACTGTCAAATCAAAAACCACCGAACAAACCGTCGAAGAAGGTGGCGATGAAAACGTCAAGTTCACGCTTGGCGACCTCGTACCGATGGCCGACAAGGATTACCCGAAGCTCTCGAAACTGGTGAGTGAAAACGAGTGGATCGCCAAGCCTGTGCTCAATTCCATGGACCTGATGCGGGAACGCCAGGCGAAGGAAGCGAAGGAAGGCAAACCCACCACCATTGCCGAGATGCAAAAGCTGCAAAACACTTCTCGCGCCAACAACTTGAAAATCCGTTCTGCGATTGGGTTATTGGCAGCCGTGGACGGCAGCGATGTCGAATACGACGCCACCTGGAATCGCCACACCGGGGCCGATGTGAAGAGCACTAATCCGTTAATGATTAGTTCCACTGCCGAGTTTGACGTAGCTGGCCTGATGGGCTTTGGGCTTTTCGGATTCGACTGGACCTTTTCGCCTCATGGAAGCGAGGACTCACTCAAGAGCTGGGAAACAAGCAAGAATGGCTTGTACGACAAGGTGATACTCCGAGATGACCTTGTCTGGTCGGACGGCACGCCCATCACAGCCCACGACATCGAGTTTTCCTACAAGGTGATCATGACATCGAAGGTTCCCGTACCGGCAGTTCGCAGTGGAACCGATCAACTACTGGGCGTCAAAGCCTACGACGACCACACGCTGATCTTCTTCCATCCTGATCCACTGGCCACCAACGTCTGGAATATCATGTTCCCGGTGATTCCCAAGCACGTCTACAAGGATTCAGTTGCCGACGACCCGACGCTGCAAACCAGCCCTTACCACGTGGAAAAGGACGAGAATCCGGTCACCGGAGGAGCCTACGTTTTAACCAAACGCGTGCGTGGGCAACAAATTGTTCTCGAGCGTCGCAAGAGTTACCACACCGTTAATGGAAGCCAGGTTCGCGATGTGCCCCACTTCAAAACGATACGTTTTGCGATCGTCGAAGATCCCAACACGGCCCTCTTGGCCCTCAAGCGTGGTGATCTGGAAGAAATCCAACTCACTCCCGAGCAATGGAAAGAACAGACGGCCAGCGATGACTTCTACAAGAACAACACCAAGGCATACGATATTGAGTGGGTCTATTTTTACTTCGGTTGGAATTTCCGCTCACCTTTCTTCCGGGACGCCCGCGTACGTCAGGCGATGAGCCTCGCATTTGACCACGCCGAAATGATGGAACGCCATCGTCGCGGCATGGACGAGCAATCGACCGGCGTTTTCCATCGGACCAGTCCCTGGGCACCACCCCAGGCCCCCGCAGCTTACCAGCAGGATCTTGACACTGCCGAAGAGCTACTGGCGGCAGCGGGCTGGACCGACACCGACGACGATGGCGTGCTGGACGGCTACGTGTTCCTGGACCCCGAGTTCGATGGTCAGATCAACGAGGTCAAACGGGTGAAGTTCGAGTTTACGATTGTCACCAGCAACCGCCCCGATCGAATCCTTTTGTGCGAGTTATTAAGAGAAAATCTCGATCAGGTCGGGATCGTTTGTAACGTGCGTGCCGCGGAGTTCACAGTGCTCCAGCAAATGGCTCGCGACCACAAGTTCCATGCGCAACTGGGTGGCTGGGGAACCGGGACGGATCCCGACACGAGCGACAACCTGTGGGCCACCAAGGCAATTGACAGTGGCCGCAACTATGTCTGCTACACCAATCCCAAGATTGACGAATTATTCCAGAAAGGGAAGTACGAGCTGGACCTGGAAAAGCGGAAGGAGATCTACCGACAAATCCACCGCCAGCTCTACGATGATCAGCCCTACACCTGGCTGTATTTCCGAAATGCCTATTTCGCTTTTAACAATAACCTTCGTGGCGTCAATTTCAGTGCCCGCGGGCCCTACAATTACGGCCCGGGTGAAGGCAGCATTTTCAAATCACCAACAGCACAATAGAGACACACGCCGCACATGGGACCCCGCAGGAAGCGCACCCAGTAACGAGGTCAGGGAAGGTAAATGGTTAGTTACCTATTTCGCCGATTCTTAATCGGCCTGCTCACGCTGGTCCTGATTACGTTCGTGATCTATGGGCTCATCCGTAATATGCCGGGAAGTCCGCTCGACAGTGACCCGGCGATGATGGATCCGAGCAAGATGCCCAGCAAAGCTGACATCCAGAGGATGGTCGAAATCTACGGACTGGACAAGCCCTGGTACCAGGCCTATTTCACCTGGTTTGGAAATGCACTCTCGCTCGAATTTGGCCACAGCTATTCACAGAAAAAGCCCGTCGTTGAATTGATTAAACAACGCGTCTGGCCGACCCTGAAATTATCAGTCACTTCACTGGTCCTCACCTACCTGTTAGCGATACCCATGGGGTTATTCACCACCGTGCGTAGTGGCAAGCCTGACGAACGCGGCCTCAGCTTCCTTCTGTACATGCTCTATTCATTTCCCTCGTTCGTCGCTGCGCTGTTCTTGCAATTGCTTTTCGCCGTTCATTTCCGCGATACCTGGCTCGAGCTACCCCTCTTCGGTAACACGAGTCCAGACCATGACACCATGTCCTCCATGGCCCAGGCCTGGGACTCGCTAACACACATGATTCTGCCGGTAGCCTGTTTCACTTATGGGAGCCTGGCCTACTACTGTCGCTTTGTAAAAGCAAACATGGAAGAGGTTATCCAGCAGGACTATATTCGCACGGCCAAGGCAAAGGGCCTGGGCCCCATCCGCATCTTGATCCACCATGCTTTTCGAAACACTCTGATCCCCTTTGTCACGCTGCTGGGCCTCACCCTCCCGGGTCTCCTTAGTGGCGCGATTATCCTGGAGCAGATTTTTAATTGGCCTGGCATGGGTGAGTTATTCTTTTTCTCTATCGGAACTCGTGACTATCCGACCATGATGGCGCTTACCTTGATGTTTTCGATCCTCACGCTGCTGGGACAGTTGCTGGCAGATATCCTGTACGCCTTTGTTGATCCTCGGATCAGCTACACCTAAGTAATTATGACCGACAGCCCGCAGAACACGACAAGCCACTCCCCCGGCTTCTGGAGAGAAGCCTGGCAGCGCTACCGGCGTCGCCGACTGTCCATGTTTGCGCTCTATTTCATCGCCCTCCTTTCACTGGTTGCCATCTTCTCGCCGGTGATTGCCGGCACCAAGCCCATCATCTGCAAGTACAAGGGAAAGATCTACTTTCCTTGCATGGGCTATTTCAATACGCAATGGGAAAATCCGATCTTCCAAAAGGACCGGTTCCGCCGCGTCTACCCGCGCAACTTAAAACGCAAGGATCCAGACAGCTGGGCAGTCTGGCCGCTCGTCTACCAGGATCCCTACCGTCCTGTCCGTAGAAACGAATGGGGCAACGGTGAACCCGGAAATCCCTATGGTGCGGACGGTGGCCCCAGCCGAAAGAACTGGTTTGGAACGTACAAAACGGGCTACGATATTTTTGCCAGCATGGTCCATGGCACCAAGATTGCGCTCCTGGTCGGCTTCGTGTCGACTGGCATTGCCGCAATCCTCGGAATCGTCATCGGGGCTTTCGCCGGTTATGTCGGTGGCTGGGTCGATATTATCCTAAGCAGGATCATCGAACTGGTCATGTGTATGCCGAGCCTCGTTTTAATCCTCGCCCTGATCGCCGTCATCGAACAACCAACGATTTGGCATATGATGATTGTCCTCGGACTCACTGGCTGGACCAGCATGGCCCGCCTGACCCGTGCGGAGTTCCTTAAGCTACGCGAATCCGAATTCGTGGCCGCGGCCCGTTGCCTGGGTGTCAGTCGCCGACGGATCATTTTTCGACATATCCTTCCCAATGCACTGGCGCCGGTAATGGTACCGATTGCCTTTGGAATCGCAGCCGCCATCCTTATCGAGGCGGGATTGAGCCTGTTAGGCTTCGGTGCGCCGCCACCCAACCCGAGTTGGGGTACCGTCCTGAATTCTGGCAAAGAAACGCTCCAGTCTGGCTATTACTGGCAACTCCTGTTCCCGGGAATCGCCATCTTCCTGACCGTCCTGGCCTATAACCTGATCGGCGAAGGCATCCAGGAGTCTACTGATCCACGTCTCGCTGACCCAAAGAATTAATCAACCATGTCCACCGTCATTGACGTCCAAAACCTCAAGACCTACTTTCACACCGACCGCGGTGTCGTAAAAGCGGTGGATGATGTCTCCTTCCAGATTAAACCCGGCCATACCCTGGGTGTCGTTGGTGAGTCCGGCTCCGGTAAGTCAGTCACATCGTTGACCATTATGAGACTCCTGGCAGCGACTGCGGAAATTCACCAGGGGACTATTTCTTTTATCGGGAAGGACCTGGTCAATCTCTCCGAACCTGAGATGCGTCATATTCGCGGCTCCGAAATCAGTATGATTTTCCAGGAGCCCATGTCCTCGCTGAACCCGGTGCACAAGGTCGGACACCAGGTCATGGAAGCCATTATTCATCATCAAAAAGTTTCCAAGGAGAAGGCGCTCGCCCGAACGATCGAGTTGTTCGACGAGGTGGGCATCCCGGATCCTGACCAACGGGTTCATTACTATCCCCACCAGATGTCCGGGGGCCAGAAGCAGCGTGTAATGATTGCCATGGCACTCTCCTGCAATCCGAGCCTGTTGATCGCCGACGAACCGACGACCGCACTGGACGTCACCATTCAAAAACAGATTTTGGACCTCATCCGGGACCTCCGGGACCAACGCGATATGGCCGTTTTATTCATTACCCATGATCTCGGCGTTATTGCCGAAATAGCGGACGACGTGGTGGTCATGTATCGCGGCAAGGTTGTCGAGCAGGGCGACGTCCTCTCCTTGTACCGGAACCCCAGCCATCCCTATACCAAGGGCCTGCTTTCCTGCCGCGCACGGCTAGATACTGAATTTAAACGACTACCCACTGTTTCCGATTTCATGGACACCGAGGAACAGGCTGACGGCACGATAGAGATCACCGAGAAACCAGTTTCCGAAGAACAAATGAATTTCTTTCGGACTCACGGACGCGGACGCCTTCTCCATCCAAGCACAGATCTTACCACCCTTGGGTATAACGACGCCGCTGCTAATTACGCGGATGGGGCCAGCAGCATTGCTGAGGATGTCGCGCCGCTCCTTCGTGTCCATGACCTCAAGGTACACTTCCCGGTCAAAAAGGGCCTACTCATGCGTGTCGTGGACCATGTCAAAGCGGTCGACGGGGTCAGCTTTGATATCTACCGCGGACAAACGCTGGGCCTGGTCGGTGAAAGCGGCTGCGGAAAAACCACCACCGGCCGCGCACTCACCCGACTGGTTCGCCCCACTGCTGGCACGATGAACTACGACGGACACGAAATCCAGGATTTACGCGGAGATGCCCTGCAGACTTTCCGCAGCCAAATGCAGATTATCTTCCAGGATCCTTACGGTTCCATGAATCCCCGCATGACCATCCAGACTTCCCTGATCGAACCCATGGCGATCCACGGCATCGGGACCAGCAAGACAGACCGAATTGCATTGGCCGCCAGCTTACTTGAAGAAGTTGGCATGCTTCCCGAACACCTGTCTCGGTATCCCCATGAGTTCTCCGGAGGGCAACGCCAGAGAATTTGCATCGCCCGCGCCTTGTCGGTCGAACCCGAATTCATTGTTTGTGATGAATCGGTTTCCGCCCTTGATGTCTCAATCCAGGCGCAGGTTTTAAACCTACTCAACGACCTCCAGGAACGTCGCAACCTGACTTACATATTCATCAGTCATGATCTAAGTGTCGTTAAATTCATGTCTGATATGATGGCCGTCATGAACGATGGTAAATTCGTTGAATTTGGACCTTCTGAAAGTATCTATGCCAGCCCGCAGCAGGCTTACACTCAGAAATTAATCCAGGCCACGCCTCGGGATGACCTGCAGAACATCGAAAGCCTCGTCCAAAAACGACGAGAAACCCGCGATGCCAAGCAGCCCACGGACACGCCGGAAGCCTAACAACTACTTTACGTGCCTCGGCCGCCCCTCTAAACTACGGACCACTGCTTCGGCAGTACAACTTTAGCTATTTGTGTCTTTTCTTACACGCGCTGCGTGTCAGTCAGACAGTCTGGGGCGTTTCGCCCTGGTTCACCATTCAGGTCCCTTCGCTTCCGTCAGATACTTAAGGGGCTAGCGTGCCGCTTACCCGGCTCGTTTTGTCCCCCTCGGTCGCTGGCAGCGAACTGCAGCAGTGAACCCCACGCTGCGCTTTGGGGTTCCCTGCTACCCGAGCCGGACACTCACCGGGCGCCACGCTAGCCCCTTAACTATCCGACCCGCTCCGGGACGTAAAGTTGTACTTGTCGGTGCACGCCTTAGCTCGTTCCGATCGCGACTTCCGGGCGGATAAGCGTCCTTAGTTGATCCCGGGCCAGCTCATACTGTTCTCTCGAAACCATCGACAGAAAAGACAAGTGTCCCGTAATCTCATCAAGGCTCGCGTGCCGACCATCCACCGACGCACCTTTGACCTCCGGATTATGTAGCATGG
>MPLU02097910.1_pt1 | contig 11014 bp, 5 predicted proteins | sample 1617381 | NCBI WGS metagenome assembly MPLU02 (sample SAMN05944801, study PRJNA350692) | marine metagenome | biome: marine; feature: ODZ; material: water; isolation source: 90 m water sample filtered on 0.2 um supor filter | place: Pacific Ocean | collected 2012-04-08 | depth 90m m | reverse complement strand
CTGATCGACCGATTTGGAATTCTTCGTATGACCATCCTTGAGATTGTTGTGCTGATCCCAGCGGTCGCCATTGCCGCCGGGGCAGGTTAGTTCAATAAAGCGTACCCCGCGTACGACCAGCCGTCGGGCAACCAGACAGTTTCGGCCAAAGGTGGCTGTGTTGCCAAATTTTGCATCAAGCCCGTAGAGTTTTTTTGTCACCTCACTTTCACCTTTGAGATCCACCAGCTCAGGCACCGCTGCCTGCATACGGAAGGCCAACTCATGGTTGGTGATGGCTGATTCCACCTGGTCTAATTGTCCTAGGCGTTTTATTACTCCCGCATCCAGCTTGCGAATGAGATCCAGTTTGTTTTGCTGCAACTGAGCTGTGGCCTCGGTGCGGGCAATGTTGGCAATGGGTTTGGCCCCATACTTGAACACGCTGCCTTGATAGGCAGCCGGGAGAAAACCGTTGGAGAAACATCCGAGACCTCCCGGGGGAATCAAGCCGCCATTGAGAACCACAAATCCGGGTAGATTTTGGTTGGAAGTACCCAGACCGTAGTTGATCCAGGAACCCATGCTCGGTCTCCCCACCTGGCCGAATCCGGTGTGAAGGAAATAATTACCGGTTGTGTGCTCGGAAAAATCCGAAGTCATGGACCGGATAACGCAAAGCTTATCGGCGTGTCTTGCTACATGCGGAAAGAGGTCACTGATGGGAATTCCTGCCTGACCGTAGTGCTGAAATTCCCAGGGACTGGCCAGGGTCTTGCCTCGGTTATTGAATTGGGTGGCCTCCATTTTCAGGCCAAAGGGTTTACCGTTCTCCTTTGCCAGTCGGGGTTTGGGATCAAAGGTATCCACGCTGGAGGGGCCTCCGTCCATGTAGAGAAAAATTATGTGTTTGGCCTTTGGTGCAAAGTGGGCCGTTTTCGGCGCCAAGGGATTAAGCGACTTGGCCTGTGCTTCTTCGGCCAGCATTGAGGCCAGGGCTACACCGCCAAAGCCATTGGCACAACGAGTCAGCATCTCCCGGCGGGTTAGGGATTGTTCATGAAATTTACCGCAATGGGCCATGAGTCAATTGTAGACGGGTTCGTTTCAGTTGCCAGACAGAACGCTCAGGATTTGTCCTGTACCATGGGGTTAATCAAAACTACTTCTTTGTTGTGGTTGGTTTTCTGTTTTCGTCAACCTGACCTTTGATGTCGACTTTTTCTGCCTTCACCAGTGTGGCTGTTTTATCACCAAGATTACGAGCAATGAGCCCACTAGGATCACAGCCTTTGCTGATGGCAACCACTTTGCCGCCCTTATCAATCAGGAAGTTACTGGGCATGGTTTTGGTTCCGAATATTTTCCAGCTGTTTTTCTTGGGGTCCAAAGCATACTGCATATTCAGTTTTTTGGTCTTCACATATTTGGCAAATTTTTCATCGGGTTCAGCAAATATGGCAACGAGATTGATTCCATTTTTTTTGTAGGCTTCATTTAGGGCCTGAAAATAAGGCAGCTCGCGATCACAACCTAGGCAGCCGCATGTCAGACGTACCAACACAGGGCCCTTGGCTGATAATTTGGCCAGATCGATTTCTTTGCCCTGAGTATCCTTGATTTTGAAGTTAGGCGCAGATTCTCCAACTTTAAGAGATTTCAATGGTTCGGCATGGCTGCTCCAAGTCAAAGTTAGAGTAAAGGCAAGAATGGTAAGAATATTTTTCATGATCTTTCTGATAGGACAAATTCTACATAAGTAGACGAACCTGTCCAACTCCTATTCAAAATGCCGTTTCCCGCTTGCTAGCACCCGAAGAGGTGATTATTTAGTGGGCATGCGTTTTTCTCTTTTTTTCCTTTTTTCGGGCCTGTTGTCAGCTCCGTGGCTGATGGCAGCGACAAAGGTGACCGAACCATCGGCTAAGGTGCGCAAGGCCTTGGGATTGGCTCCGTTCTATGAGAAACACGTGGATGTCGGTGGCTTTTCCATTGTGTCCTCTGCGAATGTTTCGGACTACGCTCTATTGGAAGCGGCTTATCTCATCAACCGGATGCTTGAAGGACGTGAAGATCTCCTGAAAGCCATGGCTAAGAATAAGGTTCGATTCTCAGTGATGGCCCATAATGAATATACGACCCAAATTCCTGAGCATAGTGATTTGCAGCCGCGTCTTTACTGGAATCGCCGAGCGCGTGGGTTGGGGGCCACGCCGGAACGGCCCGCGGTGAGTTGTGGGGAGGAAAATCTTTTGCTTTATCCGAATGATCCCTATTCGACTGAGAACATTCTCATTCATGAATTAGCCCACGCAGTACATAAAATGGGTTTATCAGAAACCGACCCCACCTTCGATGAACGGCTGGAGGCCACCTACGATCAGGCGGTCAAAGAGGGATTATGGAAAGGCAAATATGCCTCTCGTAATCACTACGAATATTTTGCTGAGGGGGTGCAGTCATGGTTTGATACCAATCGTGAAAATGATTTTGAGCATAACCATGTTGATACCCGTGAGGAGCTGAAAGCATATGACCCACGGTTGGCCAAGCTGGTGAAGGAAGTTTTTGGTGAGCGACCTTGGCGATATATACTGCCTGCTGAGCGGCGGCCCGTGCCGGCTCACCTTAAGGGGTACAGTGCAAAAAAAGCGCCCACCTTTGACTGGCCAGCACGTTCAGTGGCCTGGTATGCGCGGTTTAAGGATGGCAAAGAAACTCTGGCTCCGGATCATGCAGTTGAATTGGAGCTGATTTCTCCAGAGTCTGAAAACTGGCGGTCACCGCGTACTCCGCATGAAACGCAGATATATATTTCCAATGCCAGTTCTCGGGCGATTGGCCTGGAGTGGATTGACTTCGATGGGAACCCCAAGGCTTATGGCGTTGAGTTACGGCCGACCGACCACACGCAGCAACATACTTATGCCGGTCACATCTGGCGTTTGATTGATGATAAAACCAAAAAACCGCTTCATTATTTTATTGTGCCTAAGAAACCCGGCAAATTGATATATAAAGGCCGGTAATGTAACTTTTATGAGCATTAGGCTATATAAAGTCTGGCAACCGCTATAATGAGACGCTTCCTCACATTTTTCTGCACTCTGATTGCCTTTCGTTCATGGGTAGCGGCATTGCTTTTGACTGGCGGCTCCTTAATGGCCGTTGATTTTCAGCGTGATGTGCGGCCGGTTCTGGCGGCTCATTGCTTTAAATGTCACGGTCCGGATCAAAAGACTCGGAAAGCAAAGTTCAGGCTGGATGTCAGGCCTGAGTTTGACATGTTTGAAGAGATATTGAACCTAATAGATCACACTGATCCCGATGAATTAATGCCGCCGCCCAAGGCGAAAAAACCCCTGTCGGCTGCGCAAAAACAAACCCTACGCGCTTGGGTAAAGGAAGGGGCCCCTTACACCGAGCACTGGGCCTTTATTCCACCAAAGATGTCCGCTTTACCAAAGGTTAAACAGGTTGATTGGCCGCGCAATAATCTGGACTACTTTACCCTGAGGCAATTGGAGTCTGAAGGCAGGGTTCCGTCGCCAAAGGCCGACCGGTACCAGTTGATTCGTCGGTTGTCACTGGATCTGATAGGAATTCCTCCTTCGGCGGCAGAAGTCAGAAAATTTGTGAATAACCAACACCCCGATGCCTACGGGCAGTTGGTTGATACCCTGCTTGCCCGGCCTGAGTATGGAGAACACTGGGCACGGGCATGGCTGGATTTGGCACGTTACGCTGATACTAACGGTTATGAGAAGGATCGGCCGCGCTCCATCTGGCCGTGGCGTGACTGGGTGGTTAATGCGATTAATTCTGATATGCCTTTTAACCAGTTTACCATCGAGCAGATTGCCGGTGATATGATTCCAAATGCTACACAAGCACAGCGCGTGGCGACCGGTTTTCATCGCAATACGATGGTCAATGAGGAGGGGGGAATTGATCCTTTGGAATTTCGTTTTTACGCGATGATTGATCGGGTGAACACCACGTCCACCACGTGGCTGGGATTAACAATGGGCTGCGCACAATGTCACACGCATAAGTTTGACCCGGTGCCTCACCAATCCTACTACGAGATGATGGCGTTTTTTAATAATACTGCTGAACCTGAATGGGCCCTGGTTGGTCCAGGTCAGAATCAAAAAAGGTTGAGTGTGGAAAAGCAAATCTCAGAAAAGTTGGCTAATATTTCTGTTAATGAAGAAAAATTCAGGTCGTGGCTGAAAGTTGGCCGTGAAAAGGCCTTCTCTTGGAAAATGCTTAAGCCTAAAAGCTTTAAATCCAATCTCGGCTGGATGGAATTGCAGGATGATGGATCAATCTTTGTGCAAGGCGATACCGCCAAGCATGATATTTATGAGCTGGAACTAACTGACATTCCGGCTGGTATCACTGCATTTAGAATCGAGGTTTTACCTGATGAACGGTTACCCAAGGGTGGGCCGGGTCGGGCGTATTATGAGGGGCCCAAGGGCGACTTTTTTCTGAGCGAACTGAAGCTATTGGTTGAAGGCAAGCCGGTGACCTTTTCGGGAGGAAGCGAAAACTACGCAAAGCAATGGATCGGTAAAGGAAAGCCTGGGGCCATGGCCGCTCTCGATGGGGATCTGCAAACCGGCTGGTCGGTCAGTGGTCGCGAAGGTAAGCCAAGCCAGGCGGTATGGCAACTTGCAGCCCCGCTCACGGCAAAGTCTTTGCAGTTGCGTTTGGATTTTAGCCGGCACTATTCAGCCAGTCTGGGTCGGTTTCGGGTTTCAGTCACTGCAAGTAAACGTGAGCCAAAGGCCAGGAATTATCCTGCAGAGATCGAGATGCTTTTTATCAAGGGTAAATTGAATCAGGATGAGCAGGAATCTTTACGGAATTACTACATTGAAAACTCAAATGACATGGCTAAAGCCCGTAAATCGATTGAAGCCTTGCGTAAGCGGATCCCAAAAGATGTGACCACGCTGGTGATGCAGGAAAGGCCTGCGGCACATACACGCCTGACTCACCGTCATCACCGGGGTGAATTTCTTTCTCCACGTGAAGCGGTGTCTCCCAAGGTGTTGCCTTTCCTGCCTCCGCTCGGAGAGGATAAGCCCCGAAACCGGCTTGGTTTTTCACAGTGGTTGGTGGATGAGAAAAATCCGTTGACCGCGCGGGTGGTGGTTAACCGGTATTGGGCTTCTTTCTTTGGGGAGGGGCTGGTCGCTACCCCAGATGACTTTGGCTACACCGGTGCCGCACCCCACGATCCTGAATTCCTCGATTGGTTGGCGGTCCGATTTATGCGTGAAGGTTGGTCGCCGAAAAAACTGCATCGCCTGATTGTGACCAGTGCCACCTATCGGCAGGTTCGAAGTGCCCGTTATCGTTTGTCCAGTGAACAAATCCGCGACTCGGTTTTGAGTGTCAGTGGGCTATTACATCAAAAAGTCGGTGGGCCCAGCGTGTTTCCCCCCCAGCCCAAGAGTATGGGCGAAGGTATTTATGGAGGGGGAGGTTGGCGCACCAGTTCCGGGCCTGATCGTTACCGGCGCAGTCTCTACACCTACAAGAAGCGCTCCATGCCCTTTGCTATGCATGACACTTTTGATGGGCCCAGCCATGAGACTTGTGTGGTTCACCGCGAAACCTCTAATACCCCACTACAGGCATTGACGTTGCTGAACGATCCCTTTTTTAATGAGGCAGCTCAAAAACTTGGGCAATGGGCCGTGGAACAAAAGGGAAAGGAATCAGTAATACTAAAGGCTCTCTTTGAAAAATGTTTAATCCGTCCCCCTGACCGGGAAGAACAGGAGGCCTTGATGGGCTTTTACCAGAAACAACTAAAGCGTTTTCAGGCGGGCGAACTGGAGGCAGGAAAGATCGCCGGCAAAGGCGAAGGCGAAGTGAATCAAAGGGCGTCTTGGACGACCTTGGCCCGGGTTATTTTAAATACTGATGAATTCATTACCCGCAACTGATCCGCAAACGATCACGCGCCGCCATTTCTTTGGTGAGTGTGGGTATGGGGTGGGCAAACTCGCCTTGGCGGGGCTACTCACCAATGCCTTTGGTAAAGCTCAAGGCACACATTTTGAGCCCAAGGCCAAGCGGGTGATTCATCTCATGCAGGCGGGTGCTCCCAGTCAGTTGGAGCTCTTTGATAATAAACCCAAGTTAAAGGAGCTGGAAGGCAAGCCTTTGCCGCCTTCAGTGATTGGCGATCAACGATATGCCTTTATTCAACGTGATGCGGCGGTGTTGGGGCCACGTTTTCCCTTTACCAGGCAGGGACAGAGTGGGGCGGAGTTATCGGACAAGCTGCCGCACTTGGCCAAGGTGGTCGATGAAGTGGCCATTATTAAGTCGATGTATACCGAGCAGTTTAATCATGCCCCGGGCCAGATCTTTTTTAATACCGGCTTTGCCCAGCCGGGTCGGCCGAGTCTGGGTTCGTGGTTGAGCTACGGATTGGGTTCGGCTTCAGATAATTTACCGGCCTTTGTGGTGATGTCCACTGGGGGTGGGATTAGTGGAGGATCCGCCCTGTGGTCATCAGGTTTTATGCCCGGAAAATATACGGGCGTACGTTTCCGTAATTCGGGTGATCCGATTTTAAATGTGAGTAGCCCGGCTGGTGTGGATAGGAAACTGCAGCGTGATTCACTGGATCTCATCAGTAAACTTAACCGGCGGCGTCAGGAAGTGGAGCAGGATCCGGAGATTGCCACGCGCATTGAAAGTTATGAAATGGCGTTCCGCCTGCAATCCAGTGCCCCTGAACTAATGGATCTTAAGAGTGAAAAGGCTGCCACTCTGAAGCTCTATGGGGCTGATCCGTCCAAGCCCTCTTTTGGCCGCGCCTGTTTGCTCGCACGCCGGATGGTGGAACGTGGAGTGCGCTACGTGAATATTATTCACTCAGGCTGGGATGCCCATTCCGACGTGGCGAGGAATATTACCAAAAATGCTAAAGCTACCGATCAGGGCAGTGCGGCTTTGATTGCTGATTTAAAGGAACGCGGAATGCTGGAGGACACTTTGGTGATTTGGGGCGGGGAATTCGGGCGCACCCCGATGGTGGAAAGTAATCCCACCTTAAACCGTAAACAGGGTCGTGACCATCACCCGCAGGCTTTTAGTTTATGGATGGCTGGAGGCGGAGTGAAAGGGGGCATGAGCTTGGGGGCGACTGATGAACTGGGATTTCACATCGCTCAGCGGCCTGTTCACATTCATGATCTGCAGGCGACCATCCTGCATTTACTGGGTCTGGACCATGAACGGCTCACCTTCCGCCATGGCGGACGTGATTACCGGCTCACCGATGTGCATGGCAAGGTGGTGAAGGAAATTCTGAGTTAGTAAGGCTACGGGTTTTTTGTCTCGGTTTTCTTTTGTTGTGCAAAGAGCCACTTCCAGAGTTTTTCATCCGCGTAGGCTGGAGTCCATGAATTGTGGCGCACGCCGACGTATTCGGTGTAGGTGGGTTTGCCGCCGGCTTTTTTTAGTGCGGTCACCATGTTGCGGCTGGCGATAGTGGGTACTACACCGTCCAGTTCACCGTGAAAAATCCAAATGGGTATATGCGCAATGTTCTTGGCTAGTTCGGGCTGGCCACGACCGCACACGGGGACCGCAGCGGCAAAGAGGTTAGGTTCAGCCATGATGGCCGAGTAGGTGCCTGCTCCTCCCATAGACTGGCCGGTGACATAAATTCGTGCTGGATCAATAGGGTGTTTTTTAAGCGATGTTTTAATGAGTTCAATTAGGGCAGTGAGGGGGGCTCCGCTCCATCTTTGATTGCGATTCATTGTGGGGGCAATGATGTAGCAGGGATACTTATGACGCATGGCGGGCTGGGAGAGGGTCTTGTTGGCGGCACAACTGCCGACCCAATTCTGGTTGCCGCGTCCTCCTGAACCGTGCAGAGAAACAAGCAGGGGGTATTTGGTCTTAGACTCTTTCTTGGTGGGGTTTAGGATCGCGTAAGTTAAGGTCGTGTCCTCGGAATCCTTAAACTCAGTTTTAACAAAACCTTGGCCAACAGCCATTTGAGTCGCCGAAGAGGCCAAGAAGAAGAGGAGAAATCGCATAAACGATTTCTAGAGAGGTTAGTTAAAACGGTAAAGACAAAATGGAATAGAGGTTCTTTCGCTGCTATATATTTTGAGCGCGACCAGTACGTTGAGCATTTTGGCCGAGCATGATGCAATGACTTTTGGCGAGGCTTTTGGAATCGGTTTTGATGGCATAGAGCTTGTTGCCATGTGAGCCGATATAGATCGTGCCATCTGGTCCAATGGTGGGGGAGGAGTTCACCTCATCTCTCGTTTTAAATTCCCAAAGGGCCACTCCAGCTTTTCCAGCCTATGGATTTGTCGGGTTCGGTTCGGTTGGTTCTCTAATAATTGAATTTTCAGAAACTGGCTTAAAGGCTTTAACGAATTCATCAGCTTTAGTGATTTGTTCGTGCGTGAGTTCTTTTTCCAGCGTTTCGGTCAACTGCTTGGCGCGTTGATTGCCGCTCGCGAGTGAAAGCTTGGCCCAGGGATATGCCTTAACCGGATTCTTTTTCCCAAGCCCGCCACGGCTATAGAGCAGGCCTAGATTCATTTGTGCCATTGGATTGCCTTGTTTCGCTGCTCGAAGCCACAATTTCTCGGTTGCCTGAGGGTTCTTCTGCAGGCCATCAGTGCCATTGATAAATTTTAAACCCAACTGTAATTGCGACAGCGGGTCGCCGGCCTGGGCCTTGGCGCGCAGCTCGGTCACTGTGGCAATTTTGATTTCCTTGCCCGCCTGCAGCGGGAATGCAGGCTTTTCACTTTGAAACAATGCCTTTACTTCTCTTGAGTTAAGGGCGCGATCGTAAACGCGGAGGTCATCGATGATCCCTTGTGATCTAAAGGTGTCTAGGCTTCGGCCATGAATTCCAATCACCGTATCTTTATCTAGGCCTTGATACACAATGGATCTTTCATTTTCCTTGAGAGCCAGTTGCGCTCCGTCAATGTAAGTAACCTGCCTATTGGCATCATCATCAAAGGTGAATACAATCTGGTGCCAACCGGTACCGGTGTAATTGAACTTGGCCATTGTGTTCATCCACCCGTTCTGCTGCATTCTAGTTATACCACCGGTGCCAACCCTCTGTGGATAGGTTGATTTACTATCGACTCGGATACTTGCACTGACCCCCAACGAAATGATTTCTGCCCCCCACTTTCCTTGCTGCCCATCAAGTTTTACCCATGCGCTGAGGGTCAGGTTTTTGGGTTTGCCCATGAGCCCATTAATCTTGATGTGGTCACTCGGCTTGAATTGATAGGCGCTATTCACTTTGCCATGACGATCGGCCGTTAGCTTGGCGCCGAACACCTGGCCGTGATGATCGTTGCCCGCTTCATTTCGCGCATTGCCGTTAAAGGGATAGTAGGCAACCAAGCCTTTCGCGCGGGCGTTCGGTGCGGGCTCAGGCTGTGCTGGTTCTTCATGTGATGATTCCCCTTCAGACGTTTCATCAGGTGGCCCAGCGTCTGTGCCGTCGCCCCAGTCAGGGCCATGTGTCAAGAACCAGCCGTGTTTTGGGTAATGCATGCAATCGTCGAGCTTGATTTTGAAATTGTTACCTTGGTGGGCAAGGACGATGAAGAAGTCTCCACCTTTGATTCCGTTTTTTTCGAAGGTCTCACCTTCAAGCCGTACAAATGATACTTTGTCCCATTCAATGTTGGCTTGTTTTTTGCCCTCAGCAATCACTCTATCAAAGCTCATCTTTCGTTTAGCGGATATCTGCTTCATCCCCTCTTGGTACTCTCCTTCCATACGGGCTTTTTCTTTTTGTATTTCCTCCTCCAAGTACTCTTTGGCTTCTTCTTCGGTGATGCTTCTGCGTTGAGTCGTAAGCTTTATATTCTCCTCGGTTGCCGCGTAGCGAAGGTTTACCATGGTATCGATTAATACCTCTTTGGGCAGGGACTCAGCACCAAGCTTAGATAATGCCGGGAAGTCATTTTTAGATAATGCGTCCAAGGTGCGTTTTGCCAAAACTCCCGGAGATTCAATCTTGCCCGCCAGTGAATCTGGTTTAGGCTCAGTGTTTTCTGTTTCCTCTCGTGTGGATATGATATCATGGGAGTAAACCAACTGATCACCCTCCCGGACTTCTAATCTCTGTTGAGTTTTATCGTTGCCGATGCGTTTGGTAACCGTGGTGGTTTTTGGGCCGGTCGAAGGTGAAATAGATTGACCGTGATAGGTTTGAGTGGCCAAGTCATAAACCTCGTGAGAGATGGACTCAGGCATTCTTTTACCCCATTGGCGATAGATAAAAATGCCCTTAGACGCATCATAATGCTTAAGGCCGGAAAATTTGATTGTTTGTTCTCCATGAGTCATCGTGAATTGAAACTTAAGAGATTTCTCCTCCTCTTCCCATTGGCACTCCATTGATGCTTTGGTTTCAACCAAACCACCTTCTAATTGTTTTGCCTGCCCTTTGGTTTCCCACTTGCCGATTTCCCATGCCATCACTTTTGATGCTTGCTCGGCAGTCAGTTTCTTGGCTGGCGTGTTGGGCTCCGGCTCAGTCGTGGAGTTGTTGGTTGCAATACGGGTTTGGATGCTTTCATCGGTGCTGATGAGCAGGCCGTTCCGGGTGGTCTTCATCTTGAAGATGAATTTATCTGGGCCATCGGCTTGGAAACTGTAGGTGACCATTGGTTCTTCCGGGGAAATCTGCTTGCCATGGAAGGTCTGGGTAGCCGGATCGTATTGCTCGTGAGATAAGACTTCAGGCCTGAGTTCATCTCGGAAGCGGAATAGGAAAACGCCCTTGGTCGAATCATATTCCTTGCTATTAAATAAACTGATTGTTTGGTCTTCTTTCTCGAGACTGCCTTTGCCGTTGATCGATTTGCCTTTTTCTTTCCATTGAACGTTTAGGGTGAGCTCGTAGGGGATCGGATTCTTATCTGCCTGTTTTAACTGTCCCTTCACTTGCCACTGTCCTATTTGAGCGGCCAGAATTTTCTCCACCTCTGTTGGT
>MPLU02083259.1_pt1 | contig 11021 bp, 10 predicted proteins | sample 1617381 | NCBI WGS metagenome assembly MPLU02 (sample SAMN05944801, study PRJNA350692) | marine metagenome | biome: marine; feature: ODZ; material: water; isolation source: 90 m water sample filtered on 0.2 um supor filter | place: Pacific Ocean | collected 2012-04-08 | depth 90m m | reverse complement strand
TGCAGAAGCATCGGTTTTGAATAAAGGATTATTAGAACTACCTTTAATAGTTAAATCTACATTATTACCCCCATCATTGAATGTAATATCTCGTGGAGGGCCAGTCTCATCGTTTAAGTCGATATATGATATACCACCAACATTAAATCTAAGTCTATTTTTTGTAAAGTTAAGATAAGTAATAGTGTTACTTGCATGATAAATCTTTTGATCAAGATACAAATCTTTAGATATTAAATCCCCACTTGCACTTATATTACCTGATGCTGTTATATGTCCGGCAAGATTTAAACTACCATTTAATGTAGCATCATAAAAATTTACATTTGCTGTAGGTGCTACTATAGATGTCATTCCGGTTAAAAGTCCGCCTATAGTACTAGTCCCTGCACCAATTGTTAAAGTTCCACTTGCACTTATATTTCCTGATGCTGTTACATGTGTAAATGGATTAGCATCTACACCAGTTAAATTACTTCCATCGCCATAATAAGCACTCGCACTTATATCACCCGATGCTGTTATATTTGTAAATGTTTGTAAGGAACTTGAATATAAAAAGGGGACATTGGATAGATTAGTAAAATCCCCTGCGGTGCCATCTGATCCAGGTGCACCTGTTGGTCCTGCAGGTCCGGGTGAAGAAACGGTAACCAAACCGGTATTAGTATGTGTAACACTTACTGAAGTTCCAGTATTGTTATTAGTAACCGTAACTGCCTGATCAGTTGATGTTACATTTACATTATTATTCGTTGAATTTATTTTGACATTAGCCATTACACAGTTACTTCCTTACTAAGTTTTACTTTTCCCTGTAATAGTCGTGTGACATAACTACCAGAAACCATTTCTAAATCATAAAGTGCTTCTGAAAATGTAAAATTAGAAGATGATGCTGCTGATATAATTACACCAATACTTCCTGATGTGCGCGCCTGAGAACTATTAGAGCCCAATAAGTTTAATCCAGTTCCGTCAGAATCCAGTGTTGATGACATCGCTGCATATAATGTCCCAGAACTACCATAATTAGATCTTATATGCATCCGTGCAGAATAATCTGTTAAGTCTACCGGATTGCCATTTGAATCTTTCCATTCTATTTGAAAATCAGTTGTTGCGCCCTGTTCTATTGTAAAGGTATAATTACCTGCTGCCATATTATTTCTCCTTATTATCGACTATATTACAATAATAAATATGTTGTTGATGCAATAAAACAAAAAAAGGACTACCGAAGTAGTCCTTTTAAAGCTAAAAAACTTGAATTATACTATTATAGTAAATTTAAGTCTTTAATGATTAACTTACCATAGAATTCTGGTCTAACGATTTTCTTCGCGTAACGCGTCATTACACCTTTTCTAGGAGTGAAGTTAGTCGGATCATAAATAAGTGGAGTCATGATTAATGGAACGTATGGAGCATATACTGCACCTGTTTCCAAGAATTGTGATCCTCTGTATCCAACAAGAACTTGATTCTCTAGCATGTATGGGTTTTTGTAAACTTGGAATCTGCTGTTAAGCATACCTAGTTTTTGAACACCCATTGCGAAAGATTTAGTTCCCCATGATTCACCATCAGTTTGAGTTGCAAATCCTGGGATTGACTCAAGTACTGTAGCTACTTTTGGTGAGCATACTAAGAAGTTTGCTCCTCCTCTCATAGTTTTTTGATGAATTACATTTGACAACTTTACAATCTTAGTACCAATAGTTTGGAACCATGTTTGTTGATTATAAGCTGCAGCTGATGCTCCTCCTGATCTCCATATAGAAGCAGATGGGTCAAATATCTCATCGATTGTTACTGACCAATACTCAGTTGATTGAGCGTTAGAGATTAACATGTCTAAAATTTCTAAATCAATTTCCATTGAAATATATTCAGATAACATAGATGTTAATTCTGCTTCTGCGTCAATTGAGTGATAAGCATTTAAGTCTTGAGCGAACTCTGGTGACCAAACTGCTTTCAACTTACGAGTCTTAGCAACGATAGCCTCAGATCTTAACTGAACGTCAATTTCTGGAATACCAATATCGCCCGTAGCCGACTTGTCTGGGTTTCCACCAGTAGTATCTTCGAAATCACCTCTAGTAATATCTGTTGGTTGTTTATGATAATTAACTGCTAGTTGTCCTGCAGCTGCTGCTGTTCCAGCCGAACCTGATACTACGAAAGTAATAGTGTTCGCGCTTGAGTTGAACTTAGTAAACTGTGGGAACCAACTTTTGATTGTAGATCCTGATGGTTCGAATGCTCTTACACCCTCTAAATCTTCATTAGAAAATACAGTACTTGCATGATCGTCTGCTGCTACCGTTAGCGCAAATAATGATTCAGCTTTTAATCCTGCAGCATTCGAGCTCGAAAATGCAGAATCATAGTTATATGTAGATCCCTTAGAGGAAATCGTTCCATTTAACGATGCTGTAGTATATGCGGTTGTAGATAGTGCAAGTGCACATGATAGTTCAACTGTAGTTGCCTCGTTGATTGAGTATCCAAATCGTCCTGCTCCATAAAGACCATCACTTGCGTCAGTGTCTTTTGCAGCTGTTCCTGTGATACCGTGAACGGTACCTGTTTGATTTTGTCCTGTGTCAACAGAAAAACCTGGTTGTGATGTTCCATATTTAAAATCTAGGAAGAACACAAGTCCCGAAGGAAGGTTCATAGGTTGTACAGAAACGAAATCTTTTGCAGCAATCTCAGCGAAGATTCTTCTAACAAGAGGTAAAGCTACTCCTGACCATTCTTCAGAATTCGCACTAGTACCACTTTTTGAATTTTCATCAATAAGCTGTCTAGCTTGGTTTTCTAAAAGAACTGCCATTCCGTGCTTGTCGTACTCTTGGTCGATACCTTCTAAAAGACCAGTTCTGTCCCACTTGTAAACTAAGTTTCTAGTAGTGTCCAACTGTCTTTGGTATGAGTTGCCTGCATCTGTCAATAAATTGTTTAATGTTGATGCCATTTTAGCGTCTCCTTATTCTTTTTTAATTTTTACTTTAAACCTGCCAGTTTTTGGAATCTAGCTGCTTGTACTTGACCTTCTGTGATTACGTTTCTTGGTTTAGTACTTGCTTGTGGTCTAGATGCCATACCTTCGGTTATTGGTCTTTTTGCAATTGTTTTCTTAACGTTGCCTTTAAATGATTCTGCTAATGTAGAATATACTAATTTAATTTCTCTTAAATTATTTGCTCTGTCAAACGTTTCAATTACTCTTAATTTTTGGTTCTCATTTAGATTACCTGCTCTGAACAATTTGTTAGAAAATAAAAGCTTTGCATTTAATAAATTAACTTCGTTAATTTTACCTTTCATAAATGCTAGTGCTGAATATGCCTCTCTTAACTTATTTTCATAAGCTTGAGCGATATATCTTGCCTCAGCTACTGCTTCAGCATCATCACTTTCTTCTTCTTCTTCCTCATCATCTTGTTCTCTCAAAGATCTTAGAACCTCATCAATACTTACATCTTCATCTTCCTCTTCTTCTTCACCATCTTGTTCTAGTAAATCTGAACCAGCAATAGCTTTAGTGCCATTTGCTCCGGTTTCTTTTCCACTAGGGTCTGGTGTTGCGCCTGAGTTGTCATCAAATGATGTACCGTTACCAATTTTAGAGCTGCCTTCGATGGATCCTTCTTCTAATTCTTCTTCATCTTCTTCGTCACCTGAATCTTCTAGTTCTCTAATAATTGATTCCAATTCTAAATCTTCTTCGCCTTCGCCTTCATCTTCAACTTCTGTATCATCTAAAGATTCTAAATCTTCTGCAGACGAGATAGCAGCATCAACTTCTGGTGTTGCGTCTATATCTGTAGTTTCTTCTTCATCTTCTAAATCACCTAAGTCTTCCTGCTCATTAATTTTTGCAGCAAGCATAGATTGAAGTTTTGGAGTGAAAGCTTCTTCAAGAGCTAATTTAGCGTTTGCTATTGCAGTTTGTCTTACAGCTTTAGCGTCAGCAATTGCTTCTTTTAATAAATCGGCCATTCGATTTCTCCTTTATTATGTTTATTCGGAAATATAGTTATTATAGAACTATAATAGGGGTTATGTTTTAATTCCTTACATCATATAGAGATGATGTATTTCGGACATTCGAATATAAATATATGTGTATATAAAAAAACATACAAAAAAAACCCCGAAATGTGGGGTTTTTTTAATTTATCTTGAAAAAGTTCGCGGTTTCCTCTTCGGTCTGCTAGGTCTTATGTAATTGGGATCCTTAAATCGCAATACAAACATTTTATCTCTCTCTATCCGTCTTCTGTCTTCTTTCTGCTGCATATTAATTGCGCGGTCTTTTTCGACTCTCTTTTTCGCAGAAGGTTTTTCGAAATATCTTCTATCTCGCAATTCTTGCAATTTACCTTCTTCCTTTAATTGTCTTTTGAACATTCTCAAAGCAATCTCCAATTCTTGAGGTTTTGGAACCTTTACACCACCAGGAATAAAATATTCATCCTTCCTACGTGGTAATCTTTTAAAATAATTTTCTTTTGCCATATACTATAGTATTTTTAATTAAACGTTATATTAATATAAAAAAAAAGGTTGGAAAATCCAACCTTTTTCTCAATTATTTTTAATAATTATTATCTTCCATCATCAAACTTTCTAACTCTTTGTTTATCGTCTGTATAGAATACTTGCTTTTCTTGCATTACTCTTCCATCAGCACCAACCTTTTTTCCTTTGTTAGCTGGATTGTTTGGGCTGTTCGGGTGGTAAGTTCTAGCCGGATTTGTTGAAGTATCATTATAATTTACATTAGGATTTAGAGTTGATTTTGGAGCGTCAACTACTGGTCTAGTATCTCCCGGTGCAATAGCTTGTTCACCAACATAATCGTCTTCGCTCATCAAATTTTCCTTCATTGCTGTTGTCCAATCCTGTAATGCTGTGTGGTTCTTTTGAGGCGTCATTTCTTCGTTTTTAGAAAGTGCCTTTGCTGCTGCTCCTGCTGCTGCTCCTGAAGCTCCTGCTGCACCTGTATCATCTCCACCGGCACCAAATAAGCTCTTAACTCCATCCCAAGCATCTACTGCTGCATCTTTAAATGCACCACCTAATTGACCAAATCCTGTGCCAACATCTTTCCAAGATTGTTTATCTGTTAAATGTTGAAACATTTGTTTAAACCCATCAATTGGACTTCCACCTTGTTCTTCTAATTCTTTTTGTACATCAGATAAGCTTTGTTCTGCTAAATATCTATTCCAAGCTTCATTGATCGTTCTAAGTTCATTTTCATTGAACCTAACTTTTCTAATTTTTGAATTAGCAATATTTTCAGATAGATATCTATTCCCAAAAGTTTTTCCTGCGAAATGTTCAACTATAACAAGTGCATCATTAACTGAATATCCCTCGCCGTGTATTTGTTTTATTTTGCCTCCAACCATATCTTCAAAACTTCCAAATGGAACAGTACCAACACCTTGCTGAGGAATTGTAGCCCCAACATTAAATCCAGTGTCTCCAGCTAGTTTACCTGCGACTGGAACTGTAGACCCAACATTAAATCCAGATTCAGCTGCATTCGCTAATCCAGCTCCAGGAACCATAGCAGCTGCATTTACTGCTGCATTTTTTAGATTGTCTATTCCTGGGATTTTACCCGCTACAGGAACTGCAGAAAGAGCGTTTAAAGAGGGTTGATCAGTATCTGTACTGATCTTTGCTCCACCTGTGTCAGATTGCTCAGGAACTAATTTGCTAGCTTTAGAAGCTACTTTCGCTGCCTTTCCTATACCAGAACCAGCATTGTTTACTAAATTACCAAGAATTCCACCTAAAGCGGCTCCTCCTGGTACTGGAGATATTGCACCTAGGCCTGCTCCTATTGCTGCACCTGGGTTATCTGTTACTGCGTCTTTTGCCTTACCCCCAAGAGTTTTTACTGTATTTGCGATCGACTGCACTGCAGGTATATTACCTATACCGGTTCCAATACCTTTTATTGCTGCATTTACTTGGTCGGGTGTAGCAATTGCATCTGGTATTGCATAATCTAATGCTGTATTTCCAACATTAGCTAGGCCGCCCTTTAGATTGTCTAGCCAGTTTTGTTCATATAAGGCAATATCTTTATAAGAATATCCCTTATTTAATAATCTTGTTACTTGATTTTCTGTTAATCGTTGTTTCATTTTTATTTCTCCAGTTGTTCTTTCATGCGAGTAAAAAAATCAGCTCGCGATTCATTACGAGCTTTCCACTCTGTTGATTTATTTACTGCAATTCCCGGAGCTCCTTCATCCGCAGTAACACCTTCATCATCTTCCATTAATGAATTTTGTGCACCTTGTAGGTTCCAGTAATTTTCTTTTACATTATTTATTTCGTCATCGGACATTAAGTCGCCCAATGGTACTAAGTTTTGGCCAGCATTTCCACCCGGTGTATTTGCCGCCTGATTATCAATTGTTGGTCCGGGCGATCCCATAGGTGTATTACCTACATTACCCGTTCCAGGCATTCCTGACATTTTGCCAGTATCCATTTTAAAGTTTTCTCCAAAGAAATTTTCTTCCATTTCTTCACCATTTTCTTCTTCTTCTTCTTCACCATTAGCTGTATAATCATTATCCGCCGGTAATACATCTTTTCCGGCTAAATCACCAACTTCATAATATCTTCCCAATTTATGAGCCATATCTTCATATACTGCTTCTAGTCGTTGTTGTAATGCACCCATTTCTTTTGCTGTTTTTTCAAAAAGAACTGCATCTTTTTTAACTTCTTGCATATTTTTCTTAACCGTAATGGCATCGAACCAATCTCCTGCCTCATCTAATGCCATGGCACTAGCTCTTTCTGCAAGATTTTTAACTGCATCTGATACTTCGTTCATGCCTCTACTATTGTAGATATGTTCTCCGAATTGGCCAAAGTTTTTAATGTCCTCACGAAATTGCATCTTTGAAGTCTCGTCGAATTTACCTTCAAGTAATACGCTTTTATAATAATCTTTTAATTTTGTTTTCATATCGCTTCCTCGTTTATTCTGAGTTTTGTTGTTGTAGTCTTAATTTTTGTAATTGCCTCAATGCATCCTGTGACTGAGTATCAGCATCCGTGTCTATAGTATCTTGTTGGGCTTTTTCTTTGTCTTGCTGAGATTTTAACCAATTATTATAATCTGTTTCATATTTGTCTTTGCCAATGTCTAACTGAATACCAGGAAGCCATTTTTCAGGTGTAACTCCTGTACGTACAGATTGATCGCTAGCAAGAGGATTGATTTTACTAATATTCACACCTCCAAAATTTGTTGGATCTAATAATCCAAAGTATTTATCCGTTCCAAGCTGCGAAAGCGTTCTTCTATCACCTATACCTGTCTTATTTTTAAATTCATCATATGTATCAATTCGGCCTTTCCATAATTCAGTAAATTGTGGTGTTTTATTCCATTTGTTTACTTTATTTATTACTCTTAGCGGTCTGCTTGATGCAATCTTTGCAAATGATGGTGTAAATGCCTTTTTTAAATCGCCCAATACATTAAAGGCCTTCTCGCCTTTTTGAACATATTTAAAGCTATGCGCGTTATTGACTACATGTGATGCTCTTTTTGTTATGTCAGTTGAAGCCTGTAGTAAATTTGACGATCTACCCAAATTTTTATATAGGTCACCGGTTGGGAAAAGCATTGATCTCGTATACTTAAAACTTAGTCTATTATACAGTTTTCTCCCCCCTGTTCCTATCTTATTAAAAATATTTGCATTATCGGCTGCTATTGGAGTTAAACCTCTAAGGGATTTATACAAATCGGGATTTACGTTTCTCATTAACTTTGAGGATGTTTTTCCACCGCCCCAAATACCAGTTCCAAACATTTTCTTTGCAACGTCACCTGCAGCATCATAATCAAAATGCGAAAGACCGCCTGTTGAAAATTTTGCAAACTGTTTACCATTGTCTAATGATGCAAAACTGGCGTTAGCTAATTTAAAATTATCAGAGAAGTTTGCAAACTTACCCGTCAATCCAAATGTACCCTTATTAAGGAACTTACTATTTCCCATCCTATCAATGACATTTAAGAAAAATTTATTGTGCTTTGTTTGATTTGCCGAAGTGTGTATAACATCAGCTGCAGTATTAATGTGCCTACCCGATGATTTGATTACTTTTGTTGCGTCTTCTACATTTCCTATTTTTGATATACCCTTAATATTATCTATCTGTTTTAAGGAAACATTTCCTAATTCAGATGTGGCATTAGTTAAAGCCTTGACATCCATTTTTGATAGTGCTTTAAATGCATCTGTTATATCATCAGTTTTGGTGATCATTCTTACAACATCTTTTGTACCATCAGTAATATCGCCAACTTTACCTAATTTTGCAATTAACTTTGCACCATCTGTACTTGCGTCTGCCAGTTTAACTACTTTCCTTACGTCATTTACAGTATCTATTGTTTTAACTGTCTTTGCACCTACGCGGGCTATAGTTGCAGCATCACCTGCAATAGGTATCAATCCTACCCCGGCCCATGCTAATCTTGAAGCAGCCTGTCCCCAATTCTTTTTTGCAGCATCATGATTACCACTTGCATGGTCTACAACAGCTTCTACAGTATTTCCAATTGCATATCCCACATCAATTGCTGCGTCAACTATTGAAGCCGCAAGTCCAATTGGTGCACCTATTACAGAAGAATATGCTCCCAAAGAAACCACTGCTGCAGCTCCTTGGATAACATCCATACTTGTGTGGAAGAATCCCTTAAAGCCATCCCATGCATCTCCCCAAAATCCTTCATTAAGTTGCAGCTTATTTTCTACTAACATCATAGTTAGGCCATCGTTAAAGTTTTCGAAGGTATGTTCCATCATACCCACGCCTTTAACTAAGCTTTCTATTTCATTAATATTTTTTAATCGTGCGTTCATTTATTATCTCCGATTAAGGCATTATTTTCTTATTTTTCTGGATCCATCTCTGCATTAAAATAAAGTTCTTGTTAATAGCATCATCTATCTTTCTCCACTCCCTATATTCGGGCCCATTAGTTCCAGCTTTTTCATCTATATTCATTTCAATGCCCATCATTAAATCTTCATATAATGACATTACATTTTTTAAAGATCTAGTCGATGTTTGCCCGTTAGCTTCAATAAGGTTCATTCTTTTTTCAAACATATTTTGTCGCCATTTTATATCGTTAAATTTACTCATAATTTATCTTCCTTAATGTTTAAACACAAGTACTTCTACAGTACTCGAGCTAACCTGTGTTATATTTGGTAATTCTAAAAATGTATCTGCTGCCAGTGCGCTTAAATCTAATCCTGATCCTCCTGCGAATGAACAAGATCCTGCTGATGCAGCTGCTCCTGCAGTTGGTATAAATATTCCCTTTACTTCATTGGGATCATAATTACCAGTAGAATTAAATAATCTATCTACAGTTCCACTTTTCTTTCCATGAGAACCTTTTATAGAAAAAGTTACTCCATTAGATCCTGTTGCAAAATTTGGTGGGTTTAAAGGTGTTCCCATTAGTGTCCTCCACAAGTTCCTGCGCCATTGCATCCACAACCGCACGATTTTTTAGAAATACTACATTTACCAGTCATGTCACATAATATTTCAGTTATTATATTATTTATTTTTCCATAAGGATTATTAATAGTTAGCGATTTATCAACAGATTCTTTTAATGGGGTAACAAATGCCCCATGTGTTGATGGATTACTTACAAAATCCCAACATATCAGTTCAAAGTCATCTTGGACTTCAACGGTGTTATCACCATTTGCTTCTCTCAATTCTTTGACAGAACCAAGACCTCGTGAACTAATACCTAATTTTATTCCATTTTTAAATAATTCCTTAAGTATATTTCCTGCAGGTGTAGATAAAACTTCTACCTCACCCATTACAGTATCACCTTCCCACCATATCTTTCTAACATTATGAGATACATTCTGTAAATTAACTACTGAGCTGTCTGGGTGATCCAGTTCTCCAAGGGCTCTTCTTTCCGCTATATTAGTATCAGAATAGTTTTGAGCTTCTCTTTCTAATACAGCTCGTGGATAAACTCTACCATTTTGATTTTTCTTTTCTGCAGCCTGTAGTGGTCCAGAAACAATTAGCATACCACCATTACGATTTAAACTTTCGTTTATCTGTTGCGGTGTAACGCTAAATTGCATATAATCTACTAATAATTTTTTAGACATTATGGTTTACTCCAAACTGATTTTTTTCTATATAATTCGAAAAATATCTGGGCTATCTCGCTTCGTATTAACTTGCGGATTTCATCAAGGTCATCGCTTGACAATGCCTCATTTATTTTACGTCTTTTTTTCATTATTTTTTAAATTCTCTTAAACTTTTCGCCACATGTAATAATCTTTCTGCAATTTTCCCCATTCTGCCAGTAGTTGCTTTCCAATAGTTCTCACTAGTTATACCAGTTTCACTTTTTAACTTTTTGGCTCTGTTTATTACTCTTTCTATCTTAAAAAGTCTACTATTAATTTCTTTAATAGCACCATTTACTTTTTGTCTAGAGTTTAAACTTTCGTTTTTTTTAAACGAAGGATAATTTAATCCATATATTTCTTTCATAGTAGATGAGTATTGGCTGTCCTCGGATTTAAGCTTGCTTTGCATATTCTTTGCAACCCTTTTGTTTTCCTTTAAGGATCCAACAACAGTCATTCCTTTATTAATTCCTGCTACTCTTTCTCTAACTTTGTTATCCTTTGCAAATGCATTTGGTGTTTGATATCCCGCAGCATTTGCTGTTGCAGACATTTCGTTCATCTCATCTTCCAACTTTTCTTCCATACACCCCTCATCTAATTCCTTATTAATATGATAAAGTTCTTCAGATAATTTTTGCATACCATATGGTCTATAAGACTCATTTGGTGGTCCTGGGGGTGGTGGTACCATGCCTGGAGGTGGTCCTCCTGCTCCTGGAGGTGGTCCTCCCATTCCTGGAGGCATCATTCCTGGAG
>MPLU02289267.1_pt1 | contig 11024 bp, 6 predicted proteins | sample 1617381 | NCBI WGS metagenome assembly MPLU02 (sample SAMN05944801, study PRJNA350692) | marine metagenome | biome: marine; feature: ODZ; material: water; isolation source: 90 m water sample filtered on 0.2 um supor filter | place: Pacific Ocean | collected 2012-04-08 | depth 90m m | reverse complement strand
GTGGAGGGGCAGTTTGAACAGCAGGCATCATCCGCAGCGGCATCCTATCATCCCCGGGCCCTACACGACGACATGAAGTTCACGGAACTCATTGCGTCATCCCTGGGGGACTCTCTGCATCTCTCCAAGCTCAAACGCGATCAGGCAGTCTTCGGCCAATTCTTTCCAACGGTTGTCCTGGACGCCCTCGGCACGCAGGATCCGGAGGAGTTCCTGGCACCCCGGGAAGTTGCACTCTCGGTATTATTCTGTGACGTACGGGGGTTTTCACGCACCTCGGAACTGGCCAGCAATGACCTGCTGGAATTGCTCGAACGTGTGAGCCAGGCATTGAGCGTGATGACACGACACATTCTTGACGAGGGTGGTGTGGTCGGTGATTTCCACGGCGACTCGGCCATGGGGTTCTGGGGCTGGCCGGGGGAACCGTCCGACACGACCTGGCAGGCCTGCCAGGCGGCACTGAAAATTCAACACGACTTTCAACAGGCTGCCCAGGACCCGGCCCATCCACTCCATGATTTCCGCATCGGGATCGGCATTGCTTCCGGCAATGCTGTTGCTGGTAAACTTGGTTCGCTGGACCAGGTCAAGGTGACCGCCTTTGGCCCCGTCGTGAATCTCGCCGCACGACTGGAAACGATGACCAAGGTTATCGGGGCTAGTATCCTGATCGACGAGGTGACTGCAACGGCCCTTGGCGATCGAACCAACCTGCAGGAAACGATGCGTTTTCGACGTGTCGGTCAGGTGCAACCTTTCGGGCTGGAAACCAACCTGCTCATCACCGAGCTCTTACCAGCACTGGCCGATTCCAGCGCGATGCCACCCGAGAATATCGAGGCCTATGAACAGGCTTGGCAGCAGTTCAAGACGGGAAACTGGCCAACTGCTCTCCAGGCATTAGACCAGGTACCGGACAGCGACCCGGTCAAACCCTGGCTCCAACAATACATACGGGATCACGGCCCGGAGGCTCCGCAAGGATGGAACGGAACCATCACCATGACACACAAATGACCGGCACTTGTCGCCCCCCTGGGGACGCTACTTGTCCAGGTGAACCCGGCTGCCAACCTTCTTCAATTCTGCCAACTGTTTTCCCTGCGCCGCGTCGCTCAATGGATTCCCCTTGAGGTACAGGTGCCAGAACGGTGAGAACCGTTTCTCACCTGCATTATCCTTGGCAGCCATTTCCACCAGGACCTGCAGATCCGTCACCTTGTTGTTATTGAGCAACAGGTAACGCAGTTCAGTCAGATCCTTCAACGGTCCCAGGTTGGCCACCTGGTTATCGCGCAGATCCAGGGAAGAAAGGTTCTTTAACTTGGCCAGCGGATCGATAGCAACCAGTTGGTTACCATCCGCGTACAGCGACCACAACTTGACAAGGCCTGCCAGGGGAGCCAACTCCTTGATCTTGTTGTTGGAGAGATAGAGCGACCGGAGGTTAGCCAGCTTGGCCAGCGGCGCCAGGTCAGCAATCTGGTTATCTGCCAGCTGCAGGTACTGCAGGGCTGTGTTACCTTCCAACGGTTTCACGTCCACGACCTTGTTTTTTGCCATGTTCAGAGACTGGAGACTTTTCAGATCCTTGAGTGGCGTCAGATCCGCGACCTGGTTGTCCGCCAGGTCCAGCAATGCCAAGCTGCGACATTTATCGAGTCCGGCAAGGTTGGTGATCTTCTTTCCCTTGCCAACAATCGTCGAGATATTCTCCACGTCCTGGACGGTCAACGGTTTATCCGTGTTGCGCTTTTCGAACACGTATTGTCGCACTACCGCATCCAGGTTCTTGTCGGGAAACAGGTCCTGGGCGGCCACGGTAGCCGTCGCGGTCCACGAAGCAAGAAAGACCAAGATAACATGTCGATAAGCAGGCAAATTCATCAAGCAAGTTCCTTCGTTCAAGTTCGTTCACTGCAAACCCGCACAAGAATCGGGCAGCCTCTTCCCACTAGGGTACAGTCTCGTGGGGCGCGATTCCAGTACCGGGCAGCCTATCCCCCCAGGTTCACCCGAATTCCTCAGGAAGCGGCTTGCGCCAGCACCGCCTGAACGCCGCTATAGGAAACCTGCGCCTTCAGGCACACATGACGAAAAGCCTCGGGACGTGACACGCCCTCGAGCCGAAAAACCACGGTATCGCCTTTCTTGAAGACCAGATCGCCGGCAAAATACCAGGCCTGGCCCGGCTGGACTTCGACGACGACCTCATTGAACTCCCCGAGACCAACGCTCGATTCCTCGATAGATTTCAAACCACGTTCCACGATCAGTCGGCGATTGGTAACCCGGTAACGCGTGGCTACCAGTGGCCCCAGTCGTTGAAAGAAGAGTACCAGGGCAATGGGAATGGTCATCAGGGCAAAAAGATTACCCAACCGAAAAATATAGATATCTGGAAAGCGAATGGCGTACAACCTGCCAAGGATCCGGCCCAACGGATTAACGGCGATCGAAGGCCAGACCGTCATGACGGTTACTTCGCTCAACTCAGGGGGAGAAACTCCTGCAATCGGCTGCTTCATGAATCCGATCCTTTTGCCCACAACTAACGAAATCTTCCAACCGACGAAACCGCTCTCTACCCGGCCCGTGCAGTGTCTGAAGGTAACACACCGCGAAGTTTCCGACCAGCCCCAAGCGGCCTTGCAGCAGTGCCGCAACCCATCCTGGAGCCGTTGCTGATCGTTAACATTTTTCCCATAGCGCATAAAAAAAACCCACTCGAACTGGCTCACCCGAGTGGGTTTTAATCTTCTTTAATTTAGTAGTTGTGATCTCTTGCGAGAACACTGTCTCTCATCTGTATGAGGACTGAGTCCACCGTTTCAACCACAGATGTCGCCATCTATGGTTGCAATCATCCTTTATAGAAAGGAGGTGATCCAGCCGCAGGTTCCCCTACGGCTACCTTGTTACGACTTAGTCCCAATCGCGGAGTTCACCTTCGGCGTCTGCCATGACGGCGCAACGACTTCGGGTGCCCCCCACTTTCGTGGCTTGACGGGCGGTGTGTACAAGGCTCAGGAACATATTCACCGCGGTATGCTGACCCGCGATTACTAGCGATTCCAACTTCATGCAGGCGGGTTTCAGCCTGCAATCCGAACTAAGGCGCACTTTTTGGGGTTTGCTTGCTCTCGCGAGTTCGCATCCCTTTGTACGCGCCATTGTAGGACGTGTGCAGCCCTGATCATAAAGGCCATGAGGACTTGACGTCATCCCCACCTTCCTCCGGTTTAACACCGGCAGTCTCCCTAGAGTCCCCAACCGAATTGCTGGCAACTAAGGATAGGGGTTTCGCTCGTTAAGGGACTTAACCCGACATCTCACGACACGAGCTGACGACGGCCATGCAGCACCTGTGTAAAGGCTCCCCGAAGGGCACCCTCGACTTTCACCGAGGTTCCTAAACATGTCAAGACCAGGATAAGGTTCTTCGCGTAGCCTCGAATTAAGCCACATCCTCCACCGCTTGTGTGAGCCCCCGTCAATTCCTTTGAGTTTCAGCCTTGCGACCATACTCCCCAGGCGGAGCACTTAACACTTTCGCTTCGGTCGGAAACCTATGGAGGAGCCTCCAACCTAGTGCTCATCGTTTACAGCTAGGACTACCGGGGTATCTAATCCCGTTCGCTCCCCTAGCTTTCGTGCCTCAGCGTCAGAAGAGACCCAGTGAGCCGCCTTCGCCACCGGTGTTCCTAATGATATCAACGCATTTCACCGCTCCACCATTAGTTCCGCTCACCTCTGCCTCCCTCAAGCCTAGCAGTTTTGGGCGCAGTTCCTCGGTTGAGCCGAGGGATTTCACACCCAACTTGCTAAGCCGCCTACGCACTCTTTAAGCCCAGTGATTCCGAATAACGTTCGTACGGTTCGTATTACCGCGGCTGCTGGCACGAACTTAGCCCGTACTTCCTCTGAGGATCGGTCAAATAAAAGGGATAACCCTTAGATATTTCCTCCCCTCTGACAGCGGTTTACAACCCGAAGGCCTTCATCCCGCACGCGGCGTCGCTCGGTCAGACTTTCGTCCATTGCCGAAGATTCTCGACTGCAGCCACCCGTAGGTGTCTGGGCAGTGTCTCAGTCCCAGTGAGGCGGGCCATGCTCTCACACCCGCTACCCATCTAAGGAATGGTAGGCCGTTACCCCACCATCTTCCTAATAGGACGCGGATCCCTCCCTAGCCGGAATCACACCTTTGGTCCGGAGACATTATTCGGTATTACCGGCAGTTTCCCACCGCTATGCCAAAGCTAGGGGCAGGTATCCACGCGTTACTCTCCCTTGCGCCGCTCGAGTACTACCCGAAGGTAGCCTTTCCGCTCGACTTGCATGCCTAATCCACGCCGCCAACGTTCATTCTGAGCCAGGATCAAACCCTTCAATTAACATATACTTGAACGTTTCCAACTGTTTAAAACAGCTGAAAACGTCTCGTGAGCCAATTAATTAAGTTTGAATCCAGCTTTCCAAGCGACCTTTAAACAGGGTAAACCCCGTTTATCAATCACTTGTATTTCTGAAAAACACAGTCTCATACAGACTGGATCAAAATAAATCGATTGAGAGTTCACTACTAAATTATCAAAGAACAAACCGACCGCATAACACCGAAGTGCATACAATCGGCAAGCCAACATAATACCCGAAACCACTTGTCCGTCAACACCTTGCAACATTTTTTTTTGGTTTCTTTTAAATCCCCATAATTCCCTGCCCCGAAACACCCCTCGCCAACTCAACCAGCCCCCCCGCAACCGTCCTAAACGGACCGACTACCGACCCTGACAACCAATCGCTATGCTTAGGGGAAGTCATTCCCCTAAAGGGCATCTTCTACTGCCCCTGGGCCAGTATCATTTCATGTTTCATATCGAAAGAATCGCCTTATGAGTGTTGTCTGTCGTGGCGTTCGCGGAGCAACTACGGCTGCCAGTAACGATCGGGACGAGGTCCTGACCGCAACGCGGCAATTGCTCGCACTCATGATCCGACTCAATGACATCGATTCCCGAGATGTCACCAGTGCGATTTTCAGTACGACCCGAGACCTGGACTGTGAGTTCCCCGCCCTGGCAGCACGCCAACTTGGTTGGCTCGACGTACCGCTCATGTGTACCAACGAGATCCACGTTCCGGGGAGCCTGGAAAAGTGTATCCGAATCCTGATCCACTGGAACACGTCGAAAACCCAAAAGGAAATCACACCCGTCTATGCCAACGAAGCCGTCCGACTACGGCCCGATCTCTCCGAATACCCCCCCGTGGACCTCGAAGAGCTGGAAGCATGGATTACTGAACAAATGGGAAAACTCGCCGATTAACATCGTTTTTTCGCCTGAAACACCTGCCCGACCAGGACCGGAATCGCGGCCCGGTTCGCATTTGTGGTAAACTGACAAGCAACGGTTTTCAGCCCGGTTCTCAGCCCTATCTCGGCAGCGGAAACATTGACCATGATTGTTCCTGTTCTACGATCGAACCCCTGGCGATTCGCCATCCTGCTGACGATCGGCACCCTGTTACTTCGTCCCTCGCCAGCATGTGCAGACCCCCAGGGAATCAAGTTCTTTGAAACGAAGATCCGGCCCGTGTTGGCGATGCAATGCTACAAGTGCCATGGAGCAAAAAAGCAGGAGTCCGAACTGCGACTGGATACCTACCAAGCCTTGATCAAGGGAGGGGCAACCGGTCCGGCAATCGTACCTAACGAACCGGACCAGGGCCTGCTGATCCACGCCATCGAATATGACGACGAAGAATTGCAAATGCCTCCCAAGCGACGCCTGGCGGAACAAGTCATCAAGGATTTCAAACACTGGATCAAGATTGGGGCCCCTCACCCCGACGCCAACAAACGTCCCACCATGCCCGCTGATCAAGACAAGCCTCTCTGGTCACTACAAAAACTGCAGCGTTCGCCGTTACCAGCAGTACAAAACGCAACCTGGCCAACGAATTCTATTGATCACTATATACTTGCCCAACTGGAAGCTCGTGGCCTGCAACCAGCCCCAGTGGCAGACAAAAGCACCCTGATTCGTCGACTCGCACTGGACCTGACCGGATTGCCACCAACAACGGACCAGGTCCGTGAATTCCTGGCAGATACGTCACCGCACGCCTACCATCGGCTGGTCGATTCGCTCCTGGCATCCCCCGCTTACGGGGAACGCTGGGGACGCCACTGGCTGGACGTAGCACGCTATGCCGACTCCAACGGGCTGGATGAAAATATCGCTCACGGAAACGCCTGGCGATACCGGGATTACGTGATCCAAGCATTCAATGCAGACAAGCCCTTCGATCATTTCATCCACGAGCAACTGGCCGGTGACCTGCTCCCTGGCAAGGTCTCGAAAGAACAACAATCTGCTCGCCTGACCGCCACCGGCTTCCTCTCACTGGGCCCCAAGGTACTGGCCGAGAGCGATGTACAAAAAATGGAAATGGACATTATTGACGAGCAAATCGATACCATCGGTCGTGCCTTCATGGGGCTGACCTTTGGGTGTGCCCGTTGCCATGACCACAAGTTTGATCCGATCTCCACCGAGGACTATTACGGGCTGGCTGGAATCCTGAAAAGCACCCGCACGATGGAATCCTTCAAGCGGATCGCACGCTGGCATGAAAACCCGCTGGCCACCGCCGAGGAACAACAGGCGCACCAGCAGCGAACGGAAACCATCACCAAGCTCAAGTCGCAAATCAAGCAACTCACCGACGAGGCCAACAAGCAGCTCTCCGCGACCCTGAAACCAGGCACTCCGCTGCCCAAGGACGCCGCCAGCAAGTATCCCGCGGCAATCCAAAAGCAATTGGCAGACCTGGAAAAAGAACGGACGCAACTGGAAAAGAAGACTCCCGAGCTTCCCACGGCCATGGGCGTTCAGGACCGGGAAATCCATGACGTGAAAGTCCATATCCGAGGCAGCCACCTGAAACTCGGCAAGGAAGTCCCTCGTCGCGTACCCGAAATGTTCGTCTCTGTCACGCAGCCCGAATTCCCCTCCGACCAAAGCGGGCGACTACAGCTGGCCTCGTGGCTGACCGCCACCGACCACCCGCTCACCAGTCGAGTGATCGTGAACCGTGTCTGGCGATGGCACTTTGGTCGCGGCATTGCTGCCGCCACGGACAACTTCGGCCAGCTGGGCGAGCTGCCGAGTCACCCTCAGCTACTGGATCACCTGGCACTGGGCCTGATGGACCGTCAGTGGTCCATCAAACGCCTGCATCGCTGGATCGTGTTATCCAGCACCTACCAGATGAGTAGCCACCACAATGCCAAGGCCAGCCAGGTTGATCCGGAAAACCGCCTCTGGTGGCGATTTGACATCCGCAGGCTGGAAGCCGAATCGCTGCGTGACACGCTACTGGCTACCAGCGGCCTCCTGGATCGTCGATTCGGCGGCTCCATGCTGCACGTGGCTAATCGTCAATTCTTCTTCGATCACACTTCCATTGACAAGACCAACTACAAGGATCACCGACGTAGTGTTTACCTGCCGGTCGTGCGAAATAATCTTTACGAGATGTTCCAGTTATTTGATTACAATGACGCCAGTGTGCTCAACGGCAACCGCAACACCTCGACCGTGGCACCCCAGGCACTGTTCTTGATGAACAGCAGTTTCATGCAGGAAGTAACAGAACAGCTGGCGCGGCAAATCAAGGCCAACACATCGTTTACGCAAACGATCACCACCCTCTACCAGCGGCTCTACGCAAGATCTCCATCCTCGTTGGAACGACAACGGTGCCAACGTTACCTGGATGCCTTTCGCAGCAAGCCGCCGGTAAACACCGCAGCCCCCCCCGCGGATCCCATCGATCCCGAGGTTCGTGCCTGGCAATCGCTCTGCCATGTACTACTGATGAGTAATGAGTTTATCTACGTTAAGTGAGAGTCCACTGCACCATGGGCAAACATTCCCCCGTACCAACGTCCGATTGCCAGCACTGCCAACCCCAGGGGGTTTCGCGGCGGGCCATGCTGCGGCAATCCGCCCTGGGTTTCGGAAACCTGGCCATGGCTTCCCTCCTGGCCAACCCGTCCAACGCAGCTGACAACACGGTTGGCCGTCAAATGAATCCGCTGGCAGCGACCGCACCACATTTCACACCACGGGCCAAACGCGTCATTTTCCTCTTCATGAAGGGGGGGCCCTCGCACGTCGACACGTTTGATTACAAGCCCAAGCTGCAACGGGATGACGGCAAGGAATTACCCTTCAAGAAACCCCGTGTCACCTTCGCAGACACGGGAAAGCTGCTTGGCAGCCCCTGGAAATTCAAACCCGCCGGGGAAATGGGCATACCAGTCAGCGAGTTATTTCCCAACGTCGCCCAGTGCGTCGATGACATGTGTTTCCTCCATGGGGTCCATGGTACGAATTCGGCCCACGGCGGAGCATTACTGAAACTCCATACCGGCAGCGACAACTTTGTTCGTCCCAGCATGGGAGCCTGGGTCACCTATGGGCTGGGGACGGAAAACCAGAACCTGCCAGGATTTGTGACGATTTGCCCCACGCTGGCTCATGGTGGTGTCAAGAACTGGGGTAGTGCTTTCCTACCAGCCCACTACCAGGGCACCCCGCTGGGTGTGGCCAGCCAGCCCTCGACCAACGCCAGGGTCAAGTATGCCAACAATGCCTGGACTTCCCAGCAGGCTCAGCGAGCACAACTCGACATGCTCAAGGAAATCAACCAGGCCCACCTTGAAAACGCCGGCCCGGCACTCGACCTGGAAGCTCGCATCAACAGCTTCGAACTGGCCTTCCGCATGCAGATGGAAATGCCTCGTATCGAAGACCTGTCCCGTGAAACGCCGGCAACCTTCGACCTCTACGGTATCAATGAAAAAATCACTGCAGACTTTGGACGGCAATGCCTGCTGGCGCGACGGTTTGCTGAAGAAGGTGTCCGCTTCATCCAGGTCACGCATAGCGATTCCATGGTCCAGTGGGATCAGCACGGTGATCTCCACAAGGGACATACCAAGAACGCACTGGAAGTAGATCGCCCCATCGCCGGACTGCTCAAGGATCTCAAGGCCCGTGGGCTCCTGGAAGACACGCTGGTCATGTGGGGAGGTGAATTCGGCCGAACTCCCACGGCCCAGGGTACCAACGGACGCGACCACAATCCGGAAGGCTTTACCGTCTGGTTTGCTGGCGGTGGTGTAAAACCAGGATTCCGTTATGGCGCTACCGATGAATATGGGTACTACGCCCAGGACGACAAGATGCATATCCACGATCTGCACGCCACGCTCCTGCATCTGCTCGGACTGGACCACGAACAACTAACCTACCGCTATGCCGGTCGCGACTTTCGCCTGACCGACGTAGCAGGCGACGTGGCCCAGGAAATCCTCGCCTGAAAACTGACAGGCTGCTGACACACGAGCTTTATCCCATACCAAACATCTTCACCTAAGCGTTTATAGACAAACTGCTTAACGCATTACCGCGATCGTCCGCAACTGGCATCCGTGCTTTACCTGCAGCTGTCCTGTTGGTAGGCTCCATGTATTGAAACAACTGGTTTTTCAGCTATTTCCAGTCTCCACGGCACCTTCATGAAGGCCCTCGAGATGTCTTTTCCATCGCCTGCGGCTAGCCGCATCTGCCTGGCCACGCGACTGCTCTTGGGCCTGTTCTTTTTCAGCTCACTGAACGTTTTCGCCCAGGAAAGCCCTGCCCCCGAGTCCCCGGGCCACCTGCTGGTCCAACAACTGGCCGACGCCTCTTTCACCAAGCGTGAGCAGGCACAGCAGGAATTATTGAAACTGGGCCCAACGGCTCAGCAGGCACTGGAACGTGGCCTCGCTCATCCCGATGCGGAAGTTCGTCGCAGTTGTCGGCGGCTCCTGGCAGACGTACTGGAAGAAAAATACCGAGGCGAACTCAAGGCCTTTATCGAGAACCCCGAATCCCCGGCTGGGCAGATGCTACCCGCCTGGAAACGTTTCCAGGAACGTACAGGCAATGATCCCCAAGCACGGTCGTTGTTCGTGCAGATGCAACAGGCCGAACGAGGATTGCTGGCCTCCCTGGATGCAGGCAACGAAGCCGCCGCCGAGGCTCTCGATACGCGCTTTCGACAGGTATACAGTCGTACCTACAGTCGCGTGGCAAATCAACGCAAGGCACCCAGCCTGGGAACATTGGCTGCCCTGCTGTTTGTCTGTGGAGATCCACAACTGGAGTTACCATCGACAATCACCGACAACAGTTACTGGCATAACCTGCTGCAACAAGCCTCGCTGCAACAGGCCCTGGGTAAAACTCCGAACAACCGCAGCCTGAGAATCATGCTCGGTGACTGGATCGCGAAACCCACCAGCACCCGGTCCCTCTATAACAAGCTGCGACTCTCGCTGCAGCATGAGATTCCTGCGGGTCTCCAACTGGCCATGTCGACACTCCGAGACGCCAAGAACCTCTCCGGCAGTTACCAGGCTTACTGCGTGAACGTGATCGCGATGATGGGTGGCAAGAATTATTCGCGTTCGCTGAACGAACTGCTCACCAACCAGACCGTTTGCTCCCGTCGCATCCTGACAAAAAACGGCAAGAAGGTCGAACTGACTGTCGAAATCCGAGACGTGGCTCTCGCTTGGCTACTGTTCCTGCATGAACAAGATCACAAGCAATACGGGATGCTCCAGGCCAAGGCGGCGCTCGACCGTACTCGAATGGCAACGCGCGTTCCATCGCTTTCGGTGAGCACCAGTTCCCTTGGCTACAGTACTGTCAGCCAACGCCCGACGGCGCTCAAAAAATGGCAAGCGTTTATCGCCGATCACCCGTTGCCTCCGATCCCCAAAAAACTGACCGTCGTACCAAGGCCCAAGCCCAAGAAAACACCTGCCAAACCGGGTGCCGGGTCCAAGAAGCCGGATCTGAAGGAGGCGATTGATCGGCTTCGCAAGGCCATTCCCGCTAAACCAGCAGCTAAACCAGCAGCTAAACCAGCAGCTAAACCAGCAGACAAACCAG
>MPLU02110879.1_pt1 | contig 11031 bp, 8 predicted proteins | sample 1617381 | NCBI WGS metagenome assembly MPLU02 (sample SAMN05944801, study PRJNA350692) | marine metagenome | biome: marine; feature: ODZ; material: water; isolation source: 90 m water sample filtered on 0.2 um supor filter | place: Pacific Ocean | collected 2012-04-08 | depth 90m m | reverse complement strand
CTTGTGGATTTGTCTGGGCATACTTCCGGAAACCGACTTGCGGTGTTGGCGCAAAAGCCGGCTCCGGTTCAGGCCACCCTTTTTGGCTATCCAAACACGACCGGCTTGCCGGCGGTGGACTGGCGAATCACTGACTCATTGGCCGACCCACCCGGTTCCGAGTTGCTTTACGTCGAGAAACTGCTGCTGCTACCATCGGTGGCGTGGGTGTATGGCCCGCCGGAAATCAGCCCCGAGCCGGGTGCTCCGCCGTGCCTTGTTGGCGAGCCATTCACGTTCGGTTGCCTGAATAATCCGGCCAAGATCAGCTCGGCGGCAGTGGAGACTTGGAGTGGTATTCTGCGAGCTTGTCCGGGGTCGAGACTGTTGTTGCTGGTGCGCGACGAGCCGGCGCATGAGGGATTGCTGCTGGCGAAGTTCGAGCGGTATGGTATCGGTGCTGGGCAGTTGTTGTTTGTCGTGAAGGCGCCGGAGCGCGAATATCTCCAGATGCATAATCACATCGATTTGATGCTGGATCCGTTTCCATACAACGGCGGGTTCACGACGGGGGATTGCCTTTGGATGGGTACACCGATTTTGGCGCTGGAAGGTGACAGCTACGTTTCCAGGCAGGGGATGAGTCTGTTGACGTCTGCGGGGTTGCAGGAGTTGATTGCTGCCGACCGCGAGGCGTTGATAGCCAAGGCGGTGGGCTGGTTTGAGGCACCGCAGCGCTTGGCCAAGCTAGGGGGGAATGGCTTGCGGGGGATGTTACATCGTTCGCCGCTGATGGATCATGCCGGGTACGCCCGGGATTTCACGGAGGCGTTCGAGGCCTGTGTTACGGCTTGACGGTGACCCAGTCGATTTCGTGCCGCTCGGCATACTCGCAGAGCGCACGTTCGTTCTCGATCAGGATCGTTCGGACGATCGAAGATTCGTCGGCATAACCAATGTGCGGCAGATGATTCGGGATAAGGCCGAGCTGCTTGTGAGCATACGCCAGTGCGTAAGCGGCCTCAGCGACGGCGACCAGCGGCAGGGCATGATCGATGCCCTCAACATAATCCTCGACCACGCCGGCCAAAAAATCGAGTTGCTCGACTAGATGTGGAAATTCGGGCGCGTTGATCTCTGCAAACTCCAGCTTCAGCGCGGGGAGTTTTTTATGGATTCCATCGAGGGTTTTTGGTGTAATCTGTTCTGCACCGTGATGGAGGAATTCCGCTATCTCTGACATGCCTCAACTGTGTGCGTGACCAGAGTAAATTTCAAGTTTGGATCTAAGAATGAACACAAACCTGGGACCGAATGAGTCTCGCCTAAGTTGCAGTCGATGGCGTTGTTGTTGTGTTCGCTTGGCCAAGTGGCTGGGTGTTGGCGTGTTGTTGCTGTTACTGCTACGGTGGGTGTATTTCTGTGGGCCGTACCTGCCGTTGGCCAAGCCGCATGACGGGCAAATTCTTGATATGCACTGCCATGTGGCCGGCATCGGCGCGGGGGGTAGTGGCTGTTTTGTTTCCAAGGAACTACGGAACAATTTTCGGTTCAATATTTACATGAAGGCGTTTGGCGTGACGGTGGCCGAGGTGGAGGAGAAGGGGGACCGGTTGCTGGTGGAGCGTCTGGCCAGAGGGATCGCAGAGAGCCAACGAGTGGGCGCAGCGATCGTTCTGGCAATGGACGGTGCGATGGATGACAACGGGAATCTTGACCGAGAGCGAACAGAGTTTTACATCCCGAACGAGTTCGTCGCCGCTGAGACGGCTAAGCACGCGAACCTGTATTTTGGAGCGAGTATCAATCCCCACCGCCTCGACGCGATTGATCGGTTGCAATGGGCCAAGGACAACGATGCGCTGCTGGTCAAGTGGCTGCCATCGATCCAGTTCATCGATCCATCCGACTTGGCGCACAAGCCGTTCTATCGGAAAATGGCGGCGCTTGGCCTGCCGTTGCTGACTCACGCTGGGCAGGAGCGTTCTTTCACTCACGCGCGGGATGAACTTGCTGACCCGGTTCGGCTCAAGCTTCCCTTGTCGCTTGGGGTGACCGTGATCGTTGCTCACGCGGCGTCCACCGGTGAAAACGATGGGCAGGAGGACATCGACCGGTTTATTCGGATGCTGGGCGACTATCCCAACCTTTACGCGGATATCTCTAGCATGACGCAGATCAACAAATTGGGATATCTACGACAGGCGATCGTCGAGGAACGGCTCGAAGGGCGGCTGCTTTACGGATCGGATTTTCCGCTTATCAACACCGCGGCGGTGACTCCGTGGGCGTTCTCGTTGAATTTGACTTACGGCCAGATGAAGTCGATCAGTACGATTGAGAACCCTTGGGATCGCGACGTGGCACTGAAAGAGGCGCTAGGCGTTCCTGCGGATATCATGTCTCGCCCTGCAGTTTTCTTCAGTGTGCCGCTTGGTCAAGCAGCTGGGGATTAGCGGCCGATCTGGCCCTCAAGATAGCGCACTGCCTGCCGCACTTCCGTTTGCTGTTCCATCCGATCGCGTACCAGTCGGCAGGCATGAAGCACGGTGCCGTGGTCGCGTCCGCCGAATGCCTCGCCGATGGAGTTGAGCGATTTGCCGGTCATTTCGCGGGCCAGATACATGGCGATCTGCCGCGGAAAAGCAATATTCTCGGGCCGCCGCCGGCTGGTCATGTCGGCAAAGCGAATATCATAATGCTCCGCGACGCGTTTCTGGATGTTTTCAATCGATACCACTGTGCGTCCCTCTTCATGGAGCACGTCCTTGAGCAGCCCTTCAACAGTATTTGGTGTAACCGGTTCGCCTATCAGGGATTGGTAGGATGAAACGCGAATTAGAGCTCCCTCAAGGCGGCGGATATTGGTGCGGATTCGCTTGGCTAGGAAACTGACTACATCGTCCGGTAGATCAACATTTAGGGAGAGGGATTTTTTTCTCAGGATGGCCAGACGAGTTTCGAAATCGGGCGGCTGCATGTCGGTTACCAAGCCCCACTCGAAGCGTGAAACCAAGCGATGCTCCAGATTTTTGATTTCGTTGGCCGGCCGATCACAGGTCATTACGATCTGTTTATGTGACTCGTGCAGCGCGTTGAAGGTATGGAAAAACTCCTCTTGAATGCGTTCCTTGCCGGAGAGAAACTGGATGTCATCAATCAGCAGGACATCGGTTTTGCGGTAGGTTCGCCGGAATTTGGCCAGCTCGTTGTTTTGGATCGCGTCGATATACTTGTTAGTGAACTTTTCCGACGAGACATAGGAAACTTTCAGTTTCGGATTTTCCTTGAGCACGTTGTGGCCAATGGCGTGCAACAGATGTGTTTTGCCCAGCCCCACTCCACCATATAGGAATAGCGGGTTGTAGGAGCGTCCCGGTGATTGGGCAACAGCCGTTGCGGCCGCGTGCGCAAAGTTATTGTTGTCCCCGACGACGAAGGTGGAAAATGTGTTTGTAGGATTGAACAGTTTTTCCGTAGACTCACGGGATACCGACCGTTTCTTGGGTTGCTGCTTGGCAACGGGGTTGGATTCAGGTGCGCTCTGCGATTTGGCGGGAGCCGTTTCCAGAACGTTTTCGTTTATCTCCAGCTTGACATTCAAATTTTTGCCGGTGATGTGGGCTATCACATCCTGTAGCAGTTCCAAGTAATTATCCTTGAGCCAGACCGCACAAAACTCGTTTGGAACGATCAAGGTCGCTGTTTGCTCGTTAATGGAGCCGGCTTGTATGGGATCGAACCACAGGTTGAAGAGGTCGGGGTTCACCATTGAGCGTAGGGTTTCGCTTGCCTGCTTCCAAGTTTGTTCAAAATTTCCGGTCATCGTGCCTCGAGTGGATTGGTTGTTTTGTGTTTTATTCACGCTCTATGCCCACGCCCCCCAAGACATTTGTTTCGAGGATAGATTGGATTGGTGAACTGGAGCCGGAATATGCCAATGAGAATACTTCAGCTTCGACTCAAAAAAAAGTGTATAATCAATCATAAGTTTTTGATTTCCAGTTGGTTGGTTAAATTTAAACGCGTGTTGTTCGTCTAAATTGGGTTGCAGCTTGATGCGTGGTCAAACCGTGCAGGGCGGACGGCAACATATCCGCACATCTGAAACTTATCCAGCGGAAGATATTAACTTTTGTCCACACTTTATTCACAACATGATATTCGCTTAACAGCCACTCACACAAATGCCTAATTTTTCCGGGGTTGCACCGGTGCCATGTCGCGGTTTTGCGTTCATTTCGTGGGTGAAAACGAGACGAGATGACCCGGCACTGTAACATGCCTAAACGGCTTCGGTTCCTGTCTCTCCCGTACGAATTCGTGTTACGCCTTCGATCGGACTGATGAAGACTTTACCGTCCCCTATCTTGTCCGTTTTGGCACTTTTGACGATTGCATTTACCGCGTCTTGTACGCGGTCGTCGTCCAACACGATTTCGATCTTAACTTTGGGGAGAAAATCGACGGTGTACTCGCTGCCTCGGTAAATCTCGGTATGGCCCTTCTGGCGGCCAAATCCTTTTACCTCGGTTACTGTCATGCCTTCAATGCCAACGGCGGCGAGAGCCTCCTTGACGTCCTCAAGCTTGAAAGGCTTGAGGATTGCGTCGATTTTTTTCATAGGTTGATATTGCAGCTATTGGTTGCAGTTAAAGAACCGTAAACATCGGGCTGATGTATGACAACTGCATTTTTTATTTAATTGTTAAAGCAAGCTTGACAAGAAAATAAAAACGTCTTTGAGAGGCGGCGGCGCCGCGATCAATCTCCAAAAAGTTTGTCGAAGGCGTTCTTGGCTGCCTTGGCCCGCTTGTTCACGCCGCCGCTGCCGTACCAATTGCGCAATGCGAAGTCAAAGTACTCGCAGAAGTTCGACCGGTGTTTATCGGTCACCGGCTCGGCTCGGCGTTCCCGGCATTGATACGCGACGCCTCGGTCGTAGTGGACGCAATTAAGGCAGGCGCGTATGTCCTCGTTGCAGCCGTTGCAGCTCTCGCTTCGGCCGGGTTGGCCGTCGAGTTTCCACTCCCTGCCACAGTTATGGCAATGCTGGTTCATTGTTTTCACTCGCCAACTGCCTGGCCAAGCGCCGGATTTGCGTCTGCCACTTGGTCAAGCGCTTGGCGGATTTGTTCGGCGGCGCTGACGCCGGTAAGGCCGTGTTTTTCGCGTAGATAACCGACCGATGACGCGTGTTCAATGAACTGATCTGGCCAGCCGATTCGCACCACCGGTGTGCGGATGCCGGTATCGGCCAAATGATCGCGAACGATGCTGCCGTAGCCGCCCCGGAGCACGTGATCTTCGATGGTGATGAGCACGTCTGCGGCCTCTGCAAAAAACTCGGTGGTGCCTCCGTCGATCGGCTTGATAAAAAGAGGATTGATGATTGCGGCATCGATATTATCCGTGCCGAGTTCCTCAATGGCATCATCGACAATGTCGCGCATTGGGCCAAGCGCGAAGAACGCCACTTTCGGTTGGCCGTTGTTGGAGAAATTTTGGATTACCTTGGCCTTTCCTATTTCGATCATCGCCGGTTGTTCCTTCACGGGGACACCTTCGCCGTTGCCACGCGGGTAGCGAATGAACGCTGGCAGGTTTTGGTGTGTGGAGGTGAACATCAAGTCGGCGAGTTCATCCTCGTTGGCAGGTGCCATGGCGATGATGCCGGGCACACAGTTAAGATAGGCGATGTCGAACAATCCATGGTGTGTCGGGCCATCGTTGGCCGAGAGTCCAGCGCGATCCATGCAGAAAGTCACCGGCAGGTTTTGCAGCGCTACATCGTGCACGATCATGTCGTATGCGCGCTGTAGGAAGGTGGAGTAAATGGCGCACACCGGCCGGTACCCCATGGTGGCCATGCCAGCGGCGAAAAGCACGGCGTGCTCTTCGGCGATGCCGACGTCGTAGTAGCGTTCCGGCATCGCCTGCTCAAGCGCTCCGAGTCCGGTGCCGCTGGGCATCGCGGCGGTGATGCCGACCACCGATGTGTCCTTCCTACAAAGCTTGACCATGGTCTGCCCAAAGACGTCCTGGTATTTCGGTGGTGCGCCGGGTTTTGAGGGAAGGCTCTCGCCGGTATCCGGGTTGTATGGGCCGGTGCCGTGGAATTTCTCCGGGTGCTCGAGCGCGGCGCTGAATCCTTTGCCTTTTTTGGTGATGACGTGGATGACGATCGGCTGGTCGCAAGTTTTGGCGAACTCGAGCGTTTCGATCAGCAGCGGCAGGTCGTGCCCATCGATGGGGCCCAGATAGCGGAGGCCGAACTCCTCAAACACAAAGCTGCTGCCGAAACCGCCGCGGCCGTCGCCGTCCAGCGTCTCCTTATTATGCTGCAGCGCCACTTGCGTAACCGTGCCCTTGAGGGCTTCCTGACCCTTGAGGCCCAATCGTAGCGCCAGTTTTCCGGAGGGCACTTTCGCGATAAATTTCTGCAAATCGCGCGTGATCTTATTGTAGCCCGGGTTGGTGATCAGTTTGTTGAGGTATGTCGAAATGGCACCCACGTTCTTGGAAATCGACCACTCGTTGTCGTTGAGGATGCCGATAAACTTGTTCGTCGTGTGCGCGATGTTGTTGAGCGCCTCGAACGATATGCCGTTGGTTAGCGCCGCATCGCCGAAGACACAGACGACATTCTCGTCGCTCTCGAGTCGGTCGCGCGCGGCGGCCATACCCAGCGCGGCGGACATGGCCGTGCCGGCGTGCCCAGCGCCAAAGCTGTCGTGCTCACTCTCAGTGCGCAGCGCGAAGCCGTTCAGCCCCTCCGTGGTGCGAATGCTGCGGAATCGGTCCTTTCGGCCGGTGAGCAGCTTGTGCACGTACGACTGGTGGCTGACATCCCACACGAACTTGTCTTTCGGAGTCTCGAATACCCGATGCATCGCCACTGTCAACTCGACTACGCCGAGGTTCGGCCCGAGGTGTCCACCGTGCTTGGCCAAGCCGTGGATCAACTCCTCCCTCAATTCCTCGGCCAGTTTCTCAAGTTGCCCCATCGTCAGTTTCCTCACGTGGGCCGGGTTGTCCACCATGTCGAGGTAGCGATTGGGTGTTTTTACGTTTGCCATTCTAAATCTCAATGGAGTCGTCGTCGACGAGCTCGTCCTCGCCCTCGGCGTTGGGTTGCAGTTTTTGAATCTTCAGCTCGGCATCCTCGAGCTTGGCCTGGCAGCCTTTTGCCAAACGCGTGCCCTCCTCGTAACACTTGAGCAATTTCTCGAGAGGGAGATCGTCACCCTCCATTTCCTCGACAATGGCTTCGAGTTTTTTCATGCCTTCCTCGAATGGCAGCTTGTCTGCCGGGTTGTCTGTTTTTTTTGCAGCCATGCTCGGCGTAAGCTAGAGCAGCTTGGCCAAGCGGACAAGCGATTTGGCTAAGCTGCTATTAGGCGAGGACGGGTCGCATCACTTCCCCGTGGATATCTGTCAGTCGGTAGTGGCGGCCCTGATACTTGAAGGTCAATTGCTCGTGGTCGATCCCAAGCAGATGCATGATCGTGGCCTGAAAGTCGTGCACATGCACCGGGTCTTTGGCTACATTGTAGGCGAAGTCGTCCGTTTCGCCGAAGACGAAACCAGGCTTCACGCCAGCCCCAGCCATCCAGACCGTGAAGGCGCGTCCATGGTGGTCGCGGCCGTACTTGGGCGCGTCCACTTTGCCTTGAACATACGGCGTGCGACCGAATTCGCCGGCCCAGATCACCAGCGTATCCTCCAGCAAACCGCGCGTGCGCAAATCCTGAATCAGCGCTCCCGAGGCTAGGTCGGTGTCATCGCACTGCATGCGCAGTTGTTGTGACAGGCTCCCGTGAGTGTCCCAGCCGACGTGGAACAACTGGATGAAGCGCACTCCGCGCTCTGCCAGCCTGCGTGCGAGGATGCAGTTTGCCGCATACGTGCCGGGCGTGCGCGAGTGTTTGCCGTACAGGTCGAAGATGTAATCCGGCTCGTCGCTGAAATCAGTCAACTCCGGCACGCTCATCTGCATGCGGTACGCCATCTCGTATTGCGAAATGCGCGTGTTGATCTCGGGGTCGCCCACTTCGCGGAACTTTATCTCGTTGAGCTTGGCTAAGTCGTCGAGCAGGCCGCGCCGTACCTCGCGGCTGACGCCCTTCGGGTTGGAGAGGTAGAGCACCGGCTCGCCGGCGGTGCGGAACTTCACCCCCTGTAGTCGCGACGGCAAAAAACCGGATCCGTAATAGTAGTCGTATAGCAATTGCCCGCAGGTGCCGTGCTGGTCGCGCGACATCATCACCACATAGCCGGGCAGTTCCTGAGACACGCTGCCGAGGCCATAGTTAAGCCAGGCCCCCATGCTCGGTCGGCCGGGAATCTGGCTGCCGGTCATGAATAGCGTCATGCCGGGCGAGTGGTTGATCGCGTCCGTGTGCATCGACTTGATAAAACAAATCTCGTCCGCCACCCCGCCGATGCCGGGCAGCAGTTCGCTGAGCCAGGCGCCGCTCTGCCCGTGTCGGTGGAATGCGAACTCCGTCGGCTGGATCGCCAGCTTTTGCTGGGCGGTCATGGTTGTCAGCCGCTGGCCCATCCGCACGGACGGCGGCAGTTCCTTGCCGCGCCATTTTTTCAGACCTGGCTTGTAATCGTAAAGATCGGTGTGTGACGGCGCGCCGGACTGGGTGAGATAAATCACCCGCTTGGCCTTGGCCGCGAACTGCGGAAAGCCCGCCAAGCCACCGTCCGCTGTCCGGCCAAGCCCTTGGCCTAGCAGCGAGGCCAAAGCCGCCGCGCCAATACCTCTGGCACCGCGCCCAATGAACTCGCGCCGTGTAAGCGCCAACCGGTTGTGCTCCAACAGGTGCATTCTTGAACGAGGCCAAAACTACACCGGTCGTTTGGTCAAGTGCAAGCAGCTGTACTATCAACTCAGTCGATGGTGCCATCGATTTTATCAATTGGCGGAAACCGGCGGCGGTGGGTAGGCTTTGGGCCGCCAACCGGATGAAGGACAACAAAACCCAAACCCACCGCAGGCCAAGCGAATCACTCCGCGGCTTCTGGAGCCTCTTCGCCACCCAGTTCCAAGGCGCGTTCAACGACAACGCCTTCAAGTTCATCGTGATTTTCATGGTGTTGGGAAAGGCGGCAGCTGACGAGTGGGCTCCGTTGGTCGGTTTAGTGTTTGCGGTGCCGTTTATCTTGTTTTCGGCTTTCGCCGGCCAGCTTGCCACGTGTTTCAGCAAGCGAACCGTGACGGTTGGCACCAAAGTGGCCGAGGTGGGCATCATGATTTTGGCCATCCTTGGATTTGTGTTTGATTCAGACGCGATGCTAGTCGTGGTGGTATTTTTACTTTCCAGCCAAAGCGCGTTTTTTGGGCCATCGAAGTACGGGTTGCTTCCTGAACTTCTGCCGGAGAAGCGGTTGTCCTGGGGCAACGGGGTGATTCAGCTTGGAACGACAATCGCCATCATCGCCGGTACAGTCATCGCGGGGATGATGTATGAAAAATTTAAGAGCAACCAGCATTGGTCGGGGGTGGTACTCTTGGGGTTGTCCTTCGCGGGGCTGTTGTTCTCAACACGTATAAGCAGGGTGAAAGCGGCAGCACCGGATCATCGGATGCGTGTGAATCCGTTGCCGGAGTTGGCGAATAGCTTCTCGATCATCCGTCGTGACCGGCCGCTGTTTCTGGCGGTCATTGGAGAATCTTATTTTTGGTTGCTGGGGGCTTTGATGCAGTTTTGTGTGATGTTTTACGGCAAGGAACTGGGCTTGCCGGAAACGGAGATCAGCTACATGAACGGGGCGTTGGCCTGCGGGATCGGGATCGGCTGTTTTCTCACCGGGTACCTGTCGCGGAACAAGATTGAATACGGATTTGTTCCGATTGGAGTGATCGGCCTGACGGTTTCCATCGTGATGATTCCGACCCTAAAGTTGGACACGTTTCAATCCATGGCATCGTGTCTGACCGCCGTTGGGTTTTTTGGCGGTTTTTATCTTGTGCCGCTTGCAACGATGGTTCAACAGCGCCCCGACATCAGGGTGAAGGGCGCGGTGATTGCCTTGAACTCCACCATCTCGTTCGTGGGCGTGGCGTTGGCCTCCATTGTCTATTACGTCTGCAAAAAACATCTGGAGTTCAACCTGCTGGAAATATTTATGGTCTGCGGATTCATGACGTTTGCTGCCGGGATTTATATTATCTGGTTACTGCCTGATTCGCTTGTTCGCTTGGTTGGTTTTTTTGTCACTCGGACGATTTACAGGCTGAACATTGTCGGGCGGGATAACATCCCGGGGCGGGGTGGGGCGTTATTTGTCTCCAATCATTTGTCCTTTATCGATGTGTTGTTGCTGCAGGCGTCCACGGACCGGCCGATTCGGTTCATCATGTATGCGGGGTACATGAAACAAAAGGTGATGGGAACCATCGCCCGGATCATGCGGTGCATCCCGATCTCCTCCGAGGCGCGGCCGCGTGACTTGATCAAGTCGCTCAAGGTCGCCAGCCAGGCAATCCGCGACGGGGAGGTCGTCTGCATTTTTGCCGAGGGGCAGATCACGCGCACGGGGCAGATGCTGCCGTTCCGGCGCGGCTATGAGAAAATCATGAAGGACGTCGACGCGCCGATTATTCCGATTCATCTCGACGGCGTGTGGGGCAGCATATTCAGCTACTCGCGCAGCCGGTTTTTCTTCAAGTTGCCACGGCGCATCCCGTACCGCGTGACGGTGAGCTATGGCGCGGCGCTGCCGCACGATGCCCCGCCGGTGAAGGTGCGCGAAGCTGTTCAAGAATTGGGAGCGGACGCCTGGGCGCATCGCAAGCGTTATATGAAACCGCTGCACAGGAGCTTCGTGCGGGCGTTCCGGAAACATCCATTCCAGTTTTTTGCGGCGGATGCCAAGCGCGGTAGTATGCGTTGCGGCGGCGCGCTCGTCGGCGCGGTTGCGCTTGGCCAAGCGCTGCGCCGCCGTTGGGCGGGGCAGGAGATGGTTGGTATCCTCATGCCGCCCACGGTGGCAGGCGCACTGGTTAATTATGCTGCGTCGTTGGGTGGCCGGGTTCCG
>MPLU02190968.1_pt1 | contig 11033 bp, 9 predicted proteins | sample 1617381 | NCBI WGS metagenome assembly MPLU02 (sample SAMN05944801, study PRJNA350692) | marine metagenome | biome: marine; feature: ODZ; material: water; isolation source: 90 m water sample filtered on 0.2 um supor filter | place: Pacific Ocean | collected 2012-04-08 | depth 90m m | reverse complement strand
TACGTTATTCTTCGCCAATGAATACTGAGAATAAATACTCTGGGTCATTATTTTCGAGGGTGTTACTACCTTCGGCTCCGAATCAGGTTGAAATGCTTGAACATTCATCCTTGTCGAAACTAACTGACCGTCCTCCACTGTCACTAGAGTATCATCCCCAAACCAAGTGGGGAATCTGCCGGAAGAAAGCTGACGGGGCTCGCCTCCCTCAACCAAAGGTATATGGTACACAGAAAGCGCACCCCGAAATACACCCAGACCAGCCGAGGAAAAAATTAAACTATCGCCGTTCATCGCCACCCTGGGATTAAACAAAACTTCAATTTGATCAGTAACCACCCATGTATCCCCCCCTGTTTCCTTTATCCCGACAAAGTCTATCCCTTCCGAGTTACCAAAATAAATCGCCCCATCCTCTCCCCAACAACCACCGTAGTAGGCATTTTTTGCATCACACAATTCCTTCACCAAGCCACTTTCCAACTCGAGCGTCTTGAGTTTTTTCTCGGTAAAAAACCCAACCCACTTTCCATCCGGTCGAAAAAACGGCATTACGGCGTCCTTTGTTCCTTTCAACAGTTTCACCCCCTGCTCATCCAATTTTCTCAAGCATAGATAGCGCGAATCTTCAAACATGCATACATACACCAGTTTGTCTCCACTGGGCGACAAGACAATCAGTGTCATGGGAACTCCGAACGGCATATCCGTTGGCTTGGCCAAGGGATATGCCGCCGGCACAGGAATTTGGAAATGCATCCGGCCTGTATTCACCTTTGAATCCGAATCCGAGTTTTGCCCACTCTGCGGCGAGGGAGACTTGAAAAACATCAAACCCAACAACACCACGACACACACGGCCAAAGCCCACGCAATCGGTTTGGCCAAGTTTTTGGGTTGGATGGGGGTGTCGGGTTTTGGCCTTGGCCTTTCGTGGCGTTTTACCGTTGTGGACTTTGGCTCGGCGACTTCGCCGTCACAACTGACTCCGCGCTTGGCCAAGCCGTTGGCCAAGTCATCGAGCACTCGTTGTTCATCCTGCCCGTATAATTCCAAGTGCTGAATTCCTGCCAACTGATACTGCAGCTTGGCCGGTATCTCCGCTGGTTCGAGATAGACGGGTAACAACGCCTTCTTTTGCTCGGAGGCGAGCATCGCCTCCTTGACCACGTTGTGCGAGTCCGTCGAGTTGCCGGAAAGCATCACAACCATCACCCGGCAGCCGGCTATCGCCTGCACGATCTGTTCCGACCACAGATCAGCAGCATGGATGTTACCTTCATCCACCCAGACCGAAACCCCCGAATTACGTAAATATTCCACCACCGGAATCACACGATCCCGGTCTTGGCTCGAATAACTGACAAATACTTCCGCGCCCATGCCTATGGTTTCTCAAGAACCATATGGCAGACGTGTTAAATGTCACGCTGTTTTGAGGCAAATGTGCCACTCGCTGGCGGATGGCTGCCGAGCCAACTGCTCGTCAACGACTCATTCGGCCTCTTTGTGCCAACACCGCCTCGGGTAGAAACAGGGAACTCCACTCGATGGCGGCCAGGCGGTCATGCCGGTTGCCGCCCTCGAGTTGAAACCGCCCATCGGCCTCGCGCATCAGCCTCGCCTGGCCAAACAGCGCCACCACCCGCCGGGTGTGCAGCACGATCCGGGGGCGCTTTCGGCATGTGCGTGTCATGCGACACCCCTCCCTTCCGGCTTGGCATCAGCGTCCATCGTCCACAAACGCATCCGGGCAAACCACCAGTCAGCCACATGCTGCGGAGCTCTGCAGCGGTTGTGCGAAATGTGGCCAACGATTTGACCGCCTAGGGCATTCCCGAGTGGCAGTTCCATCTGCCCCCGTGTCGTCATATTTTTTCTCTCCGTCGTTTTCATGTTTGTTGAGGTGTTACCGCCGCCAATGGCAGCAACGGGAGAGAGTCTAGCGGAATAGGTGGGACATTGATGGTCCCATAAAGACTTTTCGGGGTTAAGCAAGTACCCCGCCGGCCGGCAGATGCCTAGAGATACCATCGATTTCGGTGAAGTGAACGTAGCCGATGTGCATCGATACCAATACGCCGCAACATTTCCTGCGGCTATCCGTTCGCGCTAAAGTCGGCCACGCGGCAGCTAGAGTAAATTCTGCTGACTGTTTTTGTTGAGTGCCTTGAGGCCGAGTTTCTTGAAACTGGATTCGGTGGCGATACGGCCCTGCGGCGTGCGGTTGAGATAGCCTTCAAGAATCAGGTACGGCTCGTAAACCTCCTCGAGCGTGTCCGGCTCCTCGCCGACCGCCACCGCGAGAGATGAGAGACCAACCGGCCCGCCGTTGAACTTGACAATAATCGCCTCGAGAATGCGCTTATCCATCTCGTCAAGACCGTCCTCATCGATCTCGAGCATCGCCAGCGCCTTGTCGGCGGTGCCTCCGTCGATGCGACCGTCACCCTTCACCTGCGCGTAGTCACGCACACGGCGCAGCAGGTTGTTCGCAATGCGCGGCGTACCCCGACTGCGGCGCGACACCTCAGCAGCACCGCCGGGATCAATCTGAACGTTGAGCAAGCGAGCTGACCGCCGGACGATCGTCTGCAAATCGTCCACTACATAATAGTCGAGCCGCTCGCGCACGGGAAAGCGCGTTAGTAGCGGCGCCGTCAACAGCCCGCTCCGGGTGGTAGCTCCGATGAGCGTGAACCGAGGCAGGTTCAGTCGCACGCTGCGTGCGTTTGGCCCCTGATCGATGATGATGTCGAGCGTGAAATCCTCCATCGCGGGATAAAGGTACTCCTCGATGTTTTTTTGCAGACGATGAATCTCATCTATGAACAGCACGTCACCCTGATTGAGATTAGTCAGCAGACCTGCAAGGTCTGCGGCCTTCTCGATGGTCGGACCGCTGGTGACCTTCATCTCGCTGCCCATCTCCCGGGCAAGGATACCGGCGAGCGTGGTTTTGCCGAGGCCCGGCGGACCACTAAGCAGGATGTGGTCAAGCGCCTCCCCGCGCTGCTGAGCCGCCTCGACAGCGATGCCGAGCCTCTCTTTGACTTTGGACTGGCCGGTGAATTCGTCGAACACCCCCGGCCGGAGCGTCCCCTCCAGGACTGCGTCCGGCTCCGTCAAGACATCGGTCATCCTCCGGTCGGCCATGCTGAGGAGATTCTGCCGTCAACAGGCCCGAAACCACAAGGCAATTTCAGAAACTCGAAAAAACAGAGTATAAACTTGCCAACCAGTCAGGTTTAAGGCTCAATGATCACCGCGTGATTAATACTTTTGTGAACTCTATCCTTGCCATCACTGCAATGGCGATCGTCATTGCACTTGGCATCCTGAACCTCTCGACCACCCAGCCTCACGGTTTGGCGCTTGGCATGATCGGAGTTGTGTTCAGCATTGTGTTGCTCGGGGCACTCACCATCCTGTTCGCCAAGAAGTTGGCAGCCGGATGGGCAGCACTGGTTCTCGGAACACTGCTGCTTTACATCGTAGGCGGCCCCCACCTATTCACATTCAGCCTGCTCGGCTTCACGTGGGCATTCGCCAAGATCGGCTGCCTCTCAACCGAGCATTGAAAAACAAAAACACTTTTCGAAGGCCGCGAAATCTCACAGCCTTTTTTGTTCCCCAAGCCAAGCTCGAAACACCGGCTCAGCGGCCAGGCGATTAGCCAGCCGCTCGTAGCCTTCCGTCAACGGATGGCTCGCATCGGCAAACTCCGTGCTCGGCAAAACTCGCGGCACGACAAAACGAATCTCCTCCGCCTTCAGCCAATCGGTAACTGCCGCGCGAAAACCAACGTACTTCACACGGGTCTCGTCATTCATCATATGTTCGTTCAACGGACCAACGACGACAAGCAAATCGCTCCCCCTGCCCTGCAACCGCTTGGCCAGACGGCGAAAAGCCTGCCACTGCAGCGAACTCTCCGGCGTCACCCACTCCATGTTAACCGGCCCCCGCGAGTCGGCCGACCACGGCTTGTGTCGTTCGCTGGTCAAGCCGCGTTTTGCGCTTGGCGATTCGGACGATAACGGCACACCCCGCATACCGATCGGCAGCCGATATGTGTTCTGAAATGTCGGCGGGAACTGTCCGTTATCGGCCAGCGTCCACTCCGGCGCGGATTTTTGCCCGAAATAAGTTTGCTGCAGATGCCGCACCCAGTTCAACGGCTCAAGCTGCCGCTCTAGCACCCGACCTAGTCGCGTGTCGGTGTCGGCCCGGTAGCACGGTATGCGTAACGCGAACTGCGGCACAAGTGCCGGATGGTTGAACACCTGTTCCTTCTTGACCTGCATGTCGGCCTCCGAGTCACTCATCCATAGCAGATTGCAGTGCAGCAGCACGCGCCGGTTGACCAACGCGCCACCGTGGTGATCGATCAACCCCCAAAGTGCGAGAGGGTACAGTCCGTTGAGGCCGGCGTTGGCGAACGGTTCTCCCGTCGAGTCGCCGAGAAATCGCGACAGTGTACCATCGTGCGCCGTGTATTCGCCCCACACCACCGAGTCGCCGACCACCGGGATGGCCTCCGACGGCAATTGATCCAACCACCGCTCATACAGCCAATAGTCGTTGCTCAACTCGTACGGCACGCGGTAGTGCGGCACCGGCTCGAATACCTCGAACGCCGTCCAGACCACCGGCAGCAACCAGGCCAGGCCAAGCGACAGTCCAATCACGCATAACCACTGCCGCGCCGACAAGTGAACGGCGACTGAGTCGCTGATGGATTGTCTGGTTTCATCCTTCATCAGAACTGAAAATAAATAAACGGCTCGCCGGCGCCCGGAGCGAACAGCAGCAGCCAAAGAATCATCGCTACCGTCAGAGCAACCTTTATCGGCATTTTCTCCAGCCATGCGCGCAGCGGCGACTCATAAATAAACTGGTAAACCCAGACCGACACAACGAGCAGCAAAAGCAGCAACGGCATCTGCGGGTCTACCCAACCCATAGTGAATATTCGCTGGAGAATTTCCACCGCTTGGCCAAGCGACTCCGCCCGAAAAAACACCCAGGCGAAACAGACAAACACGAACACACCCAGGCGCTTGAGCAGGCACGGACAACCATCACGCCACCATCCGACCTGCTCAAGCGCGCGATTCACGATCAATCCCAAGCCGTGCAGCACACCCCAAATAAGAAACGTCCAAGCCCCCCCGTGCCACAGTCCGGAGACAATGAACGTAATCAGCAGGTTGCGACAAAACTTAAGGCTTCCGACCCGGTTGCCACCAAGAGGAATGTACAGGTAGTCGCGAAACCAAGTGGAGAGGCTTATGTGCCAGCGCGACCAGAAATCGGCGAGGCTCACAGCAAGGTACGGGTTGCGAAAGTTGAGCATCAACCGGAAACCCATACAACGTGCGACACCACGCGCCATGTCGGTGTAGCCGCTGAAGTCGAAATATATCTGCCAACCAAAGGCAAATGTCGCCAGCGCCAGTGCCGCACCGCCCTGTGTTGCGGCTTCGCTGTAAATACGGTCGACGTACAAACCAAGGTAATTGGCCAGCGACACTTTCTTGAACAAACCAACAAGGAAGAGCGACACTCCTTCGCAGATGTCGGCAACGGTCACACGCGGGCGTTTTGAGAACTGCGGCAGAAGGGTTTTCGCGCGCTCGATCGGCCCGGCGACGAGCTGCGGAAAAAATGTCACAAACGTTGCGAAACGCACAAAACTAGGCTCGCGAGCGATGTTGCCTCGGTAAAAATCGATCGTATAGCTCATCGACTGGAAGGTGTAAAACGAAATGCCGACCGGCAGCATGTACTCCCAACCGGGCGGCATCAGCGCCTCGGCAGACGGCAACAAGCTCGCACCAACCTGGGCGAGCAAAGCATTCAGATTTTCAATAGCAAAGGCGGCATACTTAAAAAAAACCAGCACAGACAAATTATTGATGACGCTGACCACCAGCCAGCAACGGCGGCTCCGCCGCCAATGCCCCACCGCCAACACCACCGCAAAAAAACCGACCGCCATCGCCAATCCACCCCAGCCTGCCGGCACCAACAGGCCAATCAGCACCGAACCGACGAACACCGCAAAGCTCGCTACCATGCGCCACCCCGGCTTGGCCAGGCGCGTCTCGCGCTCCATCCAACCGACAATGAAGTAATCGAGCGCGGTGGAATAAAAAACAAGCAGCAGATAGTATGGATGCCACCAACCGTAAAAGACCACCGAAGCGAGGAGAATCCAATGCAGCCAAAACCGGGTCGGTCGCAGCACCCAAAATCCGGCAATCGTTACGGCAAAAAATAAGAGAAACGTCCAGGTGTGGAAAAGCATGGTCTACTTTTCCGGAGCCGCCTTGGCCAGAAGCGACTGCAACACATCCGTCGTCACGCGGCGCACGCAGCGGAAACCGCAGAAGTCGGTAAAAAAACAAGCGTCGGTATCACCGGTACGTTGACCTTTGCGGAACGAGGCTCGACACATCGAAGCAGATGACTTCCATGATCCGCCTTTCATTACTCGCCGAGCGTCAGCGGCGCCCTCCACCGGGCCAAGCGGATCGGCAGCGGGACTGCGTTTGTAATAGTCCGGCTCGTAAACATCCTGACACCACTCGGAGACGTTCCCATAAAGATCATGCAATCCCCAGGCATTAGGTCTGCGGGTGCCGACAACGTGTGTGCGTTTGCCTGCGTTGTCAGCAAACCAACCGTTGGCCTTGAGCTTGGCTGGGGCACCAAAACTGTACAAACGGCCGGTGCCGGCGCGGGCAGCGTATTCCCACTCAGCCTCGGTCGGCAGCCGATAGCCGTTGGTGGCGAAGTCGCAAGGCCATCCCGGCTTGGCCTCGTCGTAGCAAGGCGTGAGCCCTTCCATCAGCGAGCGTTCGTTGCAGTAAAGTTTGGCCTCTCGCCAACGCACACGCTCGACCGGTTTACGGATGTCATCCTGCCATCGGGATGGATTCGGCAACTGCGCCTTGACGAATAAATTGTGCGTGACCTCGAACTGATCCATCAGGAATGAACTGACTCGAACCTCATGCTGAGGCCCTTCGTCGGCCTCGTAGTCGTCGGAACCCATCTGGAATAAGCCGGTCGGGACAACAATCATCGGCACGCCGCTTGCAGTGGTCACCGACTGCGGCTTTGGCTGTGATGCAGGAGCCGGACCACAGCCGTCGGCCAGGCCAAGCGCGAGCAGGCCAAGCGCACCTTTTAAGCACCGCTGGGTCATTTGATCGGCGGCAGGAACCAGTCGGACTCCTTGTTACTGTAACCGTTTCGAGTGAGTGGCTGCCAGTCGTAAACCGGCTTGTGACCGATGGTGACCGAGCCACCCCTGGCCAATTTCACTGCGAAAATGTCCCAACCCTTAGCGTGAACGCCGACGATCTCGCAGGCGGCATCGTAAGTGCCCGGCTTGGTGATATAGACCTTGCCGTTCGGGCCCCGACTAAATGAGAGGAACCGGCCGTCGGGCGACCAGTCCACGTGGTAAATCTTGTTTTGTTTGTCGAAGACTTGAAAAATCTTATTGCCGAGCTTCGGGTTGTCAGACTCAATGTCGATTGGCACGACGGCCAACTCGTGATCGCCAGCGCCCCATGCAATATGTTTGCCATCCGGGCTGAAGGTCGGGCGGCACCCGTCAATGCCAAGATTGATGACTTTGTTGCCGTTAGCCTCGATCAACAGATTGGTGTGACGATGCCCCATGCCGGCGTGAACGGTGGCGACGATCCATTTGCCGTTGGGCGCGTAACTGATATTGTAAAGGTGATGCAACGGCTTGGTGTTGACGTGCTCGCGTGTGTTGCCGCTCGGCAAATGATAAAAGCTAATGCCCTTGGTGTAATAATCTGTCACGTTGAACTTTGGATATTCCTGCGGCAGGAAGGCGATGGTTTGGCTATCGGGCGCCCAGCATTGCTGACGAGCTCGATCGGCAACCTTTTTGCGGCCTGTGCCGTCGAAGTTCATCACCCACAGGCTACGGATAGTTGCGCGACCTGTCCCTGTATCAATGAGGAAACAAATCTTTGCACCGTCCGGCGACGCCTGCGGATACAATTCGTTTACGCCGGGCGTGTTGGTCAGATTGACCGACGATTTGCCATCGGCCGAAGTGACGAACAACTCCCAGTTGTTGTTTACGTAAGACTCGTGCACAAGCTTGTATTTACTGATGACTAACTCTTCGCGGACGTTCCCGGCCTGCAACGCAGGCACCTGCCACAGCACAATGGTGCCTAGAATTAATGATGCTTTTACGTGCTTCATGGTTCAGAATTATTATTTGCCGCGCTTGATCAATTTTGTGATGGCGGTGATTTTCTCCACAGCGCCTGGTTCGCCTTGGTCGGCGGCTTTTTGTGCCCAAGCAAGCGACTTGGCCAAGTCCTTGCGCAATCCGCCAAGCCCCTTGAAATAGTAGGCCGAAAGATTCATCTGCGCACCGGCGTTTCCGGCCTCGGCCGCTCGGATGTAAAGCTCGCGGGCCTTGGCTTGGTCTCGCCGCGTACCCAATCCTTCGTCGTACAAATAACCAAGGTTGTTGAGTGCATCGATGTTCCCAAGCGAATCGGCTTTGCGATACCACTTCAGGGCCAACTTGTAGTCCTGCTTCAGATCGATCGATCCTGCGGCGTAAAGGTTGCCCAAGTAATAGGCCGCCTCGCCGTGGCCGTGGCCGGCGGCTTTTTCGTACCACTGTGCCGCCTCGATGTTGTAGGCACGTTTCAGATTGGAGAAACCGCCAATGCCGCGCTTGGCCCGGTACGGGATACCGTTGCCGGTGCTGTAAAGCATCCCGAGATGAAACTGCGAGGCAGCGTACTCCGCATCAGCAGCAAGTTTGTACAACCGAAAAGCCCGCGTGTAATCCTGCCGTGCCGGGACTGTACCGAGTTGGTACATCAGGGCCAACTGATGGGCAGCCTCCATATCGCCTCGGGTGGCTGCGATGGCGAGTTGCACCATGTTTTCTCGCGCCTCATCGACCTCTCCTGCAGTCTCGAGGCCGGGTAAAAACAGGTCGGCCGCCATTCTCGCCTTTTTCAGGATACTCAAGGGCTGATTCTCCTGCCCGTCCAGCAAGCGGAACGCTTCACCGTCGGACTTGTCGGAGGCGAGGTAAAGCCACTTGAGAGCCACCGCACGATCCTCCAAGCCAAGGACGCGACGACCCAAGATGCGCTTGGCCAAGGCCACCTGCGCCTTGGCGTGCCCCTTGGCCGCCGCCTGACTGTACCAAAAGTCGGCGCTCTCTCCTTTTTTGTTCTGCCGAAATTCCTCCGCAGCCCCGGGAGGCATCCCGTCGGTGATCAGTTCATCAGGATCGAACAAGGAACCAAGATTGTACTGGGCCACGGTGAGACCGGGCACGTTTTGACCGAGTTTCCGCACCGCTTTTTCCCCCTTTAGGCGAACGAGAGCCTCCGGATCGGCGGCCTTTAGGTAAAGCCCCAGCGCCTCCCGGTACAGACTGGGCACTGTGCGGCCACGGGCATCCGTAAGAAGCATACCCTGTTCGTACAGGAAACCGAGGTTGGAGTAGGCCTCGTTGTAGTCCTGCGCAATGGCCCGACGAAACCAAAATGCTGCCTGCTCATACGGCTTGGGTTCAAATTGTTTCGAGTTGGAGCGGCGATCCTCCCTCCGGTACATGTTTCCCTTCGAGTAGAGCACGCCAAGATTGTTTTGTGCCCCGGCATGGCCGTTCGGATAGTCGGCGTGATTTAGACGCGGAGCCGCAGCGCGAAAAAACCAGTCAGTCGCGAGCCTGAAGTTTTGCTTCACAGCACCGCCGACATCTCTCGGGTTTTGTTTGCCCTTCGAGTAAATGATGCCAAGATCGTACTGAGCCGCAACGTTGTCCCCGCGAATTAACCGGCCTTCAGTGATTTGCCTCGGTTTGCCTTCAGCCAACAGATACACCGGCAGGGACAGGACATCGCTGGGAGGCAGCACGATCTGCAATGCGCGGTCGGCATGCGGCAGACGCTCCGGCTCGATTGGCGGCGCGTCTTGGAGACGAAACACCTCGATGCCACTCTCACGACCGTCTGTGTCAAAGAACCAAATCAAGTGGATCACGCCCTCTCGCTTGGCACCACCAAACACGGCGATATCAAGAAGGAGGTCGTCGCCGTCGCTACGCAAGTCGACGACAGTGATGTCCGCCGATTTTACGGAGTCGAACTGCCTGTCGAAAACGAACTTGCGGAGGGACACCCCGTCCCACTCTGCCCGACGCGAGTACCCCCAGTCGATCTCCGGCTGACTGTTCGCAAATGCGATGGAAGCGGCACTAAACCTGAACGGACTGTCCTGCGAAACGCCCAAATCGGATGCCGACACCCGAACGGTTACCCAGTCGCCAGCTGCCTTTTTCATCTCCGCAACGGCAACCCGGTAATCCTGCAGCACACCATCGCCTCGGGCATGAATTTTTCCCAAATTGGCCATAGCCATGGAGCTCCCAGCTCGCGCCGCCTTGCTGTACCAATGGAGAGCCAGCGCTTTGCTTGCCTTCACACCCCAGCCCTGCTCGTAGTGGATGCCCAGCGCATTCATCGCCGTTGGATGATTCCCAAGCCGGGCAGCGGTTTTGTAGAAAGAGACGGCCTTGGCAAGATCGATCGGTACCTGTTTTTCACCGGAGCGATACAGCTCCGCAAGGAGAAAGGCGGCGTTGGCATCGCCGGCATCGACCGCTTGGCCAAGCCGACCGACCAGATTCTCTACACCAACAGACTGAGCCAAGCCTTGGGCAACAGTCATCCAAATGCCGACCAAGCCAAGCCAAGCTCGAACTGTATTCATGCTGAGTGTCGCCACACGGCGAGGGTATTCTGCTACCACGAAGCGGCTCAAGTGAAATCCCCCTCAGGCAAAGTGGCAAAAAAGGCCCGTCAGCTGACGAACCTTCGAAATATTAATAGCGAAGTGGCTATTTTTCCTCGGCAGATTCCTCTGTGTCGGCAGATTCCTCGGCAACAGGTGGCTCGGCCGATTCTTCAGCGGGAACATCCGTGACGGCTTTGGCTTTG
>MPLU02164324.1_pt1 | contig 11119 bp, 5 predicted proteins | sample 1617381 | NCBI WGS metagenome assembly MPLU02 (sample SAMN05944801, study PRJNA350692) | marine metagenome | biome: marine; feature: ODZ; material: water; isolation source: 90 m water sample filtered on 0.2 um supor filter | place: Pacific Ocean | collected 2012-04-08 | depth 90m m | reverse complement strand
GCGCGCCGGCAAACATCGTAACGGTTCAGGCAGCAATCCCTCGGCAATCACCGACGGCAAGTTGCTATTTGCCTATTTTAAGAGCGGCAATCTCGCCGGCTTCACACTGGAGGGCAAACTGCTGTGGAAGACCAACCTGCAGGATAGGTTCTCAAGGGACACGCTTTACTGGGATATCGGCACATCACCGGTTCTGACGGTCAAGCACGTGGTGTTGGCGGTGATGCACTCCGGCGAGTCGTACTTGGCCGCATTCGATAAGCGCACAGGCGAGCTGGCGTGGAAGGAGTCCCGCAACTATGAAACTCCTGTTGAGTGCGATCACAGCTACGCTACGCCGCACGTCATTCAATATCAGGGTCGTGAGGCCATTGTTGTCTGGGGTGCCGAGCGCTTGACCATTCACAATGCCACCGACGGCAAACTGTTTTGGACATGCGAAGGCTTCAACCCCGACCAGCGCGGCAACTGGGTGCAGGTGGCGTCGTCGGTTCTCGCCGGCGACATGGCGATCGTGCCGTACGGTCGCGGCAAGCACTTGGCCGGCATTGAGTTGAGCGGTAGCGGCAACATCACCAAGTCCAATCGCAAGTGGACCCTGACCGGCACAGGCTCGTTCGTGCCGACACCGGCGGTGAAGGATGGGAAAGTCTATGTCCTTGGCGATCGCGGCTCGGTGACTTGCCTCGATTCCAGTACCGGCAGCAAACTTTGGTCCGGCCAATTTCCGAAGAACCGCGCCAGCTACTACTCGTCGCCGACTGTGGCGGACGGCAAGCTTTACGCCTCGCGTGAGGACGGCGTTATCATGGTTGCCGACATCACCGCCGGATTCAGATTTCTCGCTGAAAACAACATGGGCGAGCGGGTCATTGCGACCACGGTTCCCGTCCGGGATCAACTCCTGATCCGAGGCGAAAAACACCTCTTTTGCATCGCGAAATAACCGCCGCCCAACAAGCAACTCTGATGGCGTAACCGCTTGGCTAAGGGGCCTTGCCTTGCCTTGCCGATTGGCCAAGGGCATGCTCTCGCGATGCGTTTTTCACTGGGTTTATTGGCGGCTTTGGTGTTGGCGGTTGCAGGTCATGCAGCGGATAAAAAGCCGAACATTCTCTTTATTGCGATCGATGATCAGAACGACTGGATCGGCTATCTGGGCGGGCATCCGATGGTAAAGACACCGAGCATCGATCGTTTGGCCAAAAGCGGCACGGCGTTCACAAACGCGCATTGCCAGTCGCCGCTGTGCAATCCTTCGCGTACGAGTCTGATGACCGGGTTGCGTCCCAGCACGACTGGCATCTACGGCTTAGCGCCTTGGTTTCGCACGCTGCCGGAGTTCGAAAACCTCGTCACACTACCGCAATACCTCAAGCAACACGGCGGATACACGACCTACTCGACAGGAAAAATTTTTCATGGTCGCTACGGTCGGCAGAAGGCGGAAAAGGAATTTGACGTACTTGGGCCGGGCGCGAGTGGAGCGCCTTTCCCGCCGAAGAAGCTGGTGACCACCCCGTTCGGCAATCATCGACTCGTTGACTGGGGAACCTTCCCGCACAAGGACGAGGACAAGGGCGACTGGAAGGTGGCCTCCTGGGCGGTGGATCAACTCGATGCAAAGCCGAAAGAGCCTTTCTTCATGTCGGTCGGCTTTTTCCTTCCCCATGTGCCGTGTTACGCGACGCAAAAATGGTTCGACCTTTATCCAGACGACGACAGTGTATTGCCGGAAATCCTTCGCGGTGACCGCGACGACACACCGCGTTTTTCATGGTACCTTCACTGGTACCTGCCGGAGGTTCGCCATAAGTGGCTCGAGGAAAGTAATCAGTTGCGCAATCTGGTCCGCAGTTATCTGGCTTGCACGAGTTTTGTGGACAGCCAGGTCGGGCGAGTGCTCGAAGCGCTCAAGCGAAATGAATTTGACGACAACACAGTGATCGTTCTTTGGTCTGATCACGGTTGGCACTTGGGAGAAAAGGCGATCTCCGGAAAAAACACGTTGTGGGATGATGGAACACGGGTGCCGCTGGTGTTTGCCGGCCCGGGTGTGAAGCCGGGCCAGGTGTGTGCCCAACCGGCTGAGTTGTTGGATGTTTATCCAACCCTCACTGAACTCCTAAAATTGCCTGAGAACAAGAAACTCGAAGGGCACAGCCTAATGCCGCAGCTGCGCAACGCGAAAGCCGAGCGCAAATGGCCGGCCATCACCACGCATAATCATGACAACCATGGGGTGCGCAGTGAGCACTGGCGCTTTATCCAGTACGCCGATGGCAGCCAGGAATTGTACGACATGAGGAAAGACCCCAACGAGTGGAACAACTTGGCGAAGGATCCCAAATACGCCAAAGTGATCAACCGACACAAAAAATTTCTACCCGAGATCAACCGCAAGCCGGCTCCTGGCAGCAAGAACCGCATCCTCCTGTACGACAATGGCAAGGTTAACTGGCAAGGTGATGATATTGCCTCCGACGCCCCCATACCGGGGTTGGATTAGGCGAAAGTCAAATTAGACGAGGGTTCGATTCCAATCGCCCGCTCCACTTTTTTCTACCCCTTCTCTTAGCCTTGATGTAGAAGCGCTTTTTTTATGCGAACTTTTATTTTTATCTTTGTTTGGGTTCAGGTCGGAATTTTTTTCGTAAATAAATCGTTGGCTGATTGGCCTCAGTTTAGAGGACCTGTTGGGAATGGTCATATTGGCAAATTGAATCACCCGGTTAAGTGGTCCATGAATCAAAATTTAGCATGGAGTCAACCTATCCCGGGTGGAGGTTGGTCGTCGCCAATTATAGCCGGAAAACGCGTGTTCGTGACAACTGCAGTCGATTCGAAGAACACCAAACCACTTGGACACTCCGGAGGCGTTCGAAATATGCGAGGCAAGAAGCCGACAGAGCCATTCGAATTCAAGCTATTCTGTCTTAGTATTGAGGATGGTTCCGTCCATTGGGAAAAAAGTTTAGCGCAAGAGCAACCCAAGTATGCCATACATCCATCCAATACTTATGCGACCGAATCCCCTGTCACCGATGGGGAGCACGTATACTGCTATTTTGCTGCGATCGGCAAAGTCGCATCTGTAGACCTCGAAGGCCAGTTAGTTTGGGCCGCCAATGTGGGAGCCTTTCGAAGTGGTAATGGATTTGGAACGGGTAGTTCGCTCACATTACGAGAAGATAAATTGTACCTACAATGCGACAATGATAGAAATTCATTTGTCGTGGCTCTCGACACTGCCACAGGCAAGGAAATATGGAAAAGAAAACGTTCCTCAAGGACCAGTTGGTCCTCTCCGTTTATTTGGAAAAACAATAAGCGGACCGATCTTGTCATTTGCGGCTCTGGCACGGTCACTGGCTATGATCCAAGCACGGGGGAAACAAATTGGCGACTCACTAATGTACGTTCGGCTTTTACTGCATCACCGGCATCAAATGAACAGCAAATTTTTCTCGGGAATAGTGGCCCTATGAGCCAAGGACCTCTCCTCGCTATCGGTTCGGAGATCGAAGGAGAATCAAGCCTTGATATCAGTAAATTACCCAAGGGAGTAATTTGGGCGATACAAAGAGGAGGGCCAGGTATGGCTTCGCCGGTTGTTAGCGGTGACCATCTATATGTTTGTAGTCGTGGTTTTCTCTCCTGTCACAACACAAAGACAGGTGAACGGGTCTACAAATCTCGATTACCCAGTTCCAAGTCAATCGCAGCTAGCATGTGGGCTGATAATAAGCATGTATTTCTTATTGATGAATCAGGTAAGGCTTTTGTCATCCAGTTAGGCTCAGAGTTCAAGATCTTGGCGGAAAACCAATTGGACGACTTATTCTGGTCGACACCTGCTGTATCAAATGGAGTGTTGCTGCTACGAGGCGCAAACAATCTCTATTGTATTCGGGAAAAGATAGTCGAATGAATTGAGCAGAGAGGCTAAATGCTCTCAAACCCACTCAACAAAACCGTATGAGATTCATTGAGAAAAGGGAGTGACAGTCGGTTTTGATGTGTATCGGAGCATCGTCAATTAGGTTTTGAGAGGGGAGAGGGTTCGATTCCCGCTTGACCTAGTCAAGTTTTGGTTCAGTTTAACTGTCCGCCAATCATGAACATTACATCACGTCACTTAATCGAAACCGTCATGCTGCTTTGCCTTGGCCTGGCCTCTGCCGCCTTGGCCAAGCCTCCCAACATCATCCTTATCCTCACCGACGACCAGGGATGGAACAACACCGAGATGCCGATGATCCCGTTACGCGCCGACACCCGTTCTGACTTTTACCTCACGCCGAATTTCAAGCGCCTCGCCGATGCCGGGATGACGTTTTCGCAGGCGTACGCGCCCCACCCGGTCTGTTCGCCGTCGCGCCATGCCATCCAGTTCGGCATGACACCGGCCAAGCTCAAGAAAACCAGCAACCGCGCTGTCAACTATCCCGAGCCGTTCCGGGCCCAAGCCATCCCACAGGTGCTCAAGTCGATCGATCCCACTTATCGGGCGGCGCACTTCGGCAAATGGCACATGTACCATCATCCCGCCGAGTTGGGTTACGATGCCTCCGATGGCCGCACCGGCAACCACACCGCCCGGCAGTTGACCACCGACCAGACCAAGCATTTCCCGCACGACGACCCCAAGCGCTCCGTCTCCCTCACCGACAATGCCGTGCAATTCATCCGTCATCAGGCTCACACCGGTGCGCCGTTTTATCTGCAAGTGTCGCATTATGCCATCCACCTCTCGGCCGAGGCCAAGCCGGCCACGCTGGCACGGCACAAGGCTCGCACGCCGGGCAAGATCCACACCGCCTACTGGTATGCCGCTATGATCGACGACCTCGACCAGGCGGTCGGCCGCATCCTCGGCGTGCTCGACGAACTTCAGCTCACCGACAACACCTACGTTTTTCTCACCTCGGATAACGGCGGCACCGCAAGGCAGTATCCGCACTTCAACAAGCCGCTCCGCGCCGGCAAGGGCTCCTACTACGAGGGCGGCTTGCGCGTGCCGTTCTTCGCTGCCGGCCCCGGCATCGAGTCGGGTTCGTACTCGAGCGTGCCGGTCGTCGGCTACGACCTGCTCTCGACCTTTGCCGACTTGGCCGGATCAGCGGAAAAACAGCCCAAGGGCATTGAGGGCGGTTCCGTCAAGCCAGCCCTGCTCAATGGCGGCAGGGGCGTCGTTCGGCGGCCCCGGGTCGGGCTCCATTTTTGTCGGCGGCTCGACTCGGTGCTGATTAGGGACGGCCACAAGCTCCGCCGCACACACCGCACCGGGGAGATTGAACTTTACGATCTCGCCGAGGATCTCTCCGAAACCACCAACCTCGTCGCCGCCAAGCCCCGCTTGGCCAAGCGCATGCAGGCCGGGCTCGAGGATTGGATAAAAGAGATCGACGCCACCACCCCGTCGCCGCTAGACCGCCGCGCCAAGCGCAGACCCTAGCGCAGCGACATGATTGCGCCCGGCTTGAGAGCGTGCTGGGGCATGTCCGTCAATTATTTGGAATTAGCTTGCTGCAACGGATGAGGCTTGTTTGAGTTCGCCCAGTCCAATCTTTTTTTTGGAATAACTAAATGGTTAAAAAAGTTGAAGTTGTTGAATCCATGAAATAGAAACTAAAATGCTTTTTGTTAAATCCAAAATAAGTGGTTATTGGACCGACTTTCTTTTCTTATTGCTGTTGCTTTCGATTGGTCATTCAGTCTGTAACGCCCACCATAACTTTGGTCTCCATTACGACTCGAGCAAGATAGTCACCATCACCGGAATCGTAAAAAGGTATGCATTCATCAATCCCCACATTGAAATTGAACTGGAGGTCAAACAAGGTGCTAATATCACGCAATGGAAAGTTGAAACCATCAATGCCCGTCTTGCTGCCACCTATGATTTACAGAAAGATTCATTTAAGGTGGGGGATCCGGTTGAAATCAAGGGTTGGCCAGCCAAGGATGGATCAAACACTCTCGGCGGACACCAACTGGCCCTGCCTGATGGGCAGGTTTTTGTGCTTCGCCGTTCACCGAATGAAAGTCCTGTTAAATTCAGGTCTATTCACGGCTTTCTCGGAGAGAAAAGGCAACCCACACCAAGGGAAACCATAACAAACAGGACAGATTCTCAAAACGACTTCTCTATCCGGGAAGCTGACCCTCTCACACCCGCCCAAAGGAACAGGTCCGGCACTGGTGGGCGTGGCTTAGGCAGGCAGCGGGTGGGCGGCTTTATTCAAAGCTTTCCATTGACGGCCTCGCTGGATAGGGACGGTGACGGTCAGATATCTGAATCCGAAATTGAAGGTGCAGTCGCTGTCCTTGAGGGTCTGGATCAAAACCAAGACGGGAAATTAACCCGGGATGAACTACGCCCAGCATTGGATACAGCAAGGGGAAGAGAAGGAAGGCGTAGAAATGTTCCTGAGCAAGCATTGCAACAGCCAGATGACAGTGACTCAGAAGATCCGCAGATCGAATTCATTGAACAAATGGAGGAGGCAGGTTTTGCGATCTCGGCACTTAAGGAACTTCTTGAGGATGAACGATCCACCACTGTATTACAACTGACTGAAATTGAAAATCTTCAGGCTGCTCTATTTAATTCAAAGGTACTGGTTCAGTTGGTCAAAATATCTGAAGATGCTTTGGGATATCACAAGGGTGATGAGCCCAAGGCGCGTCAAGGCATGAAGCAATCGCTTCTGAAAGCAGTTGATATTACACTCAAGATTGAGACTAAAATCATTAATGGCAAACGAGAGGCTGCCCTTCAGGACTTAAAGGAATTACTGAAACTCCAGCGACAAGAGCACAAGATCTATCAATAGAAGAAATCGATAGTGCGCTCTCCCTTGCAAGTACGGCACCTGTGTCTTTGACTGCATATTCAAGTGAGATACCTTTCAGCACTGTAACTCGATACCAAGTAAGCACGGTAAAGATTAGCCCCAATTTTCTTCACGCGATTTGGAAATTATTCAGGAATGACTAACTCCGAAGCATCCTCCTTTTCTGAAGGTTTTTCGGCGGGATCTACCTGGGCAGTGGTTGCTACGAAACAAAAATCTATTACGCGGAGTAAATCGGTCATAAGTATTTATTTCGGAAAAAACGCCAACCTAAAGATCGAAACTCCAAAGGACTACCCTGCTCACAATTGCCAAACGCAAACCATGAATCGGCAATAACCGTTCGCTTTCGCTAGCGCAACGACACCGTTGCGCCGGGTTTTAGAGCGTGTTTTGGCATGTCGGCCAGAGTGTGGAAGTTTCGCATTGTCGTGGCCTTTTCGATGGTATTTTTGCTCTCGTCGAACTTACCGGTTTTTTTATTCAGCACACCCTCCGTGTCGAGGCCGAGATGCTTGGCCATGAAAGGATACATCGCCTCGCGCTTGATGTACTCGTAGCCGTGTTCCTCATCGGGGAAATGGGTGTTCTGCGCCTTGTCCTCCGCACCGAAGTATTTGTAGATCGACCGGATGAACGGGTACTCAACCTCCGGCGTGTTTTTTGTCCAGTCTCCACCTACTGAAATGAGCTTGAGCGGGCGCGGCGCGGCCAGAGCGGCAAACTCGGTGTTGTTCGTCTCTAACTTGGGTGTCTTGTGGATCGGCAGGCCGCTTTCGCAATTGCAGCCACCGAAGAAATGAGCCGACACCATCACCACTGGCACACTGACCGTCACGCGTTCATCGACCGCCGTCAGCAGAAATGTTTGCGTGCCGCCGCCAGAACATCCAGTGACACCGATGCGCTTGGCGTCCACCTCCGATAGTGTTTCAAGAAAATCCAACGCCCGGATACTGCTCCATGTCTGCAGCGTAAGCGCCTCCGGATGATTGTGATTCCAGCCAAGATGCTGCGAGTCGCCGAAGCCGATCATGTCGTACGAGAATACTACTGCGCCCATGCGCGCCAGCGTGGCACAGCGGTTTTGATGGTCTGGCCGCTGTCGGCCGCCTTCAGGGCCTCGGTAGTGGCCGTGCGGGCAGAGAATGCCGGGGCGTTTGCCTTTTCGGCCAAGCGGTCGGTAAAGGTTGCCGTAAACGAAAAAACCTGGCCGGGCTTCAAAAGCCGCCGATTCCACCGTGTAGCCGTCGTAATGGCGCTTGTTTTTGATGATCGGGTTGAGCGGCGTGCGCTTCGGTAACGGACTGAGCTTGGCGCCGGTCAAGATCTGCCGCCGCACCGCCGCCGCGCGTGCCTTCCACTCAGCGATATTCGAGTGCGTCGCGGCCAGGCGCTTGAGCTGCGCCACGGCCTCGGCCTCGGAATGGTAGTTGCCCTGGCAAAGGGTCGGCTTGTCACTCGTCTGCGCTTGGCCAGTCGACACAACGATACAAAGGGAAAAAAGCAGGCGTTTCACGGCGCGACATTGGCAGATCACCCCACCCCTCGCAACCTCAATAAAGCCAAAACGGCCGCCTGCCCAAGGTGCAATACTCTGCATTGCCTGAAACGAATCTTTTGGCTAAGTAGGTGGCCAAGTGTGCGGTTTTTCCGTAGGGTTCCGTTTCCACACAAATGAAAGATTGGACTATATTTTTTGTTTTTGCATTGGCTAGGCTGATAAGTACCAAAGCTTTTGAGAAGCCGTGAATCCGTTTCCCTACTTTATCTTATTTTGCATGGTTAGGGTGGCGCTTGGCCAGGCGCAAGGTGCCGAGCCAGGCAGCGATCAGTTTAGCGGGCCGGATTTTCAGGCATTGGTTCGCAAGGCCGATCCGATTGGCGCCGGTGAAAGCCTGAAGGCGTTCGATGTCCCGGATGGCTTCCGGATGGAACTGGTCGCGGCCAGCCCGGACATTGGCCAGCCGATGAATCTCGCCTTCGACGAGCGCGGCCGGTTGTGGGTCACGAGCACGCTCGAATACCCGTACCCCGCGCCGGTTGGCCAACCCGGTCGCGACACGATCAAGCTCCTCGAGGACACCAACGGCGATGGCGCCTACGACAAGCTCACCACCTTCGCCGATGGCCTGAACATCCCCACCGGGATTTATCCGTACAGGGATGGCGTAATCGCCTGGAGCATCCCGAACATCTGGTTTTTGCGCGACATCGACGGCGACGGCAGGGCGGACAAGCGGGAGAAACTTTACGGTCCGCTCGGTTTCGAGCGCGACACGCACGGCATGCAGTCGTCGTTCACTCGTGGGTTCGACGGCTGGCTGCATCTCACGCACGGTTTCAACAACACGACCACCGTCAACGCCGCCGACGGCTCGAGCATCACGATGAACTCCGGCAACACGTATCGCGTGCAGTTGGATGGCTCAAGCGTGCAGCAGTTCACCTTCGGGCAAGTCAACCCGTTCGGCATGTGCCTCGATTCGTTCGGGAACTTTTACACTGCCGACTGCCACAGCTCACCGATTTATCAGCTCATTCGCGATGCCTATTACCCGAGCTTCGGCAAGCCGCACGACGGCATGGGCTTTGCGCCCACGGTGATCCGGCACACGCACAACTCAAGCGGCCTGTGCGGTATCGTTTTCAACCAGGACAATCACTGGCCGGCGGAGTTCAGCGACAACATCTTTGTCGGCAATGTCGTCACTAGCCGCGTCAATCGCGACAGGATCCAGTGGCGCGGCAGCAGCCCGAAAGGCACCAAGCTGCCGGACCTGATTCGCACTCGCGACCCATGGTTCCGGCCGGTCGATTTGCAGTTTGGCCCCGACGGTGCGCTGTACATTGCCGATTTTTACAACCGCATCATCGGTCACTACGAGGTGCGCCTCGACCACCCCGGACGCGACCGCGAGACGGGCCGGATTTGGCGCTTGGTTTACAACGGCCCAAAGGGCGAGCGCCTGGCCAAGTCGGTCAATCTCCCCGCCGCGCCGCTTGACCAAGCGATCGCCGAGTTGGCCAGTCCGCTGCTCGCCCGCCGCATGACTGCCACCGACTACCTCGCCGATGACGTTGGCCAGCACGCCGCCGCGCCGCTTGGCCAGGCGATGGCCCGGGCCGGTGCCAAGCCTGAGTTGAAGGCGCACGGCGCTTGGGTGCTCCACCGCCTTGGCCAACTGGACGAAGCCACCCAGTTGCGCCTCGCCAACGACAAGTCAGAGCTTGTCCGCGTCCACGCCCGGCGGATTGCCGCTGCGCAAAAAAACTGGACGCCAAAAACCACGGCGATGGTGCTGGCCGGCCTGCACGACAGCTCGCCGCAAGTCCGCCGCGCCGCCGCCGATGCTCTTTCACGGCAGTCGCACGCCGGTCACATCCGTCCGCTGCTGACCGCGCTTGGCCAGGCTCCCGCAACTGACGGGCATCTGCGCCACGCGCTGCGTATCGCGCTGCGCAACAACCTCCGCGCCGTCAACGATCCGGCAAGGGTTACCGATCTCAAAGATGATCCAAAAAATCTCCGCGAATTGATGAGCGTAGCACTCTCCGTGAACTCGCCGTTCGCCGCCTCGCTGCTCTTGGTCAATCTTAACGATGTTGGGATCGAGCGCGGGCAGTTGACAATTTACCTCCGCCACATCGCCCGCAACGCGCCGCCGGAGCGGTTGAACCGCCTGGCCGCCTTGGTGCAAAAACAGTTCCCCAGCAACCTCGATTTCCAGGCGGAACTGCTGCTCGCCATCAACGACGGCATCGTACAGCGCGGACTCACTCCCGAGCAGGGCGTGCTCGCTTGGGCGGAAAAACTTGCCGGCGAACTACTCGCCGCCACCGAGGCAGTCGGGACACACTGGGTTGCCGAGCCGGCCAAGGGTGTGCCGCCGTCGGACATCCCGTGGATCGTGCAAACGCGCAGCATCCCGGCCAGCATGCCCAAGTGGAAAAACCACCCGCACCCCGATCACCCAACCGCCATCCCGTGGATTCCGCAGGTGCGCGCCTCCAACGACGGTGTCACCGGTCTTCATTACATCACCAGCCTGCCGCCTGGTGGCGAGTCGCTCACCGGCGTGTTGCGTTCGGTGCCGTTTGCGATGCCGGCCGAGCTGACATTTTTCATCAACGGCCACCGCGGCTTCCCCAAGGATCCTGCGCATGAGAAGAATTTTGTGCGACTCGTCGATACCAAGACCGGCGGCGAACTGTATCGGGTTTATCCGCCGCGCAACGACACCGGTGTGCCGGTGCGC
>MPLU02109414.1_pt1 | contig 11120 bp, 11 predicted proteins | sample 1617381 | NCBI WGS metagenome assembly MPLU02 (sample SAMN05944801, study PRJNA350692) | marine metagenome | biome: marine; feature: ODZ; material: water; isolation source: 90 m water sample filtered on 0.2 um supor filter | place: Pacific Ocean | collected 2012-04-08 | depth 90m m | reverse complement strand
ATCGATGCGGGTGCCCCTGCCGATGTGGTCTTGCTCGCGGCACCGGTCTGGATGACATGGCTGCGGGATCGCGGCGCGGTCAAATCGGACGCGGTGGTTGATCTGCTGGGCAATTCGCTTGTGGTGATCGCCCCCGCAGATAGCGATGTCGCGCCGGACCCCGCCGATCTGGCGGGTGCCCTTGGCGATGCGCGGTTAGCGATGGGTCAACGGGACGCCGTGCCCGCCGGTATCTATGCGCGCGAATGGCTTGAGGTTACCGGACAATGGGAGGCGATCGCCCCGCATCTGGCAGAGACGGATAACGTGCGCAGCGCCCTGGCTTTGGTCGCGCGGGCAGAGACGCCTTTGGGCGTGGTTTACCGCACCGATGCTTTGGCCGAACCACAGGTCCGCATCCTTTACGATATCCCGCAGGAGACACACAGCCCGATCACCTACCCCGCCGCCGCGCTTACTGACAGCGGCGCGGCCTTCATGGCGCATCTGCAGTCCGACGACGCCCGCGCAGTCTTTGCCCGCCACGGCTTCAAGCCGCTGCCCGAATGACCGCAGACGCCGCCGCCTGGGACGCGCTGCGTCTGTCGCTTTGGGTTGCAGTTTGGGCGACGCTGCTGGCAATCCCGCTGGCGCTTTGGGTGGCGTGGCTGCTGGCGCGGCGGGATTTCTGGGGCAAGGCGCTGCTGAATGCCGCCGTGCATCTGCCGCTGGTTTTGCCGCCTGTGGTCACGGGGTATCTGCTGCTGATGGCATTCGGGCGGAACGCGCCCTTGGGCCGCGCACTGGACGCCATCGGATTGCAACTGGCGTTCCACTGGTCCGGCGCGGTGCTGGCGGCGATCATCATGGGGTTCCCCTTGATGGTCCGTGCCATGCGCCTGGCGATAGAGGCGGTGGACCCCAAACTCGAGGACGCCGCCGCAACCTTGGGTGCCCCCCGCGTGGCGGTTTTTGCCCGTGTCACCCTCCCCCTCATTTTGCCCGGTGTGCTGGCGGGGACCGTGATGGGCTTTGCCAAAGCCATGGGCGAATTTGGTGCCACGATCACCTTTGTCGCCAATATCCCCGGCCAGACGCAAACCCTGCCAAGCGCCATCTGGGCCGCCTTGCAGATACCCGGCGGCGAGGGTCAGGCGGTGTCGATGGTGCTTATGTCTTCGGCCATCGCGGTCAGCGCCGTGCTTCTGTCCGAGCTGCTCGCCCGCCGCGTTGCCAAAAGGATCGCGGGCACATGACGCTTTCCCTGTCCCTGTCGCACCGCTTTGACGGCTTCGCGCTGGACCTCGCGCTTGAGGCCGGGCCCGGCATCACCGCGCTGTTTGGCCGGTCGGGGGCCGGAAAATCCACCGTGATCAACGCCGTTGGTGGCTTGCTCCACCCCGACCGCGGGCGCGTCGTGATCGATGGTGAGGTACTGCTGGACACCGAAGGCGGCATCTATGTCCCCCCGCACAAGCGCCGTCTTGGCACCGTGTTTCAGGACGCCCGGCTGTTCCCGCATCTCAGCGTGGCGCAAAACCTGATGTTCGGTGCCCGCTATGCGCCGCGGGGCAGCAGCGGCCCGTCACAACGCGACGTGGTGGCACTGCTTGGGCTAGAGACATTGCTCGACCGCGCGCCCGCCACGCTATCAGGCGGCCAAAAGCAGCGCGTCGCCTTGGGGCGTGCCTTGCTGAGCCACCCGCGCATGTTGCTTATGGATGAACCGCTCGCCAGTCTGGACGGGCCCCGCAAGCAAGAGATTTTGCCCTTTCTCGAACGGCTGCGCGACGGGCCGCTGGGGCTGCCGATCCTGTATGTCAGCCACGCAGTGGACGAGATCGCGCGGCTGGCCGATACGCTGGTACTGATCCAGAACGGAAAGGTTCAGGCGCAGGGCCCGCTGTTCGATGTCATGGCCGATCCCGCCGCCGTGCCCCTGCTTGGTGTCCGCGAGGCGGGTGCCGTGATCGAGGCGGATGTCCTTGAGCATGGGAATGACGGGATCACGACCCTGCGGATCAGCGCCGGAGAGCTTGAGCTGCCCGGCGTGCACGCCGATGCCGGTGCCCGCGTGCGGCTGCGGGTGCTGGCCCAAGATGTGATCCTGTCCCTGACCCGCCCCGAGGGGCTGAGCTCGGTCAATGTGCTGCCCGTCACGGTCGAGGCGGTTCATCCCGGCGACGGTCCGGGCGCGGCCATTGCCCTGCGTGCGGGGCGTGACCGGTTGCTCAGCCGTGTGACGGCCCGCGCTGTCGCCGAGCTTGGCCTGACACCGGGCATGACCTGCTATGCGATCCTCAAGGCCACCACGGTCGCGCCGGGCAGTATCGGGCGCTAGGCGATCTTGCGCAGCCCGACCTTGGCGCGCAGCCGCTCGACCAGTTCTTCGTGGGGGACATCCGCATCAATCGCCAGCTTGCGCAGCCCGAAATGCACATGGGCCATATCTTCGTAATAGCTGGTATAGGCATAGTTGGTCGCCGCACCGGCCACCGCCCCCAGCACCGGCACCGCCTGCGCGGCCAGCTTCTGCCCCAAGACCAGCGCCAGACGCGGGGCCACTTTGGCAATCACCGCCTGCATGGCGCGCCCGCTTAGCGCGACCCGCGCCGATAGGAATGCCAGATCGGCCCCGTCATCCTCTGACAAGGGCCCCGCGGCGCTGAACACCTGCACGCAATCGAACTGCACATTCTCGGCATGGGCATCAAAGCCGTGTTCCACCGCCACCCCCTGAATAACGCGGAGCAACAAGGTCGTCGTCACCGGCAGTTCTGCCAGTGCCGTGGGCAGGCCACCTGCGCCGCCAGCCGCCCCCATTGCCGCGCTGACCGCCTGGTTCAGCCAGCTTTTCTGGTCCGGCACCATCGACCGAGTCGACGTCGCTGCCTTCATCGCCTGGCCCAATGCCTTGACGGTGGCGCTTTCAAGATTGCGGCGCACGGGCGAGGGAAGCTTGTCGATCAACCCCTCGGCGCTGCCGCCGATGACGTTCAACACATTGATACCCACGCCGCCCGCGCTTTTGTAGCGCTTGGCGATCTGGTCCAGCCGTGCCTCTACGTCAATGGTGCTGGGTAGGTTGCTTTCAATCTGCATGGGGTGGGGCCTCCGCCTGTTTGGCTAGAATGTGGGCCATCCCGACGCCGCTTTCAATGTGGCCAAGCGGTGACATCGCCCGCGATGCCATCCCACGCGCCATCGACCAGCGCGCGGCCCAACACCCGTTCAGGGTTCGTTGGCGGCGGCATCACCACATCGGTCAGCAAGGTAAAGCCGAAGCGGTTATAGTAAGGCGCATCCCCCACCAGCATCACGCGCGACCACCCCAGCGGGGCCGCTTGCGCCAGACTGCCCTCGATCAGCAAGGCACCCAAGCCTTCGCCCTGCCGCGTCGGGTGCACGGCAACGGGCCCCAACAACAGCGCGGAATGGGCACCGATACAGATCGGCCAATAGCGGATGGCCCCGGCAAGGATACCGCCCGCGTCACGTGCCACATGGTTCAGCCCCGCCACCGGCGGCACCCCGTCGCGCAGGCGATAGGACGACAACGCCTCGCGTCCCGGCGCAAAGCAGGTGTCGTACAACGCTTCGACTTCCCAGTGATCGGCAGCCGTCTCGGGGGTAATATGATACAAGGCGTGGCCCTCTGGACGGTTTTCCTGTGGCGCTGCCTTTATCATGGCGCTAGCCATAGGTGCAAACCATGAGGAGAGTTTGATGTTCTACCGCCCGCAAGACGGCCACCCCCTGCCCCATAACCCGTTCAACGCGATTGTCACCCCACGCCCGATCGGATGGATCTCCACCCGCGATGCAGACGGGAACGACAATCTGGCCCCCTATTCGTTTTTCAACGGGGTCGCCTATACGCCGCCGCAGGTGATGTTTGCCTCTACCGGGACCAAGGCCGATGTGGACGGGACCAAGGACAGCATGGCCAATATCCGCGAGACCGGCGTCTTCTGCGTGAACATTGTCGAGTACGCGATGCGCGACGCGATGAACGCCTCCTCTGCGACGCTGCCCCATGGCGCGGATGAATTCGGCCACGCTGGCATCGAAAAAGCGAACTGCGACCAGATCAACTGCGCCCGTGTGGCGACCGCCCCTGCCAGCCTGGAATGCCGCATGACCCAGATGGTCAAGATCGAGGGAGAGAATAACTTTGTCGTCTTCGGCGAGGTCGTCGGCGTCCATATGCGCGACGATTGCATCAAGGACGGGCGCTTCGACGTAACGACCTACCAACCGTTGTCCCGCTTGGGCTACCGTGATTATGCCCGCGTGACCGACGTGTTCGAGATCATCCGCCCCGACGATTGATCCCGCGCCATCCCGAAAAGCAAAAAGCCCCCGATGCGGACTGCATCGGGGGCTTTTTATTTCAGTCGGTCGCGCGGTTTAGTGACCGCCAAGAATGCCGGTACGGACCTGATAATTCGCGGCGATCTCGTAATCGGGATCATCGTCGCTATCGATCATCAGATGCCCGGCCTTCTTCAGCAAACGGTGACAATCGCGGCTGAGGTGGCGCAGCTGGATGCGCTTGCCCGCGCCTTCGTATTTCGCGGCAATCGTCTCGATCGCTTGCAGGGCGGATTGGTCCACAACGCGGCTGTCCTCGAAATCGACGATCACCTCGCTGGGGTCGGCCTTGACGTTAAAGAGCTCGGCGAAACCTTCGGACGACCCAAAGAACAGCGGCCCCTGAATCTGGTAGACCTTGGCCCCTTCAGGTGTGGTGTATGTCTTGGCGTGGATGCGACGCGCATTGTTCCACGCATAGGCCAGCGCCGACACGATCACACCGACGACCACCGCGACCGCAAGGTCTTCGTAGACGGTGACGACGGTGACCAGCAGGATCACGAAGGCATCGGTCAGGGGCACTTTGCGCAGGATCCCAAAGGAGTTCCACGCGAAGGTGCCGATCACGACCATGAACATCACCCCGACCAGTGCTGCCAGCGGGATCTGTTCGATCAGCGGCGCGCCGACCAGAATGAACAGCAACAAAAAGACCGCAGCCGCAATCCCCGCAACCCGCGTGCGCCCGCCGGATTTCACGTTGATCATGGACTGACCGATCATGGCGCAACCGCCCATACCACCGAAGAAGCCGGTCACGGTATTGGCCACACCCTGCGCGATACATTCCTGGCTGGCCCCGCCGCGGGTGTTGGTCAGGTCGCTGACAAGGTTCAACGTCAGCAGCGATTCAATCAGGCCGATGGCCGCAAGGATCACCGCATAGGGCAGGATGATATACAGCGTCTCGAGCGTGAAGGGTGCCAAGGCGGTGCCGTACAGGCCGACACCTTCGCCAAACGGCATGTGGAACGTCGGAAAGCCGCCCTCGATCGAGGCCAGATCGCCGACCCGTGGCACATCCATGCCCGTCGCGATCACCAGAATGGCGATGATGCCGATGCCTGCCAGCGGTGCGGGGATCAGCTTGGTGATGCGCGGCATGACCCAAATGATCGCCATTGTCGCGGCGACAAGCGCCAGCATCAGGTAAAGCGGCCCACCCGAAAGCCATTCGCCACCCGACATGCCGTGACCTGTATCAACCATCGTGCCCGGCACTTTGAACTGGCCCATCTGGGCAAGGAAGATCACGATGGCCAGACCGTTCACAAACCCCAGCATAACAGGGTGTGGCACCAGCCGCATGAACTTGCCCCATTGCATGACACCCGCGAAAATCTGGATCAGCCCCATCAGCACGACCGTGGCGAACAGATATTCAACACCGTGCTGCGCGACCAATGCGACCATCACAACCGCCAAAGCCCCCGTCGCCCCCGAGATCATCCCCGGACGCCCGCCGATCAACGCGGTGATCAACCCCACCAGGAAGGCCGCATAGAGGCCCACCAACGGGTGGACCCCCGCGACAAAGGCAAAGGCAACCGCTTCGGGCACAAGGGCCAGGGCGACGGTCAGCCCCGACAGCAATTCGATGCGCAGCCGCGACGGAGAGAACCCCTCTCCCGGCATCCATCTCAGGTCGGTCACATCAAGATTTTTGGTAAAACTACGGAACGTGGTACGCGCCATCGGGCATCCTTCGGGTCAAATCGCATCAATAAGTCGGAAAGGTCTTTGCGGCCTCCTAGCTGAAACGTGAACAAAATGGAAGCCACGCGACGGCGCGGGCCGGATTTGAGGCTTTCCCTATGGGCCAAGCTTGATACTCTGCGCACAACTCAATCCAAGGGTGACTTCATGACTCAGACGAAAATTGCCGTGATCGGCGGCTCCGGCATCTATGACATCAACGGGCTGGAGGGGGCCGAATGGCTTACCGTGGAAAGCCCCTGGGGCCCGCCCTCCGATGCGATCCTGACCGGCACGCTGGACGGGGTAGAGATGGCCTTTCTGCCGCGCCACGGGCGCGGACATGTGCATGCGCCCTCTACCGTTCCCTATCGCGCCAATATCGATGCGCTGAAACGGCTCGGCTGCACGGATGTGATCAGCGTCTCGGCCTGCGGGTCGTTCCGCGATGAAATGGCACCGGGGGATTTTGTGATCGTGGACCAGTTCATCGACCGCACCATCGCGCGGGAGAAATCTTTCTTCGGCACCGGCTGCGTGGCCCATGTCAGCGTGGCGCACCCCACCTGCCCGCGGTTGGGCGACGCCTGCGAAACCGCTGCGCGCGACGCGGGCATCAACGTGCACCGCGGCGGCACCTACCTTGCGATGGAGGGGCCGCAGTTCAGCACATTGGCGGAATCCAAGATGTACCGCGAAAGCTGGGGGGCGGATGTGATCGGCATGACCAATATGCCCGAAGCGAAATTGGCCCGCGAGGCAGAGCTTTGCTATGCCTCGGTCGCGATGATCACGGATTACGATAGCTGGCACCCGGACCACGGCGAGGTCGATGTGACCAAGATCATCGAGACCTTGATGGGCAATGCCGACAAGGGCCGTCAACTGGTCGCGCGCCTGCCCAAACTGCTAGGAGCCGACCGCGCCCCCTGCCCGCATGGCTGCGACCGCGCGTTGGAATATGCGATCATGACCCAGCCAGAAATGCGCGACGCGGCACTGGTGGCCAAGCTGGATGCCGTCGCGGGCCGCGTGCTTTAGGCGCACTGCAAACGCTGACGCAGCGCCCGTGGCGGATGCTGTGGCAGGTGAGTTTATTTGGCAAAATGAAGCGGGGCGTTGCGGTATTGACGTGATGTCCCGCGGGGCCGCGCTGTGGAAGATGCTTGCTGACAGGGGGCGGGTCGCTTAACGCTGTGGCGCGGTTGTTGCGCTGGTGTGGCGACCGACCAAAGCCCAACGACCGGAGCACTGCATGAAACAGGTTCAAGATTACAGCCGTACCATTGTCGATTGCCCCCACGAAGGGATCATGTTTCGCGATGTGACCACGCTTTTCGCCGACCCGCGCGGGTTCCGTATGGCCATCGACCAGATGCTGCACCCCTATGCCGGCATCGACATCGACAAGGTCGTCGGGCTTGAGGCGCGCGGCTTTATTCTGGGTGGCGCGATTGCGCATCAGCTGTCCGTCGGCTTTGTGCCTATTCGCAAGAAGGGCAAGCTGCCCGGTCGCACCATCTCTCAGGATTACAAGCTGGAATACGGCGAGGCGATTGTGGAGCTGCACGACGACGCGATCCAGCCCGGTGAGAAGGTGTTGGTTGTCGACGATCTACTGGCCACCGGTGGCACCGCCGAGGCGGGGATCAAGCTGATCCAGCGTTTGGGCGGCGAGATCGTGTCCTGCGCCTTTATCATCGACCTGCCGGAACTTGGCGGGCGCAAGCGGCTGGAAGCGATGGGGATGGAGGTCAACGCGCTCTGTGCCTTTGAAGGCGCGTAAACCGCATTGCCAAGACTTTATTCCGGCGCGGGGAACATCGCGCCGGGGTTCATGATCCCGTTCGGGTCCAGCGCCGCCTTGATCGCGCGCAACGCAGAGAGCTTTGCCGGATCGCTATAACGTTCGAGGTCTTTGACCTTGAGCCGCCCGATCCCGTGCTCCGCACTGACAGAGCCGCCGAGCTCGTGCACCAGATCATGGATCGCCGTCTTGATGGGCAAGCGATCCTCCAGATGATCCTCGCGGCTTCGGCCCTGCACCGGGAAAACGTTGTAGTGCAGGTTGCCGTCGCCCACATGGCCGAAACAATTGATCCTGAAATCGCCCAGCGCGCCGATCTTTTCCCCCGCACGGATGATAAATTCGGGCAGCGCGCCCAGGGGGACCGAGATATCGTGGCTGGAGATCGACCCGATCTGGCGGTTGGCGTGGGGCATCATCTCGCGGACGGCCCAGAAATCTTCGGACTGCTGCTGACTTTGCGCGATCAGCCCGTCTGTCACCAGCTCAGCCTCGAAGGCGGCGGCAAACAGCGTCTCGAGCGCCGCCATCGGTTCTAGATCACCGCTGAGGCCCAATTCGATCAGCACGCTCCATTCTGGCGGGGTGTCGAAGGGCTGGCGCAGTTCGGGCATCTTTTCGGTGAGGAAATCCAGCCCGACGCCGTTCATGATCTCGAACGCGCTGATCATCTCGCCCAATTGACTGCGCGCGAGCGACAGCAGCTTCAGCGCCGCCGCCGGAGAGTTCACGACCAGCAGCGCGGTCCCCGTCTTGGCGGGCCGCGGGAAGAGTTTGAGCGCAGCGGCGGTGATGACGCCAAGCGTGCCCTCGGCACCGACCAGCAGGTGACGCAGATCGTAGCCGGTGTTGTTCTTGCGCAGCCGTGTCAGGCCGTTCCATATCTGGCCATCGGGCAGCACGGCCTCTAGCCCCAGACAGAGATCGCGGGCGTTGCCATAGCGTAGCACGCCGGTGCCGCCCGCATTTGTCGCGAGGTTCCCCCCAATTCGGGCAGAACCCTGTGCCGCGAGGGTCAGGGGAAACAGGCGATCCGCCGCCTCGGCGGCGTCATGCACGTCAGACAGGATCATCCCCGCTTCGGCCACCAGCACGCTTTCATCGGGGTAGACTGCGCGAAGTTTGTTCATGCGTTCCAGCGACAGGATCAGCGGAGCGGGGCCAGTTTCTGCCACCTGGCCGCCCACAAGTCCGGTACCTCCGCCATAGGGGATCACGCCGACCCGTGCTGCATTGGCATGGCGGATCAGGGTCGCGACCTCTTCTACCGTGCGTGGCAGGGCCAGCACGGCCGATTTTCCGGCATACAGCCCGCGGGGTTCTTCCAGATATCGGGGTTCGACCGCGCGAAAGACGTCGGGCGACAGATCGGCACGCAGCGCGGCCTCGAATGCGGGATCGGCGGGGTTCAATGTCATGGCCTATTGATCGCGCCAAGCGGGGCGGGATGCAAGCGGCTTTGGTCCTTGCTAATGCAGGATCGGCGGCTTTGACGGGTCAGAGCCGGGGGCCTCCATCCGCGGGGTTTTTTCCAGCGGGTCCATCTGAGGCAGATCAAAACGCAGCCCGACTTTCGACAGTTTTTCAACCGTCGGATCAGAGGGCGCGAAGAAGCCCACATCCATCGCCCCCGCATCGATACCCGAGAATGTCAGCGCCTCGGAAGCGGCACGTACCAGCGCGTCTTGTGCGCGCGGGATGGCCCCGACAAAGCCCAGCAGATGCCCGCGCCCGCCGCCAGTGTATTCAACCCCGACCAGCCACGCCCCTGCCGCCATGCCTGTGGCGGTCGCCAGCTTGGCATCAATCGCGGCAATCAGCGTTTCGGGCAGGCCCTTGGGCGGCAGAACACGGTCGATGCGCGCCTCGACCTCTCCGGCTTCATGGGCGAGTGTGTCGCGCAGCCAAGCCACGGCGCTGTCGGGCAGCAGGATCGCCGAAGGTGCGACATCCAGGTTCACCGCCATGCCAAGCGGTTGGCTATCCAGCATCCCCGCGATCGCGCGCCCCGACAGTGCCACATAGGGCGCGGGCTGCCCGACATAGGCCGCAAGCCGTTCGATCCGGTCGAAGACCAGCACATAGGCGTCCTCGAGCAGGACAGGGCTGACCTGATCGGCGTCCGGTTCGGCTTCGAGCAGCAGGAAAAGCTCCACATCGGCCATGCGTTCGTAGAACCGCAGGCGGGCAGCGTCATCGCTTTCATCGGCCATCATGGCGGCATGGGCGATGTCCAGTGGCGTCGCTTCAGTCATCCAGTACATTCCTTACAGCAGCGCGGAGCCGGGGAAGCACGTCCTCCTCGAACCACGGATTTTTCTTGAGCCAACCGGTATTGCGCCACGAGGGATGAGGCAAGGCAAAGACGCCCTTCGGGTGGTTTTGCCAATCGGCGACGGCGCGGGTGACTGTGGTGAACCCGGGCAGGTGATAGCGCATGGCATAGGCCCCGATCAACACGGTCAGCCGGACATCGGGCACAGTATCCAGCGCCCGGGCCCGCCATGTTTTCGCACAGATCGGCGGAGGCGGCAGATCGCTGCCCTTGGCGTCATAGCCTGGAAAGCAAAAGGCCATGGGGATGATCGCCACGCGGTTGCGGTCATAAAAGGTCGTCTCGTCCACGCCCAGCCAGTCGCGCAGCCGCTTGCCGGAGGCATCCCAGAAGGGGGTGTTCGCCTCGTGCACTTTCAACCCCGGCGCTTGCGAGGCGATCAGCAGCCGCGCGCCCGGTTGGAACCAGACCACCGGATTGGGCCGGTGCCCCGTCGCCGTAGCCGCAAAGCGGTCGGCGCAGAGGGTGCATTGGCTGAGTTCGGGGCGGATGTCGGTCATGGGGGTAGACCTAAGCGGTGGCGCGCCGGTTTCAAAGGGGGCGGTGACGCGGTGGTGTCCAGCGCTCATTTCGAGACATTTCGAAATGAACTTGACGCGGCCAATCATTTCTATATTTCTAAAACTATGAAAATGAACCCCGCCTCCCCCCATGATCTCGCCTTGGCCGCTGCGCGCTTTGCCGCGCTCGGGTCAGAGCAACGGTTGCAAGTTCTCCGTTTGCTCGTGCGCGCGGGCCCTGACGGGCTGACCATCGGCACGCTGGGTGATCGCGCGGGCATCACCGGGTCCACGCTGACCCATCATCTGAAACTGCTTGTAGCCGCGGGGCTGGTGCGCCAGCAGCGGCAGGGGCGCAGCACCATCTGCGCGGCGGTATCCCATGACGCAGTACAGGATCTGTCCGAGTTCCTGATGACAGAGTGTT
>MPLU02296400.1_pt1 | contig 11146 bp, 8 predicted proteins | sample 1617381 | NCBI WGS metagenome assembly MPLU02 (sample SAMN05944801, study PRJNA350692) | marine metagenome | biome: marine; feature: ODZ; material: water; isolation source: 90 m water sample filtered on 0.2 um supor filter | place: Pacific Ocean | collected 2012-04-08 | depth 90m m | reverse complement strand
TTCTCCATGAATCGCCCGAGAAAATCCACGTATAAGGCAGGCCCATACTTACCCTTGGTATCGGTGCGCAGGCGACCATCCTCATAGATCATGGGCTCGTGAAACCGCGCGCCCTCGTGCCAACCGAAGACACTCCACTCATCAAATCCCATGCGCGCAGGCTGTTCGGTGTCCTTTTTCATCAGGCACAACTGCCACTTGCCGGCAATGGCCGTGGCGTAACCGGCCTTTTTGAGCACTTGGGCCACGGTATTCTTCTCTTCAATTTCAGGAAAACTGCCCCAGCCGGATTTCAGTCGGAATGGGTATTTACCGGTCATCAGGCAAATACGCGTGGGATGGCACACCGGCATACTGAAACAATAATCCAGACGCATGCCGCCCTTAGCCAGCATATCGATATGAGGCGTCTTCCAGCGCTCGCCACCATAGACCCCGATGGGTTCACATCCCACATCATCAGCCATGATCAGCACGATGTTTGGCTGTAACACAACCTTGGGTTCCACTTTGGCCCCCAACAAAATTGCGCAGGTAAGAAATAAAAACAGTGTGAACTTCATTATAATTTATCGGGAATTGCCTGGATGAAATCATCAGACGGAAAAGCCGTTTTCACCACCGCCAACACCTCGGTACGCTGCTTGATAAAGGAGGTGTAACTGGTGGTTTGTCCATCAAGATACATCGCCCACTTGTTACAGCAAAAACAAACGGCCACCTGCGCCTCATGTTGTCCCATGCGAAAACGCAATAAAACATCCGGATCAAAATGCATCTTCTCCTCGTTATGGGTTGCCGGTTGAATATCATTTAACAAGAGCTTGCGCAAACGGCCTGCTCCCCTGCCCTTTAATGTACGACCCGACATACTGATCTCATAATAGTGAAAACGATTGCCGCTGGGATTATTGGAATCAAGCCGTTGGGTCGTGATTTGAGCCGACTCACGAAGTAACTTCCCAAATAGCTCGATGGCCGGGCGGGTGCGACCGGCGATCTTTTGCTTTGCCAGTTGTTTTTCAAACTCCTCCACCAAGCCCGGTTCCTTGAGCCAAAGATTCTTGGTCTCACCAATGTCATCAGCCAGATTATAGAGCTGTCCCTGTGGCCCGTTGGGAACGGGCTTTATCCGGCGTGGATCAGAAAACCCCCCCGAGCCAAGGGAGGGAACGTACTTCCAGTACCCGTTACGCACTGACATATGTGTGGGTTTGGTTCCGGTAACCAGCTCCTGACGCGCCCTATCGCGTTGACCCAGTAAAACGGGCAGAAAATTCTCGCTGTCCTCCCCTTCGTTATCGGCCAGCTTGCGATTGCTTAAGGCAGAAAAGGTTGCCAGAAAATCGGTCTGGCAAACCAGCGCGTCACTCACCGCACCCGCCTTGATTGCACCGGGCCAACGCACAATAAAGGGCATCCGATGGCCCGCCTCCCAGGCATCGGCCTTCATGCCGCGCAACGGGGTGGTGGCGCTATGGCCAAAACGTCTGGTATCGGTATCGTACCAGACCGGCCCATTGTCACTGGTGAAAACCACGAGGGTATTTTTGGTCAGACCGACCTGGTCCAGCGCCCCGAGAATCTGGCCAACGGTGTCATCAACCATCGCCACAAAGTCGCTGTACATGTTATTGGTTTTACCCTGAAATTTTTTGGTGGGCAGCCAGGGCGTATGCGGTGCCGGCAGGGCGACATACAGGAAGAAGGGATTTTTGGCACCTTTACGTCCCGTGATGTATTTAACCGATTCCCCTGTCAAACGCGGCAACACCTCTACATGCTTGAAATCCGGTGAGATGGGTCCTTCACGCCAGAACTCTCCCTGGATACGGGTCCAGCCTTCTGAATTGCGCGCGCCAATATTACCGGTGGGCACCTGCACAGCCTTTGCGTTTCTAATGTAATAGTAAGGCACAATATCCAGTGAATGAGGAATGCCGAAATACGAATCAAACCCGTGATCCACCGGCCCGCCAACCAGCCGCTTGGCAAAATCATAATCAGGTCCTCCCTTAAACCCAAGATGCCACTTGCCTATCATGGCCGTCGCGTATCCTTTCTCCCGAAGAGCCGAGGGCACCGTGGTTCGGCCTTCTTCAATCAAGGCCGCACTTCGCCAATTCAACTTGATCCGGTGGGGATAACGGCCGGTCAAAAGGCCATAGCGGGTAGGCACGCAAAAGGAAGCGGGCGCATGGGCGTCAGTAAAGCGCATCCCTTCCCGGGCCAACCGGTCGATACTGGGCGTAGGATTGATTGATTTGGGATTGTAACAGCGTGCATCTCCATAACCCATGTCATCAGCCAGGATCAGAATAATATTAGGAAGCGAATCTTTCGCTTGAACAGAAAGCCCTCCCAACAGGAAAAGCCCCATTAAAAACCGGTGCATGGGGCAATTGAACCACCGAGCCCCCCACGAAGCAAGAGAGAGCTAGTTTTGCGCGAGTAATTCCCGGGCTACGGCGGCAATCTTCAGTCGATCACTATCATTCACTTCATCCAATAAAGGCAGAATTGGGCCTGTCTCGGCAATGCCTGCCTCGGCCACGGCCGAATGCAAAACACGAATCGGATTGATGTTATTTCTAAGATCCTCCAAGGGCTTAAAGGTTTGGCGAATGGATTCAGCCGCCTCAAGATTTCCAGACTTCAAGGCCTGCAACATCTTCATGGAAAGGTCCGGCGCCACACACACGCAGCCACTGGTAAAACTTTGCACGCCAAAACGGTTGATGTGCGTAATTGCCGGTTGCTCGCCAATCCCGCTAACGATAATTGACCGGTCCACGCAATCAACCAGTTCGGACAGGTAATCATCCTGACCGGGATCCTCACGTACGATGGCGTACTTGATCCAGTTCACAACTCCATCCTCAACCAGTGACTTTGCATCCTTCGGCTCCAGGTACTCTTCAAATTTTATATAGAGCACAATGGGTTTCCCATAAGCTTCAGCCAACTTGCGAACACCGGTCGCACAACCTGCTGGCGTCGCGATGTCGCGGGCAGGCAAAACCATGGCGGTCGGGAAATCAAAATCACGCAGAATGGCAGCCTGATCCATTGAAGTTCCATAAGCGGGACCAACCGAAGGCACCACCGTAGTATCACCGCCGGCATGGTCCTGCAGCATGGCCAATGTCTCGGCGTATTCACCCAAGCCAATATGGTAAAACATGGCATTGCCTCCATAGAGCAAAGTACGCACGCCTCCCGCCTCAAGGTGCCGCATAATTTTGGCATTCTCTATAGGACACACCTTTAGATCCTCATCGCGGGCCAGAGGGGGTACCGCAATGACTGAATTGGCCAAAACCTCTGGTGTGATGGGGGCGTTGTTCATTTAGTAAATGGGCGGCTCAGGGGTAGCCGAGCCGTGTTGAAGAAAGTCGAAGTCACACCCTTCATGGGCCTGTGTCACGTGGTTGATATAGAGCTGGCCATAACCACGTGCATACTTGGGCTCAGGCTTCTGCCAGGATGCCCGACGCTTTTCCAGTTCTTCATCACTCACGTGCAGATGAATTTTACGGTTGGGCACATCCAACTCAACCTCATCACCTGTCTGCACAAAAGCCAAGGGACCCCCCACATGACTTTCTGGCGAAAGATGGAGCACACACATGCCATAACTGGTGCCACTCATGCGGGCATCAGAAAGCCGCACCATATCACGTACTCCCTCTTTCAAGAGTTTATCAGGAATGGGTAACATTCCCCATTCAGGGAATCCTGGACCGCCTTCCGGCCCCGCACTGCGTAATATCAGGACAGTATCCTTGGTGATTTCCAGATCAGGATCGTTCAGTTTGGCTTTAAGGTCGGGATAATTGTCAAAGACCAGCGCCTGACCACGATGGGTGAAAAGTTCCTGCGAGGCAGCCGAGGGTTTCACCACGCACCCATCGGGCGAAAGATTTCCACGAAGGACAAACGTCCCGCCCTGAGCCTGCACCGGATCATCAGGCGTGCGGATCACCTTTTCATCAACCACCTTGGCCCCAGAAATATTCTCAGCAATGGTTTGTCCCGTTATGGTTGTACAACCCCCATGCAGTCTGTCTCCCAATTGAGCCATCAATGCGCCCAATCCACCGGCATTGTAAAAGTCCTCCATCAAGTATTCTTCCCCGTTGGGCCGCACATTGGCGAGTACCGGGGTGGTGCGACTGATACGGTCGAAATCCTCCAAAGAAATGTCAAAGCCAGCACGACGGGCCATGGCAATAATGTGAATGATCGCATTGGTGGAACCGCCCACGGCCATATCCACCGTGATAGCATTCTCGAAGGACTCTCGGGAAAGCAAATCTGATGGCTTTAGATTCTCCCAAGCCAAATCCACTGCACGTCGACCGCAGGCGGTGGACATCCGGAAATGTTCACTAACTACTGCGGGAATACTGGAGGCACCGGGCAAGGTAAACCCAAGTGCCTCAGCGATCGCACTCATGGTTGAAGCGGTGCCCATCGTCATGCAATGACCCGGCGAACGACCAATGGCATCCTCAAACTTCGCCCAATCCTCATCACAAAAATTTCCTGCACACCGTTCGGCCCAGAAATCCCACACCGAACTGCCACTACCCAACGTCTCCTTACCCCAACGGGCGGTAAGCATCGGTCCACAGGGAAGATAAATAACCGGAATATCCGCCGAGATGGCTCCCATAAGGAGTGCCGGGGTTGTCTTGTCACATCCACCCATCAGCACGGCCGCATCAATGGGGTGAGAACGTAACACTTCCTCGGTTTCCATCGAGAGCAGGTTGCGGTAAAGCATCGTAGTGGGCTTCATCAGCATCTCACCCAGTGACATCACCGGCACTTCGACAGGAAACCCTCCTGACTGCCAAACACCCTCCTTAACCTTCACTGCCCGCTCGCGCAGATGTGAGTGGCAGGTATTGAGATCGCTCCAGGTATTGAGAATGCCGACCACCGGCTTGTCGCAGAAATCCTCATCAGCCCAGCCCATCCCCTTGAGTCGAGATCGATGACCAAATGACCGCAAATCATCGGGTCCAAACCAACGCGCACTGCGCAAGGTCTTGGGATCGCGTTTGATTGAAGCATTCTCACTCATGGAGGGAAACTCTTGTAGCAACAAACTGCCGTATCGGCGAGCTGATTTGGTCTGGCCAGAACCGAGCCCATCGCCTATCGCTTTTGTGTGAGCACAATCCTGACAGAAGCAAAGTTAGTCATTGAATCCAATTCGCCTCTTGGGGAGGGCCCAATTTGGGACCACAAAACTCAGGTGCTCTGGTGGGTGGATATCCTTGAAGGGCTGGTGCACCGCCACGATCCAGCTGATGGCGCCAATCAATCCTGGTCGGTGGAGCAAATGATCGGAACAATCGTCACCGCCCAAGATGGTCGACTGGTGATAGCGGCTGAGAAAGGCTTTCATTGGTTTGATCCCGAAACCGGAAACATCGAACTAATTGTTGAACCTGAACCGGACAAACCTCAGAACCGTTTTAATGACGGCAAGTGCGATCCTGCCGGGCGACTCTGGGCGGGCACCATGCCTATTAGTGAAGAAGGTGCTAGCGGCATTTTGTATTGTCTGCATCCCGACGGGAAAGCTGAAACAAAACAAACAGGATACGCCATTCCCAATGGCATCGTGTGGAATGATGAAGCTACAATCATGTATCACATCGACAGCCCAACGCGACAGGTGGATGCGTGGGATTATGACAACTCCACCGGGTCAATCAGTAATCGCCGCGCGGTTTATCATGTCCAACAGAAAGGCGCTTTTCCTGATGGCATGGCAATGGATGTGGAAGGAAAAATTTGGCTCGCGCTCTGGGGCGGCTGGGCCGTGATCCGGTTTGATCCGGTTAACGGCGAAGAACTCGCGCGCGTCCCTGTTCCTGTAAGCCGAACCAGTGCCTGTGCTTTTGGTGGCCCAAACCTGGACACTCTCTTCATCACCACTGCCAAAAAGGATATTACGCCGAACGAGCTAGAGAAGGAACCTCTGGCCGGCTGTGTCTTCAAGACAAACCCGGGAGTATGCGGTCAGCCTCCAGTGTCTTTTGCCGGTTAAATTATTGAATCGCGTTTTAGGCAATTCTAAGTTAAGAGAAGGTCTTCCATGGCATTTATCCACGACGATTTTTTATTGAGTAATGACTCTGCACAGCAGCTCTACCATGAGTATGCCATCAACGAGCCCATTCTCGATTATCATAACCACCTGCCTCCTGATGAGATCGCCAATAACCGTCAATTCGCCAACCTTGGTGAAGTCTGGCTTGAAGGCGATCACTATAAACGGCGGGCCATGCGCGCCAATGGTGAGGCTGAAGCGGTTATCACCGGTAAGGCTGGGACGAAAGAAAAATATCTCGCCTGGGCTCGAACTATTCCACACACACTGGGTAATCCCCTCTATCACTGGACTCATCTTGAATTGGCACGGTACTTTGGCATCACCGATCTATTGAGCCCGAACACTGCCGAAGCAATCTGGGAACAATCCTGCGAACGTCTTGCTGATCCCGCCTTATCGGTACACGGCATTCTCAAGCAGTTTGATGTGCGCGGCTTATGTACCACTGATGACCCTACCGACAGCCTCGCCCAGCATGAAGCCATTGCTGCACTTGATATCCGTACCAGGGTTTACCCCACCTTCCGGCCTGACAAGGCTTGGAGCGTTGATAAGCCTGAGGATTTCAGTCGCTGGGCCGACAAACTGGCCAGTACCAGTAATGTTGCCACTGATTCATTGATTGGCTTCCTGGATGGACTGGAAAAACGCGTGGAAGATTTTCATGCCATTGGCTCACGCCTGAGTGATCACAGTTTCCCCTATTGCTTTGACAATTTCCCAAGCGCCACCGAGGCAGCACGCATTTTTGACAAAGCCCGAGTAGGCCGCGCGGCCACGCATGAGGAACAAAGGCAATTTGGCGCATACATCATGGAGCACCTGGGCAAACTCTACGCCGCCAAAGGCTGGGCCATGCAACTGCACATCGGCCCACAACGCAATAACAACACCCGCCTCTTTGAAACCATTGGCCCCGATATCGGATGTGACTCCATTGGTGACCTGCCCCAGTCTGCCCCGCTGGCAGGTTTCCTTGACCGGCTCGAGCAGGATTCGGCCCTGCCCAAGACCATCCTTTATAACAATAATCCGATGGATAACTTCACCTTTGCCACCATGATCGGAAATTTCCAGGGAGGCACCCCCGGCAAGATGCAATTTGGAAGCGGCTGGTGGCACGCCGACCAGAAGGAAGGAATGGAATGGCAGATAAAGGCTTTGGCCAATACCGGCCTGCTTTCGCGTTTCATCGGCATGCTCACCGATTCACGATCGTTCCTGAGCTTTCCGCGTCACGAATATTTCCGCCGTACACTCTGCAATCTCATGGGCGACTGGATGCAGACCGGTTTTATCCCTGATGATACAGAACTCGCCGGGAATATGGTGAAGCGCATCTGTTATCAGAATGCAGCTGATTATCTTGAACTGGCACTGGACGGCGACTCGGCTTGATTAATCAACCCGAAGGATACGGTTATGCCCTGTATCCACGACATATAGCTTTCCTTTTTCCCAGGTCACCCCGTGCGGAAAATCGAGCTTCACTTTTCCATGTCCCAAGACTGTTGAAACCCGGCCCGTCCTGGGGTCATACTTGCGAATCAGATCATTGGCCTCATCAGCTATATAAACGTTATCATCATCATCCACGCAAATATGCTTGGGCGCACCAAGCATAGCTTTTCTGCCAGGGCCATCCTTCTTCCCCCTCTTACCCGTTCCCACCACGGTGTGTATCCTGCCATCGGGCCTCACCACCCGTAGTGCGTGCCCTCCACGTTCAAGCACATAAATATTCCCCTTTGAATCGGGCGCCACGGCACGGGGATCTAATAGTGGGGCTTCTGTGGCCTTTGCTCCATCTTCAGGCACACCCTTCCTGCCGTTTCCGGCAATCGTGCTGACCTTGCCGGTTTTCAGGTCCGCCACGCGAATGCGTTTATTGCCGATATCGGCAATGTAAATCTTGTCATGCGTGGCGTTCATTGTGATACACATAATAAAGGTAAACATTGCCTTGCTCAGCAAACCTCCATCACCTCCAAAACCTTTTTTTCCGGTGCCGACCACGGTGTTGATGCGTCCAGTCCTGGCATCAATCTTCCGAATACAGAAATTCCATGAGTCAGAGATGTACACGTCACCCGCAGGCGTCACGGCTACATTATGCATACCGTTGAAGGTGGCATGCTTCATTAGACCTCCATCGCCCTTGTAGCTCTTGGCCCCATCACCGGCCATCTTGGCGTATTTGCCCTTGGCATCCAATAGATGCACCCGGCCACCGCCCAGTTCCACGATCCACATGTTACCCTTGGCATCAAAATCCACCCCAAAAGGCTGTTTCAATAAATCGGGTTGAGTCGTCCTTTCACCCTCTTCGCCGGGGAGCCAGTTGCCTATAATAAGAGAAACCTTGAGTTCAGCAGCAATAATGGATTGGAAAAGGAAGGCACACAATAGGGCTACGATGATTCTGGCATTCATGGATGACCAGATCCTTTCAAAGGCAACCAAACTTGGCAATCCGCAGTTGTACTGCAAGACCAGCATCGGTAACCTCATTGCCACAATGAATTTAGCAGGACAAAATGCCTTAGTAATCGGTGGGGGCACCGGCATGGGCGAAGCCATCGCTCTGGGATTAGCCGCCGAAGGCGCGAAAGTAGCTGTAGCGGGCAGGCGTCAGGAGAAACTCGATGCGGTTGCCGCCCAAGCCGAAGGAATCCTGACCCAAACAGCTGATGTCGGCGACCGCAACAGCGTGAAGGCTCTATTTGACTGGGCAGCCAAGACCTTTGAAGGCCGACTAGATCTATTGGTGAATTGTGCCGGTGTTAATGTGCCCAAGCGTTCCATGAGTGAGCTGTCGCCTGAGGACTGGGACAAGGTAATGAACATCAATGCCACAGGCGCTTTCAACTGCATGCACTACGGCCTGCCTTTAATGCGCCCACACAAGAATGGCTTAGTCATCAACATCTCATCGACCAGCGGCAAGCGTGCTGCGCCTTTGGGGGGGGTATCCTATAACGCCAGCAAATTTGCCATGGCTGCACTGGGCACCAGCGCCAGTGAAGACGAACGAGAAAACGGCATCCGCGTGACCACCGTTTTCCCCGGTGAAGTGAATACCCCAATCCTGGATGACCGCCCCGTACCGCCAGGACCAGAACATCGGGCAAAGATCCTCAAGGCCAAGGACATCGGCGATATTGTGGTCGCAATCGCCAAACTTCCACCACTGGCCCACGTACCTGAACTGGTGATCAAACCCATCGGCCAATCCTTTATCTGAGCAAATATCGACCAAATCGATAACGGGAACCTTATTATCGATTTTCAATAATTCCATGGGTATGCTAGCTTTATTCCATGAAGGCGAGAATAGCACTGGCACTAGCCGCCATTCCAATAATTCTGACAACTGTGGGATGTTCGACCATTTCCGAACAATATATTGTAGGAAAAGATAGACGATCCATTATGGAATACAAAAGTGATAATTACACTGTCACGGAGGAAAACGGCACCACCACGTTCACTTTATCTCCGAAAGGAAAAATCGCCCTAATAAAACACGAAGGGACAATTGCCAAAAGAAAAGCCTTTCGGGAAGCCCGCAGCAATCTGGTGATGCCATTGGCCAACACTGTTGACTGGGCTCTCTCCTGGCCCGCAGTTCTTGTATACGGACTCGCGCATGGCGGTGGCGGTCCAAATATGGGGAGTATGAATTTGAGTGGACCTAGTTTGAGTGGTATTGGGAGTGGCATTGGAGGAGGTGGCGGAATAGGCCCCTAAATAACAGATCGAGAAACACCTTTAGCATGGATTTTTTACGAATTTTTTGTTATTAAACTGAGACTCAGCTTCATGCTGTGAAGGGGGCATGTACGTACGCAAAAAATTAGACGCGAGATATCGTGATCTGCTAAAGGCATTAACGTTCTGCCTCACCCTCACCAGAAGCCGCAAGAAGCTTACTAAACACCTCTGTGAAACATGGTCCAACCAAGGTGATGCACTCCCTGCCCTTTCGGTCCGTACTGCCTTGGATGCATGGCTGAGTATCCTTAATTTACCCAGAGGCAGTGAGGTCATTATGACCGGAATCAACATTCCAGATATGGTGAATATTCTAGAGCATCATGGTCTTCAGATCGTCCCCATAGACATCGACATTGAAACCCTCGAAATATCAGATAACGCGCTGGAAAATGCCATCACACCAAAAACCCGCATTGTACTAATCGCTCATTTATTTGGGGCTCGCACCTCAATGAGTCCGATATTTAGAGTCACCGATCAGCATCCTGATATTCTTGTCGCCGAGGACTGTGCTCAGGCATTCACTGGAGTAGATGGCTATCTCGGGGATGACCGTAGCGACATTAGTCTGTTTAGTTTCGGCCCCATCAAAACTGTCACAGCTCTGGGAGGGGCCATGTTACGCATTCAATCTCCAAAACAACGCAAAGCTGTACGCGGCAAGCTAGAGAAACATCCACTTCAAACTCATACCTATTTCGCCAGAAAAACCCTAAAGTATATCCTGCTAAAAACTCTTACCTTACGTCCGATCTATGGTTCATTCATCAAGGCCTGTCAGCTGTTAGATAAAGATTTTGACGAAATAATTATCTCTTCTGTCCGTGGATTCAACAGCAAGAACCTCATCAATTTAATTCGCCATCAACCCTGTTACGCCCAACTTTTATTTTTAAAGCACCGCTTGGCCCAGCAGACCTCTAAAAGCTTAAATCAACGACTTCAAATAGGTGACCATTTAAACCAAATGCTGCCAAAACGATTACAACCAGCCGGTGGCCGCAACCCACAACACAGCTGGTGGCTCTTTGCGGTATCAGTCACTAATAACAAAGCCTTGGTTGAGGAATTACGAGAAGCTGGATTTGATGCCACCTCTTCCTCCACCCAACTATGTGCCATGCCCGGTAAAAATGGAGCTGCCCCATGGTGTGAAAAATATATGCGGGGAATAGTATACATCCCCATATATGAAGGAATTAAAGTAGCCGACTTGAATCAAGTAGCATCTATCCT
>MPLU02304944.1_pt1 | contig 11158 bp, 17 predicted proteins | sample 1617381 | NCBI WGS metagenome assembly MPLU02 (sample SAMN05944801, study PRJNA350692) | marine metagenome | biome: marine; feature: ODZ; material: water; isolation source: 90 m water sample filtered on 0.2 um supor filter | place: Pacific Ocean | collected 2012-04-08 | depth 90m m | reverse complement strand
TATTTTGGAAGGAGAAACTAGACTGATGTTTAAAGAAAGTCTATCCCTGTCAGAAGTTTTTAGAATGACTGACCTAATAAAAGAAGTAAGTATTGACAAGTATTCGCAAGAAGAGTACAGACAAATACTTAACGAGATTGTGCAGATCTCTATCACTGACTACGACTCAGAGGAGATACAGAATGAACATCTTTTTTCTCCATCCTGACCCTCTCACAGCAGCTGAGATGCACTGTGATAAGCACTGTGTCAAGATGATACTAGAGACAGCGCAGATGCTGTGCACTGCACACAGAGTGCTTGACGGTGACGAGCAAGCAGACAAGGAGGGCATGTACAAAACTGCCCACCTCAACCACCCCTCTACCAAGTGGGTCAGAGGATCACTGCTCCAGTACGAGTGGGCTTATCACCTGTTCAAGTACCTGTGCCATGAGTACACTGATAGATTTAACAAGGTGCACCTGACTGATTACAAGTTGCGCTCCCTACTGCGTAGACCTCCTGATCTTATGACCAAGATGGCTGAGTGGTCATCCAACTACGCGAACAGGTACACCCCACCTCCGCAGTGTATGCCTGACGAGTACAAGGTACCAGATGATGCGGTCAAAGCATACCGCAACTACTACATAGGGGAGAAGTCTGGCTTTGCCAAGTGGGCATACACACGTACACCAGACTGGTGGCCTGTCCATTGAGGTTCTTAATAGTACTACTAGTATTCCTGCTCTTACCGGGGTGCACTCACGTTATCATGGGCATCACCGCTGCGTCTGCCGTGCTTGATAGGTTTGAGCAGGAGAGACTAGAAAAAAAGTTAGATGACTTAAAAAAACAACTTGACAAGGAGAAAAATTGATGGTAGTAGCTATGCTACAGGGGGTGACTGATGAAAGATGATCACCCATTGAAGATTCTTGGATATCTTATAGTTTCCCCTTATGCAATGCTTCTTTATATTTTTCTTATAGCTTTACTTTAAGGATAAAGAATGTTAGAAGAAACAAATCAAGACGAGGCACTAGTAACCCATCAAGCCTGTCCTTGTGGTAACAGTTCCGATGCCTTTGCACTGTACCCTGACGGACATGGGTTCTGTTTCTCTCACGCTTGTAAGAATGAGAAGAAAAGATTCTCTCAACAAGAACTACCAGAGGAGTTACAAAGTATGCTAGATCAGTACGGAGTTACTGAGAAAGAAGAACAAGAAGAAAGTACAGAAGAATTATTTTCTTCTGTCTCTCTTAGTAAAGGAACCTTTGAAGATATTAAGAAAAGAAAGATTGCAAAAGAAACTTGCAAGCTCTTCAATGTCACGCTCAACATACGTGATGGAGCAGAGGCTAACCACTATTACCCTTACTACAATGAGGCAGGAGAACACATTGCCAACAAGGTCAGAGGGCGGGGCAAGTCCTTCATCTGGGAGGGCAGTGGTAAGACAGCTATGCTCTTTGGTCAACAGGTCTTTGGGTCTTCCACTGCCAAGGCAGTCACGCTGGTAGAGGGTGAGCTAGATGCACTCTCCACCTACCAACTGCTAGGCTCTCGCTATCCTGTTGTCTCTGTCAAGAACGGTGCTGGCAATGCACTCAAGGACTGCAAGACTAACTATAATTTTCTTAACTCTTTCAAAGAGATAGTCATCTGCTTTGACAGGGACGAGAGCGGGACGCAAGCTGCCAACCAGATATCAAAGCTCTTCCCTAACAAGAGCAAGATCGTAACGCTGGACGAGGGCAAGGACCCTTCAGACTACCTGATTGAAAATCGTTCTGCTGATTTTACCCGTAGGTGGTTTGCAGCAGAGCGGTACACTCCTGCCAACATCGTCAGAGGTGAGGACCTGCTAGAAAGATTAATCAACCAACCCACACCGGACAGCTTGACGCTGCCATGGGACGGCCTACAGGATCTCACCTACGGGGTACGCAAGGGAGAGATGTGGACCATCACCTCTGGCTCTGGCATGGGGAAGACACAGGTACTCAGGGAACTGAGCTACCATATACAACAGCACACCGAGGATAACATAGGACTACTCTTCCTAGAGGAACCGCTAGAGGATGCGGCGCGGGGGATGATGAGCCTCTACGCTGGTAAGCCACTTCACCTGCCCACCACAGACTACACTCAGGATGAATGGGATGATGCATTCCAAGAGACACTAGGCACGGGTCGGTATGTATTCTTTGACTCCTTTGGATCAAATAACATTGATACCATTGTGGACACCATCAAGTACATGCGCTATGCCTGTGACTGTAGGTATATTTTTCTAGATCATATCTCCATCTTGGTCAGTGACCAGAGCGCAGGTGATGAGCGCAAGGCACTGGACGAGATCGCAACCAAGCTCAAGACCCTGACCATTGAGCTAGACATATGGCTTGGCATGGTCTCCCACTCCAAGCGCCCCGCTGGTAAGCCGCATGAGGAGGGAGGACAGACCTCACTCTCTGAACTGCGCGGCACCGCTGGCATAGGTCAACTGAGTAACATGGTGCTGGGGCTGGAGCGGAACGGGCAGGACCCTGATCTGTACCGAAGGAACGTCACGCTGATACGGGTACTAAAGAACCGTTTCTCTGGACTGACTGGCCCTGCCTGTTACCTGCACTATGACCGTGGCACAGGACGCTTGACACAGGTGGATGATCCTGATACAGATACAGAGGTTGAAGATGCAGAGACAGAAGCAGAGGATTTTGACGAGGTACTGTGATGAAGAGACTGTTCCTAGACATAGAGACAGATGGGTTTAACCCCTCCCGCATATGGTGTGTGGGTACAGCACTGATAGAGGAGAACAAGGATGGCACTCAAACTGAAACCCATAGACTTTTCCAAGAGGGAGAAAGAGATAGCTTTGCAGACTACGCAACACAAGCGGATAAAGTTATTGGCCACTATGCTATTCATTTTGACTTTCGTATACTTAATCTTCTTTGGGATATTCATTTTCAGCCGACTCAACTGCTCGACACAATGGTACTCTCCCAACTTGCCAACCCAGTCAGGGACGGTGGCCATTCCATTGAGGCATGGGGAAGGCGTTTCAACTATCCTAAAATAGACATTGATCCTGAGAAGTTTTATCAAGGGTACTCTGATGAGATGGGCGAGTACTGTATGCAGGACACCAGAATATGCGCCAAGATATACAAGCAGGTAAAGAAGGAACTTGCCAGCTTTTCTCCGGGGTGTATTCAACTGGAGCACCGTGTCCGGTCCATCCTATCTGAGCAGGAACTGACAGGCTTTAAGCTAGATGAAGAGAACGCCTGTATGCTGGTGGCTGAGTTGACAGATGAACTCAACTCTATCAAGGAGGAGATGCAGGAAACTTTCCCACCCACTGAGGTACATCTCAAGACCAAGACCAAGTATATTCCTTTCAACCCGGGGTCACGTAAGCAGGTGGCAGAGAGGTTGATGGAGAAAGGCTGGGTACCTGAGAAGAAAACAGACCTAGGTAATGTGGTGGTAGATGAGAGTATCCTCTCTGAGATTGACATGCCAGAGGCCAAGATGGTGGCACGGTACATGATGCTACAGAAGCGCATAGCACAGGTAAGCTCTTGGCTGGATGCCATACACCCTGACACAGGTAGGGTACACGGGAGCGTGATGACCCTGCGTACCATCACAGGGAGAATGGCGCACGCCTCACCTAACATGGCGCAGGTGCCAGCTGTCTACTCTCCCTATGGACCAGAGTGCAGAAGGTTATGGGTCCCGGGTAACGCTAAGAAACAGAACCTTGTGGGTATAGATGCCAGTTCCATTGAACTAAGAATGCTATGCCACTACATGGATGATCCAGAGTATACAGAGATCGTTGTCTCTGGTGATATACACACAGCTAATCAGGAGAGAGCAGGACTAAGCTCACGTTCCCAAGCGAAAACATTTATCTACGCATTTCTCTACGGGGCAGGTGCTGCAAAGATTGGGAGCATTGTAGATGGCACAGCATCAGACGGTCAGGATCTTATTGATAAGTTTCTTGAGGCTACCCCTGCCCTACAGAAGGAACGGCAGCGGGTGACACTGGCAGCAGAGCGAGGAGTTATCAAGGGACTGGACGGGAGGAAGTTATTCATACGTTCTCCGCACGCTGCTCTGAACACACAGCTACAGGGTGCAGCTGCCATTGTGATGAAGCGTGCCTTGGTTATCTTTAATGACCAGCTACCAGAAGGTGCAAAGTTTGTGGCAAATGTTCACGATGAATGGCAATTAGAGGTTGACAAAGACCTGTCAGATGTGGTAGGTAACATGGGCATAGATAGTATTAAACAAGCAGGAGAATTTTATAATTTAAAATGCCCACTGACAGGAGAGTACAACGTAGGTTCCAACTGGGCAGAAACACATTAGAAAGGAAAGCATATGAGAAGCAGTGAGAAGATTAACATACTGGAGAGAAACGTAACGGAACTGCAACAGCAGCTGCAAACTTCTTACGCCAAGGTAGCTGACATGACACAAGAATTATCAGCGGTGCGTAATGAAAGGGACACTCTGATCCACCACCACATGGCAGAGCTAGAGATAATAAGAAAAGAAATTACCAATAAAAAAAGCTTGACACAGTGTATTCAAGATGCTATGACTAGCAACATCAAAATGTTCCAGACTATTCTGGGTAAACTGAAAGGAGTTTAAAGACAATGCCAATTGTACAGGGTACAGCTTACTGGGCGAAACTTGATCCTAACAATCCTGCACAGAAGTATCAGACTACTTCTCAGGAAGATACCGAATGGTGCCTTGACCTTGGGTTGGATGCCAAGGCAGTTAAGATGATTGAAGGGATGAACCCCTCCGCATCTGTCAAGGACGGTAAGAAGAAGAACCATGCCAGCGGTGGACCGTTCTTTAAGTTTAAGAAGAATGCTTTCACCCGTGATGGTAAACCTCTCCCTGCACCCCGTGTTGTGGATGCCAGCAAGAATAATATCTCTGGCACTGCCATTGGGAACGGGAGCAAAGTAAATGTTTTGTTCCGCGCCAAGGAGATGGAGCAGGGACAGTGGGCAGGTAAGAGCGTGTTCTACCTAGACGCTGTTCAAGTGTTAGAGCTTGTCCCTTACGAGGGAGGAGTATCAGAGGACTTCAGTGCAGTGGACGGCGGCTACACTGGAGAGGAAGACTTTGCCAAAGAAGATAATGGGCTGTAGGTAAAGTCTATGAGCAGCAAGATTAGTACTCTTCTGGAAGACATTGGTGATCGACTGGAAGAGGGGAAGCTACCGGAAGAGACTAATCTTGCTCTCTTTTTGGATGAACTGAAGGAGGTAATGGAGAACTTTTTTGTTGAAGAGTCTAATCGTGACAGCACGGGTAAGCTGCGGCTCTCAGCAGTGGGGAGAGAGGATCGAAAGCTTTGGTATGATTTCAACGGCTACGCAAAAGAAAAGTTAAACACTAGCCAGCGAATACGTTTTTGTCTTGGTCACATACTAGAGTCTTTCGTCCTCCTTCTTACCAGAGAATCGGGACACACAGTGGAGGACTGTCAGAAAGAAGTGTCAGTGGAGAAAGTCAAGGGACACATTGACTGTATCATAGACGGTGAGCTAGTGGATGTTAAGTCTGCCTCACCCTACGGATTTAAAAAGTTTGTTGATGGTTCTATTATAACAGGGGAAGATCCCTTTGGTTATATGTACCAGCTTAGTTCCTACGGTGCGGCCTTGGGAAAGAAGAAAGGGTACTTCCTTTCCATAGACAAGAGCGGAGGTAACTTAAATCTACTAGAGGTACCCCTTAATAATGTTGATCCAGCAGAGAGAATATCCTACCTAAAGGATACGCTCCCTGATAGTGATCCACCTGACCGCTGCTACCCTGAAGTAGAAGAAGCATCAGGTAATAAAAGAATAGGATTTAATTGTAAGTACTGTGATTATAAAGTTGAATGCTGGAAAGATTCTAACAACGGGCAAGGACTACGCAAGTATAATTATGCCAAAGGCCCTGAGTACTTTACTCACGTACAAAAAGAACCCAGAGTAGAAGAGGACTTTGTATAGTGGGACAGCGCCCTGATCAATCTATTATATTATCTTACCAAGAATGTAAATTCTGTGGATCATCTGATGGATTTGTATTCTATGATAGCCATGGTTACTGTTATCATTGTAGTGAAGTATGGTTTGGACAAGACTACGATAAAGCATTGGAGGATATGCACAGAATGCACTGGACTTTTAGAGATGACAAGACCCGGGTACCCCAACCTGATGAGTACTTTGGCTTTGTCTATATTATTACTAATAAGAAAACACAGAGGAAATACATAGGGTGTAAGCAGTACTGGCAGATGCGACACAGGAAAAGGTACAAGCCTTCCAACTGGAAAGTTTATACCTCCTCTTCCAAAGAACTATGTGAAGATATAGATAAGATTGGTAAGAGAAACTTTAAGTTTGAGATCATACAAGAGTACGAAACCAAGCGTGGCTTGCACTACTACGAGCAGTACTACCAGATGAAGTACCATGTACTCACTGCTATACTAGAGGGAACAGATCAGAGAGAATACTATAACAAGAACGTAGGTGGTATCAGGTTCTATGTACCTCTGGAAACTTATCAAGATCCTACCTATAGACAAGTGATGAGCACCAACGGCAGGAAAGGAGGAGCACCCTGTCAAGGACCTTATAAGGTTACTTTTAAAACTGGCAAGAGTGTGAGAGTAAAGAACCTTAAATCTTGGGCAGACCGTAAAGGTTATGGGTATCAAGCACTATATAAAATAGTAAATAAATATATAGAAAAAGATGGATATGAAAGACGTAAACATAAAGATATCATAGGCGTGGAGCGTGTAACAAATGACATGGGGTAGTAGCTACGAGGGTTCTTCCTTTGCCATTGACTCTGTTCTAGAAGAAGGTATACATGAGGCGCACTCACCTGAGAGAGTTCTTTTTTTGTGTGTTATTCTTCAGCAGTTACTGGATGCAACTAAGCCAGATCATATAAACGATACTACCTATACCTCTTTAAGTAGAGAACAGGCAAAGTCTTGGCTCACTTCAGAGGTAGGTGTAACAGCAGAGGATAAAGAAACTGTATGTTTTCTTGCAGGAATTGAACCAGAAGCCTTGACAAGTTATGCAAAAAAGATTATAGATACAAGAGAAGTTACATTTATACGCAAGCGGATCAACGCCATACTGCACGATCCCCTCATCAAAGGATTTGGAGAAGGAGATGGAAGTGAAGAGGAGACCAACAGACAATCAAGTGGGTGGTACTCATTACAGAGAGTGCACGATCCAGCCAGTTGAATATATTCATGCCAACCGGCTTGGTTTTCTAGAGGGTAACATAGTAAAATATATTACCCGCCACCGAACCAAAGGCGAGGGTGCCTTAGATATTCTCAAGGTCAAACACTATGCAGACTTGATTCTTCAGCTGGAATATGATATGAACACTGAAGAAGATGACGTTCTGCTTTCACAAGAGGTGCATTCCACATGGAACCCAGATTCTATATAAGTGACGAGTACATAATCTTTGAAGGGGAACCCGTGGCCAAGATATGGGATGGAGCCTGTGAAATTGCCGTTAAAAAATTTGAATATTTTGTACAGGACATAGAGGAGATTACTGAAAATGCAGACGACACAGCCCAAGACGAATGGAGAGATTGTTCTACCAACTAACTATCAGTCCTTTATACATATGTCTAGGTACTCTCGCTGGTTAGAGGAAGAGCAGCGAAGAGAGACTTGGGAAGAAACCATTGATAGGTATTTGTCTTTTATGGCAAACCACCTTAAAGAAAATTATTCTTATAGTTTGTTTGGCAAAGAACTGGGAGAACTCAGGGACGCAATGCTCAGTCTCAAGGTGCTAGGTTCTATGCGTGCACTGATGACAGCTGGCCCTGCTCTGGCAAGAGAGAACGTGGCAGGGTACAACTGTTCCTACCTCCCGGTTGACTCACCCCGTTCCTTTGACGAGTGCCTTTATATCCTGATGAACGGCACAGGCGTAGGCTTCTCAGTTGAACGACAGTACATTGCCAAGCTACCCACCATACCTGATCAAGAGTTTGAGGAGACTGATGATGTTGTATCTGTCACTGACTCCAAGGAAGGTTGGGCCAGAGGACTACGAGATCTTATCTCTCTCCTCTATACCAACCGTGTACCTAAGATAGACACCAGCAAGATACGCCCCGCTGGTGCAAGGCTCAAGGTCTTTGGAGGAAGGGCATCTGGTCCTGCTCCTCTGGAAGAACTGTTTGACTTTACAATCCAGACATTTAAGAAAGCCAAGGGTAGAAAGCTCACCTCTATAGAGTGTCACGATATCATGTGCAAGGTAGGTCAGGTGGTGGTTGTAGGTGGGGTCAGGAGGTCTGCCCTGATCTCCCTCTCTAACCTGACAGATGAGCGTATGCGTAAGGCTAAGAGCGGTGACTGGTGGGTGGACAACCAACAGAGAGCACTGTCCAATAACTCTGTCTGCTACACAGAGAAGCCTGACATGGGTATCTTTATGAGAGAGTGGCTCTCCCTGTACGAGAGCAAGAGCGGAGAGCGTGGTATCTTTAACCGTGCATCTGCACAGGTGAAGGCAGCGTCCAACGGTAGGCGTGACGGTGACATAGACTTTGGAACCAACCCCTGCTGTGAGATTATCCTACGCCCTTACCAGTTCTGTAATCTGTCAGAGGTTATCTGTAGAGCAGAGGACAACATCAGTACTCTGAAAGAAAAGATTAGGCTGGCCACCATCCTTGGTACCTTCCAGTCTACACTGACAGACTTTGGCTACCTGCGTAAGCGGTGGAAGGATACCACAGAGGAGGAGCGGTTACTAGGCGTGTCCCTTACAGGGATCATGGACTGCCCCGCTGTGTACGATGCTTCTCCAGAAGCCCTTCAACAGTTGCGGGATGTAGCTGTTAAGACTAACAAGAAGCTGGCAGAGAAGCTAGGTATCAAGCAGAGTGCAGCTGTCACCTGCGTCAAGCCTTCTGGTACTGTGTCTCAGCTTGTTGATGCTGCCTCTGGTATACACGCCAGACACAACCCGTTCTATATCAGGACAGTGAGGGGAGATAACAAAGATCCACTGACCATGTTTATGAAAGACAAGGGTGTACCAGCAGAGCCAGACTTCACGGCACCTGACAGTGTAACTGTGTTCTCTTTTCCTATGAAGAGTCCAGAGCACGCCATCACTAGGTACAGTCTCAGTGCCATTGAGCAGCTGGAACTGTGGCTCAAGATTGCTGACAACTACTGTGAGCACAAGCCCTCTGTTACAATCTCTGTCAAGGAACATGAGTGGTTAGAAGTAGGGGCTTGGTGTTGGACTCACTTTGATTCTCTGTCTGGCATTTCTTTCCTTCCGTTCTCTGATCATTCTTATAAGCAAGCACCTTACCAAGATATAAAGAAAGAGGACTACAGTGCACTACTCAAAGACATGCCGCCTGTTATTGACTGGACAGAGTTACAGATGTACGAGCAGGGAGATACCACAACTGGATCACAAGAACTTGCATGTGCTGGTGGCGTATGTGAAGTCGTAGATATAGGAGCAGCTTGATGACAACCTATGTAGTAAACATGGACGAGAACATGGCAGAGAAGGTAGCCAGTGCAGTCCTGAGACAAATTAAAAAGGACACAGCAGATGGAGGAGTTATGGAAGCTTGTGAAGTTCTTCTAACATACCTGACTCCTCCGCTGGAAGGTAACGGTTTTCCAGACTCTGGTTTTACAGATGACTTTGGAATCAGCATGGAATAAGGAGGTATTTAAAATGTCAGAGATAGCAGCAATAGAACCAATAGGAGCTTTGATACCTGTTGATAATTACGTGACACACAAAACTGTGCCACTTCAGAACGCAACAGGAACAGAAGAGATCACCATCACTGAGGCTATAAACTCAGACGGGAGGACCATGACCACCAGTGAGGTTTCATTGACTATATATGATAGGTTTGGAAACCTTCAGACCATTCCTCCTCAGAGCAGAGGTGAACTATTCTAGCTTCCGTAGCTCAATGGATAGAGCAACAGACTTCTAATCTGTAGGTTGCAGGTTCGAGTCCTGCCGGGAGCGCCATTTAAACGCTAGGGTACCTAGGAAGCTCACTGGTGAGTTTAGCTATCTTTCTGGTGGGTGGGTACCCGAGACCTCCTTTAACCCCACTCACAGGGCTTCTCAGAGAGGAAAATTTCTTAGGAACACACCTTCTCCCACGTTTCGTTGTGCATTAGGATGTTTCGGGAGGTAGAAGGGGTAAGCCTGTCCTCTTGTTCTAGATAGATAGGCTTCACCCAACTACAATTACTTTTGCTTGAGCCAACGCTTACGCAACTGCTTAGTAATAGTATCATCACTAAGCTGATCAAGCTCTCTTTCAACTTCATTAGCTTTCTCCACTATCTCAGACGCTTGCTCAAGCACAGCCTTCTCCGCAGAACTTTTACCTGCCTTCCATGCAAACAGCATAGGAATAACTTTGGTAAAGAAACCAAGAAGATTACCTACAAGAGATAGCATTGTTAAGCATCCTTAACTTCTATCTTCTCGACTGGCTTATCACCTGTTTGCTTGGCCTTGCCAAAGGTAAGAGAAGCCCACTCGACTACCTTGTATATCTTACCCATTACAGTGTTAGGGTCAGGGGTCTTGGTACCAGCAACAATGACACTGGCAACTACAACAATACCCATGACTGCCTCAATGATCTCTGCTTTGTGTAACATAATTGCTTCAATCATCTTCTACTACCTCCTCAGTAAATAGTTCAGCACCTGTTATGATTTGATGTTTAATGTATTCAAGGACAAATAGAAGAGAGGTAGACTTAATGTTTCCTGCCATTACATCTTCAGCAAGATCACCGTCCTTGAACAAGAGCATGACCGCTCCATCTACCTCGTCGTTATCTACTCTTTGCTGTAGTAGCGTAACACATTTCTTTAAATGCTGCAACGCTTGCTCTTTCCCCTCTTTGTTTAGCGTACCGTCAGGGTTTACAATAGTTGAGTTTGTAAAATTAATTACATCCCCCATGCTGAGTACCCCTTCAGTGGTTTAGGTCCTTCTATTTCCCATAGCTTGGCACCCATTCCTGTTCCTTTGAACTGAATGTGAATGT
>MPLU02133939.1_pt1 | contig 11180 bp, 10 predicted proteins | sample 1617381 | NCBI WGS metagenome assembly MPLU02 (sample SAMN05944801, study PRJNA350692) | marine metagenome | biome: marine; feature: ODZ; material: water; isolation source: 90 m water sample filtered on 0.2 um supor filter | place: Pacific Ocean | collected 2012-04-08 | depth 90m m | reverse complement strand
CCTAATACCCAACTGATTGATCTATCAATTTTGTTGATGCTAAAATTCAAGCTATTTCAATAGCAAAAGCCACTATTGCAATCACCAGGCTTTATAATTGACCTATAAAGCAGCATATCTAATAAAAGCTGGATCATAGCGAGCTAAAAGGAGCAAATAACTACCTAATACTCATATTAAGATCGTAAAAGGCTTCAATTCATTCTAACAAACCTTGTTTTAGCGCCAGATATCAGAAAAATTTCATCAAGACATCTCTAAACAATTGGACAGGTCGTACCTCCTCTAGGCCTTGACGTAGCTCTAAAATAGAGAAATAAAGCATTTTGGTATGTTTAGCGACCTTTTCACCCAGGCCAGCCTTCATCAAATGGGCATAAATGCCCTTGTAACGCTTGTTGTGGGTTTCATGATTATCACTGGGCAAAGGAAGGCTCTTTAATGCCAGCCATTGCTTAGAAGAACAATGACTAACAGAGAAAATAAATTGATCTAAATTTCTAGAGACACAAACTGGCCTAAGAGGCAAGACCTCGTACGTCAGCCTCAAGGCACATTGGCACTTTCAAGCCATATCTTCAGCCTCTCGAGCCGTAAGCAAACAGCCACCGGGTGGGCACACGATACAAACTCTCTACAAACTTATAAATTAAGCCAAAATCCCTTTCGGTCACTCAAAATCATAACTACTATCAAAAGCTCTGAAATCAAATCAGCGCCAGCTGCCTGAATTGACTCCAGCTACGCAGGGCTAATTCACAGCATTCTCTAGCCTGGTCAAAGCCCATCATCGATCGTGGCCCCAGCTAAACCCGATCAGCAACGCCTTCCAGGGCTCAGCACCCGCGCAATCCATCACGGCGAAAGCTTTGCTGCCGATACCGGCACTGTGATGCCGCCTATCTTTGCAAGCTCCACCTTTGCCCACGGCAATCCCCAGGGCTTCGACTACACCCGCTCAGGGAACCCCAATTTCCGCATCCTCGAGTCTCTTTTAGCAAACGTAGAAGGCTGTCAATTCGCCACAGTTTTTGCTTCCGGGGTAAGCGCAATCACAGCGATTACCTCTTCACTTAAATCCGGCGATCTGGTGCTTTGTGAGGAGAACCTCTACGGCTGCACGGTGCGCTTGTTCGAGCAAGTATTTAATAAATTCGGAGTGCGCACAACCTGGCTGGACTTCACTGATCCGAATTCTCTCAGTGCGATTACAAAGCAAAAACCAACTCTTATCTGGCTGGAAAGCCCCACAAACCCCCTACTTAAAGTGATCGATCTAGCGGCCGTCTGCGCTGCCGCTAAAGCAGAAAATATCCCAGTAGTGGTGGACAACACTTTTGCAACAGCTGTCCTGCAACGCCCCTTGGAGCTAGGTGCAACCCTCTCTCTTACCAGCACCACCAAATACATCAACGGTCATTCTGATGCCCTCGGCGGTGTGGTCTGCACAACTGACCAGGAGTGGTACAGCCGTATGACCTATGCCCAGAAGGCCCTTGGTCTACAGCCCTCACCATTTGACGCTTGGCTGATCACTCGCGGCATTAAAACCCTGCCACTCAGGCTCGAACGCCAAATCGCCAATGCTGCAGCCCTGGCAGACCAACTTGCCATCCATCCACGCATGCACTGGGTGCGCTATCCATTTCGCTCAGACCATCCCCAACATGCTGTCGCCCGAAAGCAGATGAGTGGTGGTGGCGCAATCATCACAGCCAGCCTCAACGCTGACCAGAAGCAGACTTACACATTCTGCAAAAGCTTGCGCTATTTCACGATGGCCGAAAGCCTAGGAGGAGTTGAAAGCCTCATATGCCATCCCGCCACCATGACCCATGCCTCCGTTGATCCTGAGGTGAAGCAAAAACTTGGCATTGATGATGGTCTAGTGCGCTTCTCTGTTGGCTGCGAAGACCTGGCCGATCTCAGCGCTGACCTGAATCAGGCCCTCGAACAATTGCAGTGAGCCCACGTGACCTACTGCTAAATCCCTGCTGGCACGCTGATGACCTCGGTCAAGCTCTACCAGACAGTCCCCATGCTGTTTCGGTAGCCCTACCCCGCTGGCAGGACGTAATCGCCTATGAAGAGAAAGATCCTGACTGCCTAAAGGCTCTGCGGGCTATCTACCCCCGCTTCGGGCTCAATCCACTGGTAGCAGAAGTGGCCCAGCAAGCGTTAGCCGAACATGGCTCTGCAGATGGCAGTGCCTGGCCTTATCCCACCACCGCCGCCGCTGAACGTGCCCAGGTTCACTGCCATCGCATTGAGCCAATGGCATACACCGCTATTAAAAAAGTACGTGGCCTTCCATGCTTAATCACCGACGCAAAGGCTGCCTCAGCAGCAAAAGCGTTCTGGCAACACAGCGGTCTTGGCGCCTCCTCACGTCAAGCCGCTAGCGCGCTAGAGCGAGAGCCGGCTCCATTGCAGCAGAACAGCGCAAACGCCCAGTCTTCCCTACGCCAACGCCTTGCAGAGATCTATAGCTGCGATGACGAACTGGTGCAGCTCCATCCCTCTGGGATGGCCGCCCTCACCAAAGCCCTAGAAGCAATCACGCTGCTACGCCCCGGCAGACCCTTCCTGCAACTGGGCTTTCCCTATGTAGATGTGCTCAAGCTCCCTCAGGAGGTATTTGGAGGCAGCGATCTTCTGCTCACAACAGAGTCGAAACTATTGGCCGTTGAATTCGATCGCAGGCAACCAGCCGCTGTGATCGTGGAGCTACCTAGCAACCCGATGCTGCAATGCGTCGATCTGCCAGCTGTAGCGAAGCTGGCTCACTCTCGCGGTATTCCCGTAATCGCTGATGACACCATCGGCTCACCGCTCAATATTGATGTTTTGCCTTACGCAGACCTGGTGTTTAGCTCTCTAACTAAAAGCTTTGCCGGTCGTGGTGACATCCTGGCGGGCTCACTAGTGGTAAGCCCCCACTCTCGCTGGCGAGAACATTTCTGCAAACAGCTCTCGACTGCGCTGGCTCCCCTAGCGGATGCTGATGCAATCGCCTTAGAGGAAGCCAGCCGAGATGTGGCTCAAAGGGTGCCGCAACTAAACAACGCCTGCGAGGCATTGGCAAACCAACTGTCCAAACATCCGGCCGTTATCCGCGTGCTACATCCAGGCAAATGTGCCAACTTCCAGTCCCTGATGCGCCCCGGGGCCGGCCACGGTTGCCTGCTCTCTTTTGAGCTTGTAGGTGGATTAACACAAGCTAAACGGGTTTACGACGCCCTACAGGTCTGCAAAGGTCCAAGCCTCGGCACAAGCTTTACTCTTGTCTGCCCTTATGTACTGCTAGCTCATTACAACGAACTGAGCTGGGCAGAATCCTGTGGGGTACCTAGCCATCTGCTGCGTGTATCGGTTGGCCTGGAAGATCCCGATGCACTTTGGCGTCGCTTTGAGATGGCGTTGACGGATTGAACCCCCAATCCCATCTCAAGGTCATCACAACAGATCAGTGTCTTAACCAATAGAGCAAAATTCCAGCTAATTATTAGATCAATTCAAACTCCAGCATGTCCCGCATTTACGAAGACAACAGCCAGGCAATCGGCAACACTCCGCTGGTGAGACTGCACTCTGTTACTAAAAACGCCAAAGCAACTGTTCTGGCAAAGATTGAGGGCCGCAATCCCTCCTACAGCGTCAAATGCCGTATTGGCGCAAACATGATCTGGGATGCCGAAAAGCGTGGCCTTCTAAATAAAGAGAAGACGATTATTGAACCCACCTCTGGCAACACAGGCATCGCGCTGGCTTTCACAGCAGCAGCCCGCGGCTACAAACTCATCCTCACCATGCCCGAATCAATGTCGCTCGAGCGACGTCGGGTAATGGCAGTACTTGGCGCAGAACTGATCCTCACAGAGGCAGCCAAAGGGATGCCCGGTGCAATTGCTAAAGCAAAGGAGATTGCTGAAAGCAATCCACAGAAATACTTCATGCCCGGCCAATTTGAGAATCCAGCCAATCCCGACATTCACTGCAAGACAACTGGTCCAGAAATCTGGAACGACTGCGATGGGGGAATCGACGTCCTGGTTTCAGGCGTCGGCACCGGTGGCACAATCACCGGCGTATCCCGCTACATCAAACAAGAAAAAGGCAAGAGCATCCTTTCCGTGGCCGTCGAACCAACGCATAGCCCGGTAATCAGCCAAACCCTAAATAAAGAAGAGGTAAAGCCTGGTCCGCACAAGATCCAGGGCATTGGCGCCGGATTTATCCCCAAGAATCTCGACCTTTCCTTGGTGGACCGCGTTGAACAAGTCAGCAACGACGAATCCATCGCCATGGCCCTGCGCTTAGCAGAAGAAGAAGGGCTACTTGTTGGTATCTCCAGTGGTGCAGCAGCAGCAGCAGCCATTCGTCTGGCGGAGCAACAAGAATTTGCTGGCAAAACTATCGTGGTGGTGCTACCGGATTTAGCTGAGCGTTACCTGTCTTCAGTGATGTTTGAGACTGTGCCCACAGGCATCATTCAAGAGCCAGTGCCGGCCTAAGACGCATATCTGGCAATACAGCATCCGGCGGGATCCACATCGCATCGCCATAAGAGAAAAAACGGTACTGGTGCTCGATCGCCTCGGCATAGAGCGCCAATAACCGTTCACGGCCAACTAAGGCACTCACCAACAGCAAGAGAGAGCTTTTGGGCAAGTGAAAGTTGGTGAGCAAGCCATCGACTACAGCAAAGCGATAACCAGGCCGGATCACTAGGTTCACTGGCCCCCTAAACGACTTCAGAGTTCCACCACCTGCCAAAACTGCTCCTTCAAGAGCCCTCACGCTGGTGGTGCCAACCGCGATCACCCGTCCGCCTCGAGCTCGAGTGGCCATCACCGCCTCAACCACCTCATCGCGCACCTCCACCCATTCGCTGTGAAGCTCCAACTGCGTTAAGTCCTCTGTCTCTACAGGTCGAAAAGTACCCAGACCAACATGAAGGGTCACACGTGCCTGCAGCACTCCTCGCTGCGCTAAGGCTTCCAACAATTCATCACTGAGATGCAGCCCAGCTGTCGGTGCAGCTGCAGCACCGGGGCGGGCTGCATAGCGAGTTTGATAGCGATCGCTATCACTTGGATCATGACGTTGGATATAAGGCGGCAAGGGCACTTCGCCATAGCGCTCAAGCAACGACTCGATCGCCTCGGCATCTGCATAACAAGATGGAAACTGCACTAGCCGACCCCCACTTGCAGGGTCATTGCCAATTACCTGCAAAGCGATGGGCTCCTGATCCAAAGCCTCAAGCCAAACTTGATCACCCGATCGCAAACGTTTGGCCGGTCTGGCCAAGCACAACCAGCGCCCCTCCCCGCGTGGCTCAAGCACCAATAACTCGGCCAAACCACCGCTTGAACGCCTTACCCGCAGCCGAGCTTTGAGAACACGAGTGTCATTGATCACGAGCAGATCGCCAGCTTGCAACTCCTCCTGCAAGTTCCAGACCTTGGCATGTCGAGCTTTGGAAAGCTCCTCTGCAAATGCCGGCAGAATCAAAAGTCGCGCTGCATGACGTGGCTCTACCGGTGCCTGAGCTATGCGCTGAGGATCCAACACATAGTCGTAAGAACTGAGTAGAGAATCTCTGGTATCTAACACTAAAAGAAGATAAGACGCGAGAAGGGATGAATCAGTTTCGTCTTAAGGCCAAACCAATCAAATGAAGTTAATGATCAACTATTCCGCCAGGTAATAACGCACCACGCAAAATACCCTGCTGTAGTCACCTGAAAGAGCCTTGAATAAATAACTAGCACGCTGATTAAGCAGCATCTGGTCAAGCCAGTCGCGGGGGATGACCAACGCCATTACCACAGTGGTGGTGCGCTCTGGATGAAGCTCTTCCTGCTCCACTACATAGTCACAGAAAGGGTCAATAACAGAACTAAATTGGCTCTCCAAAAGGCGTAGCTCAAGTTCCCCTGGTTGCTCGCCAATGAGTCCATCCCAAGCCGTACGGATTCGCTCTGAATCATCATTTTCACCAAGCACAATCACTGCCGTGACGGAGTCTGCAATTGAGCATCCGTAACGCAGCGCTTCCATAGAAGCGCTCATCAATTCTGGAATCCACACGATGCAGTGGTTACCCAAAAGAGGTGTACGAGGCTCCACCTTCAATGGGCCGAAATCAGGATCCAGAGCGAGTGCTGCATAAGCCCTGCGATAACGGCGACGGATTCGTGCCAAACCCCATACCAATAAAGGTATGGCAACCACCACCGTCCAGGCACCCTCCTCGAATTTGCTCACCACGATCACCACCAGCACCAGAAAAGTGGTGCTGGCACCAAGCGCATTCATCAACATTCGTCCCTGCCAGCCAGCACCCCGCAAACGCCACCAATGACGTACCAATCCCAACTGGGAGAGAGTGAAAGCCGTGAATACACCTAAGGCATAAAGGTTCACAGCAACAGTGGTATCGCCATGACAAATCACGATGATCAACGCCGTGACCACCACCAGAACGCCAATGCCGTTCTGATACACCAATCGATCACCTATCCAGCTCAACTGCCTTGGCAAACAATGATCTTCTGCCAACATCGCCGCCAAACGTGGAAAGCCCGCAAAGGCGGTATTGGCCGCTAACACAAGAATGAAAAGAGTGGAAAGCTGCAGGGCCCATAACAGAACACTGCTAGAGCCAAAAGCCCGAGAGCCAATCTGAGCCAACACTGTGACCCGATCATTGGGGACGATTCCATACATGTAGCCCAGGCAGCTCACCGCCAGGAACATGGTGGATAGCAATACACCTAAAACCAACAACGTGCGACGGGCATTGGCTACTGCAGGTTCCTTAAAAACTTTCACCCCGGTAGCAATGGCCTCAATACCAGTCATCGCCGAACAACCTGAACTGAAAGCCCTAAGGATCAAAAACCACCCAAGTGGCTGAACTGCTTGAGCAGCTGGTGGCATATCCGGCACAAAACCATGCACAAAAACGAGGTCTTTCAATCCTGCAAATATCAACAACGCCACCATCACCACAAAGGCATAGGTAGGTAGCGCAAAAATCCGTCCAGCCTCCTTAAGACCACGCAAATTTGCCCAGCCGATCAACACCAAAAGAAAAAGCGCCAACGAGACTTCGTGATCGAGCATCGACGGCACAAGGGAAGAGAGGGCCTGAGTGCCGGCCATTAAGCTCACCCCCGCAGTGAGGGTGTAGTCGATCAGCAATGCCGCACCCGCAATCAAACTGACATTGCGGCCAAGATTGTCGCGTGCCACGACGTATGAGCCACCACCTTCTGGATAGGCCTCAATCGCCTGCCGGTAAGAGAGCACAACAATGGCAATTAGTCCGATGATCGCCAAGGTGATCGGCACGGAAAGCCCCAAGGCGCCGCTGCCGCCAAGGATCAGAACACCAAGCGATGCTTCTGTGGCATAAGCCACCGATGACAAGGCATCCGATGAGAGGATCGGCAGAGCCTGAATATTGGCAAGACGTTGATCGGTAGCCCTGTTGCGCAGCAGTGGATTACCGAGGAGTTTCTGAAAAAAGCTCAAGTCACCTTGGAATCATTTTCTTCAGGATGCACAAAAAGAAGCCAATGGTCTCTCAGCGAACCTGATAACAACTCTCTGTCAAAAAGATGCCCAGTAAAGACAACCTGCTTCAATCGTGCCCCCTTAGTGATCTGGTTAGACAAACTGAGCTGATAAAGCTGCCAATTAAAGCGCCAAAGTTTCCGGTCGAGTCTCAATCAATTCAGCTAAATCCTTGAGGAAGGCTGCAGCATGAGCGCCATAGATCACCCGGTGATCTGCAGTGAGATTTACCTGCATCTGAGGCTTAACCGCAATAGAGCCATCCTTAGCTGCTACGACAGAGGGCCGCGATGCAGCTACCGCCAAAATTGCGCCAGTTCCAGGAGGGAGAATTGCATCAAAACGATCTACGCCGAACATACCCAGATTGGAAAGAGTGAAGCTGCCGGTGCTGTATTCCTCAGGCTGTAGTTGCTTACTGCGAGAACGCTTCACCAGATCGCTCCACTGCCTTGACATCTCGTAGAGGTCAGTGCGATCAGCGTTCTGCAACACCGGTGTAATCAGTCCGCCGTCGTCCATTGCCACAGCAACAGCAACATTCACCTGCTCTGGATAGGCCATCCCTTCAGAGCTATAGGCAGCATTCACCTGAGGATGACGAGCAAGCGTCAGAGCCACAGCCTTGGCCAACAAGGCCGTCATCGTCACGCCTTTGGGCTTCACCTGCTTATAAAAAACATCCAACTTATCGGTGATAATCGTGTAGCCAACCCTGAAACAAGGGAAGGCCAAACTGGCCTCCATGTTGCGATTAACAGCTTGCTGAAGATTGTTGAAAGCTGCTGTTTCCCCGGAAGCTCCAAAGCTCTGACCTGCCGGAGCAGAAATAGCATTGGCAACACCTAGCGAACCGGCATGACCCACAGCAGCTGGGGCACTACCTTCTGCGACCCGAGGCACACTTATCGGCTGACCTGCAGCCTGCTGCACATCATCAGCCTGGATGCGCCCATGAGGTCCACTTCCACGCAGCTTATTTAGGTCAACACCCATCTGCGCTGCAAGTTTTTTTGCTCGTGGGGAAGCCACGATGCGTCCATTACTAACAGCCGTAACGCTGGCAACAGGTTGTGGGGCTATGGGAGGAGAAGCAAGAGCAGCTGGTGCTGGTTCTTTTTTGGCTTTTGAAACCGCTTGCGCAGGGGTTGGATCAGCAGCAGGTGCAGCAGGAGCCTTGGCCTGAACAGCCGCAATTTCGGCCTCGCTTTCAACAATCAAACCAATCGTTTCACCCACCGGAGCCGTACTACCAGCCGGCATCAACACCGCAGCTAGGTAGCCGTCTTGAAATGACTCCACATCCATATCGGCTTTATCTGACTCGACCACCAGCACCGACTCACCGCGACCAACCTTTTCTCCTGGTTGCTTAAGCCACTCAATGATCTTGCCCTCCGTCATCGTCGAGCTCAGGGCAGGCATGAAAATGTCGTGAGTCGCCATATTGCTGTCAGGAGCAGGGGTTTGGGGGTGCGTTCAAAAAGTTTTAGTCTTTGAACCAACTATTCCGGCATTTTAATTGGGCGTGGAAGGGCGATTATCGGGCTAGGGGGCATCAGGGTTGGGTAGGTGGTGCAAGTCATTGCGCAACCCCACTTATGGGAAAAATTTATAGGATTTTTTTGAAAGCAAAAGGAATGGTATGTAGGTTCATTTATCTATCGTTCTTTGTTGGGGAACTACCTTCTTGTTATAAAAACACCACCCCGTAAGGAGGAGATGGTGTAGATATGACAACTAATAGAACAGTGGTAGAACTTGACGATTTAACGCCTTACTCCTTACTGCAACTATCTATACAAGAAGGAATGAGGTGATTACTCTCTATAAATTGCTCAATAGTCCTAATTGTTACCCCTTTTGGGAACATTGTAAATCGGGGAGGTCTTCCCTCTCTTTACTCCATATTCATGAAGTCCTATTAGATATTCATTCATTATCCTATTGCAATCAGCAACTATCTTTGGATACATAGACCCCATTTCATATGGTCTTAAATACCTCTCTACATAATCCATAGTCATACTTAGAAATACCTGTGTTCCATCTATTAACAATTGAAGTCTCCAAAGCGTCTATTGATAGAGGCATGTCTCAAAGACTCTTTGCGCCCCTATCAAATGAAAACCAACACAGGTCTGCTTCTCCTTGCTGGGGTGGTTGCAATCACAGCAGTGCCATCTATAAGGTCTTCTATCGCTACACCTGTCCGGCAGCAGTTTGAACTCACAACAGGGCAAAAGGAGTTCATCAGGCAGTTTGATGAAGCAGTAGGCACAAAAATCCTTCCAGTGGCATCAAGTGCTGCTGCTGTTCCCATCGTCAAAGCAGCATCATTTGCTTGCGGAGACACTGCCCTGCAAAGAGAAGCAGTATTTGCTGTTGGTGGTAATGAATGGCAGGCAAAAGACGCTACAAGGAGGTTTGAGAAACTCTTTTGTGGCAATCAGGTGTAAGGGGTAGTTTGACTTATTAAGAGATTAGGATTGGTAGTTATAGTTTTCCAAAGTGTCTTGCTGCACGACACATATATGCATAATCAGTAAACTTACTGCCAAATTTGTTACTGGCAGTACATAACCAATGCCTTCTCCTAAAACTTGGTTCGTCAAAAGAACTGTTCCATTGAGTTTTCTTCCCTGCGTTTACCTCACAACTAATATTTTCTTCTTTTATGCAAAGAGTTCCCCCAGTTTTGCTTTTTTAACAAAACCCCTTGTAAACGCACCAAACCAAGAACCATTATTCATAAGTGCTGTTCCACCTATCGCAGCAACAAAAACCCCAAGAAGGAGGATCGTTTTTGGTAAATCGTTTAAGTTGTCGTTGTTTGACATTGCTTGCGTTTTGCATTTATACAATGCATTAAGATCCTTCTTTTCATCAAAACGATTTGACATCGAACGATGGTGCATTAATGAATTTGGTTGAGCTTGCCACGATATAACAATTAGTCTTCTTTCTTGGTATTATCGCTAATCATAGATACACCTTGAAGAACAATCATATTTGACATTAAGAACCAGACACCTTCTGAAAATACATTTATACGATGCCTCAACTCCCTTGAAGGTATGTCTGCTTTAACTGCCACCTCTAATGCAGCATTATCCCTTAACGCCCACGACCCGAAGTAAATAGATAAACCCACCCCATAGACAACTGCAAAGCATCCAACAACTTTTTTCATTTGGTTATTATTCTGGAGAACCTACTAATAGCATTCCATATAGGTTTAGTCCATGCTTCTTGATTCTTCCACTTGAATACAAAAACCTTAGTTCTCATAGTGCCAAGATCTTTTCCCATGCATTTAAGGTTGACATCTTTCGCATTCACTAGGGCACCTCATCCAGGACTATTGCTATCAAGGAGAAATGAGGTCGAGAACATGACCATTGCCATCAACCAACCTGAAGCGTTTACCTGTTGCTTCTGCTCTCCTTTTAGCCGTTCGATAGGCATCCCCTTGATTATGTTTGGTTTGGTAGTGCTTCCAATTTCCGAATTGATCTTGATATTCCAAGTTGATCTTCGTCTGAGCAAAAGCATTCAGCGGCAAGAGCAGCAGAGAAATTAAGAGCAGACGT
>MPLU02139852.1_pt1 | contig 11181 bp, 12 predicted proteins | sample 1617381 | NCBI WGS metagenome assembly MPLU02 (sample SAMN05944801, study PRJNA350692) | marine metagenome | biome: marine; feature: ODZ; material: water; isolation source: 90 m water sample filtered on 0.2 um supor filter | place: Pacific Ocean | collected 2012-04-08 | depth 90m m | reverse complement strand
GTTAGCTGAAACGATCCTGCCTCTCAAGAAGATGACGGGTGTCTGCGACGCTGGTCACACCGTGTGATTTGAACCAATAGGCCAAATCATGCAGATCATGCGTGAAAGTTCCAAATGCACGCGCGGGTGCATCTGTCACGTCAGGGTTCACTGCAGCCACGTGTTCTCGTGAACCGATATCAACAGCGGCAGCGCCGATGTTCACGGTCTCAATTGCGGGGGTCCGTCCGGTCTTTTGCTTTGCCATAATCTATCCTCCTGTCGGCAACAGAAGGGCGTGGGCTATCCAAATCCGTCATTTTCCTAACCGGGATCGCCGCAAAACGGCGTCACCACTCGCAAGTTCGCATCAACCCATGGACCACGTTTTTAACGGGGTTCTGACCCAAGACAGACCACCAATAAGCGAACGGCCGCTGCCCTTCATAGAGCAACGATAGCACAGGCTGTTTCTACCGCGCGCAGGCGGGCTCCAACCCAGAACGGTTTTTCAGGATGTCACGCTCCTCCGTCATCCGCGCCAACTCACGCTTGAGCCTGCGGTTCTCAGCTTCATGGTCAACAGATGATGTCTGTGACGCAGCTTTTGCGTAGAGCTTCATCCATTTGTAGAGCGAATATGTACTGACGCCCAACCGCTCCGAAACCTCGCGAACGGCATACCCCCGCACTGTTATCTGATGGACGGCATCGCGCTTGAAATCTTCACTGAAATTTGGCTTCCCCATAACGGCCTCCTTGCCTCAAAGTTAGGGAAGAAAGCGTCTACAAATCTAGGGGCTGTTCAGTTTCCAACTTGGCGAGGCGGGCGCTTGCCACGGCAGGTGCAAGGCCAAGTTCACGACCCGCAGCGCTGATATTGAGCCGCTCTGCTGCCATTACAAATAATCGCAGGTGATCGGTGCCCATCGATTATACCCAAAATCAAGAAAGTGAACTCCACTCTCGGCAGTTTATTGCGTGAAGCACAAGGTATAAATTCGCGTCCTAAGGCTGACATCAACTCAAGGCTTTTGCGGTAATCCGCCGAGCAGACTGGCCAGATCATGTTGAGAAGGAGTTTCTGATGACACAGACCGGAACCGTGAATTACCACGTCCACAAGCCGTTTCGGCAGGCGTTCGAAATTGATGTGGATGGCATTGCCGGCAACCTCATCGAGCCGGAGTTTTTCGCTGCCAAAATCGCAGTGAAGGATCAACGGAACTGCGAGGCCGCCACGGATTTTGCAGAGGATGGCTTTGCTTTTGCCAACGCCCCAACGGCTATATTGGATTTCAAAGGCGACAATTGGCAGAGCCGATATGATGCCGAACTGGCCGATCTATTGGAACAGGAAGTTGGCGCAAAAGAGGTGATCACCTTTGATCATACAGTGCGCATCGATGATCCGCAGGCCAAGCGCCGCCCGGCCCGCCACGTCCACAGCGATTATAGCCGCGAGGGTGCGGAAAGGCGTCTTGTGGATATTCTTGGCCCTGGACAGGCCGATGAATGGGCGCAGGGTCATTATGCCTTTATCAACGTCTGGCGCCCGATCGCGAACCCGATCAATTCTGCACCTCTTGGCTTTATTCGGCCGTCGACGGTCAGAGACGCAGATTGGATCGTGATTGACTTGATCTACCCCGATCGCAAAGGCCAGGTGATGGGGTTGGCAAAAGACGACGCGCACGAATGGGTTTACCGCTCACGGATGACGCCGGACGAGGTCGCGTTTTTCAACATCTACGACAATTCCGGCCGCCCCTGCGTTGGCCACAGTGCGATTGATCTGATCGAGGACCCGACAGTCACGGCGCCCCGCCAAAGCATCGAGAGCCGTACGTTGGTTCGCTATTAAAGAGCGCCCACCCGCGCCTTGCACACCTGAGGAGACGTTCACATGACCAAGACAATTCTTATCACCGGCGCGACGGACGGGATCGGCCTTTTGACAGCCAAGACGCTGACTGCTGAGGGCCACAACGTCCTGTTGCACGGGCGCAGCGCGGACAAGTTGGAAGCCGCGGCACACGAGGTCGGGGGCAATCCGGAAACCTACCGCGCTGACCTTTCGCTGCTGGAGGATGTTAACGCCTTGGTGGCAGATGTCCGTGCCAAACATGACACCCTGGATGTGTTGATCAACAATGCCGGTGTTCTGAAGGTTCCCAACACACAGACGGACAGCGGGCTGGACGTGCGTTTCATGGTCAACACAATCGCGCCCTGGGCTTTGACCGTTGGTCTGCTGCCGATCATCCCAAAAGACGGTCGCGTGGTGAGCCTTTCGTCAGCAGCACAAGCGCCCGTCAACATCAAGGCCATGCGCGGTGAGCAACAGCTTGGCCACAATGAAGCCTACGCGCAAAGCAAGCTGGCGTTGACAATCTGGTCGCAGGAATTGGCGCGCGAACACCCCGACGGGCCGGTGTTTGTCTCGGTCAATCCGGGGTCTCTTCTTGCCACAAAAATGGTCAAGGAATCCTATGGAATGGCGGGCAATGACCTGCGGATCGGGGCTGACATCCTGCGCCGTGCGGCAGTGTCCGAGGAATTCGCCAACGCCTCGGGGCAGTATTACGACAACGATGCCAGACGCATCGCACGGCCCCATCCCGCAGCCGCCGACCGCGCACATGTCGCGCAACTGATGGCGGCTATTCGTGAGCTGGCTGGCGCCTGAGGCGTCCCAAAACGTTTGCCGATCAAGGGGATTGCGCATTAAGCTAAGAGTCGGGAGGAGACGTGATGAGAGGTTTCATTACCTCAAATCAAACGGATGCGATTGCCGCGTCCTGGGACCGGTGTGCGCGGCAGTATAACCTGCGGCACGATACCGGGCGGCCTATCATGCGCCTCCAATCCTCCGAAGTTGCCCCCCGACTTGAACAGATTGTCGAGAGCACCGGCGGCAGGCAGGGCTTCTTTCAACATCTCGCTTCGGTCGCGGGCGAAATCGGTCATTGTCTGGTTGTCACCGACGCCGATGGCGTCTCCGTTCGGATTGAGCATAGCGGGGCGACGAGTGGCTCTGACGGATGGAACGGCATCGCCCTTGGGTCATGTTGGGACGAACGCGTGGCCGGTACAAACGGCGTATCCATGGCCTTGCGGACGGGGCACGCAATCACTGTGCGCGGTGCGGATCATTACTTTTCGACGCTCAGACAGTTCGCCTGTACCGGCGTTCCGGTGCTGGATGCCAACGGGGGGATGATTGGTGCAATCAATCTTGTCTCTGTCGATCGGGGCAATCGCGCGGATTATCTGTTTGGGCAGCAGCTGTTGGCAAAGACCGCGCATCGCATTCAGCGCAACCTGTTTGAAAAGGAATTCAACGACGCGATGCTTGTGACGGTCTCGCGTGTGGGGCGTGATCACGTCCTCTCCGAAGATGCACTGGTCGCCGTGAACGAGGCAGGGATGATTATCGGTGCCACTTCGACCGTTTCCGCCTGCCTTGACGGTGCAAACGCTGCATCGCTGAGAGGTCAGGCGTTCGAGGCGATCTTTCACGTCGACAGCAATCGGCTGGTGAATGTGCCCGAGAGGCTACTTTCGATTCCAGCCAATCATGGGGCCGCCGTGAACCTGACGGTTGCTGTGCCAAAGACCGCCGCACCCCAACGGGTGTCCAAGCCGCTGCCGCCCAGCCCTGCGCGCAAACAGCGCTTGCCACCATCGCTACAGCAGTTGGCGACCGGAAGTCATAGCATGGCTGCCGCCTGCCGCCGTGCGCGAGCCATGTTGGAAGACACAGCCATGCTGCATCTGGAAGGCGAAACCGGAACCGGGAAATCCGCGCTTGTGGCCGCATTGCTGCAAACCGATGCCCCTGACGCACCGGTTTTCGATCTGGATTGTGCGACGCTTGGCGAGAGTGACGCCGAAACAGACCATTTGCGCAGGGTCATTGAGCAAGCCCGCGTCGTTTCAAGAATGTCCTATGGCAAGGGCGTCCGCGCGACCTTGGTGTTTGACAATGTGGACGAGTTGCCGCGCACTTCGCAGGCAGAGCTGCGACGTTTCCTGAATGAACAGGAAGAACACCGCCACCAAACGGATGACCATGGGCATGACAGCCGCCTGCGTGTGGTTTCCACCAGCCGCAAACCTTTGATAGACGCCGTCAACGCGGGGCATTTCAGAGACGACCTATTTTATCTTCTAACAGGCTCAAAGGTCTTCCTGCCCCCCCTCCGAAGGCGTGAACATCCCGAGGTTCTCGCCCAGGCCCTGTGCGCGCAGCTGACTGGTTGTAACGTCATCTTCAGTGCCGAGGCCAAAGATGCGCTTTGTCGCCTACCGTTCCATGGCAATGTCCGCGAAATGCGCGGCGCGCTTCAAAACGCACTGGCAACGGCACAGGACAACCGGATCAACCTGCTTGATTTGCAACAAGCCTGTGTTGGCGCTCCTCTGGCCTCTGCGATACCGGAACCGGTTTGCGCCATTGTACCCGCCAATCCGGTAACCGCATATGACGAACGCAGCATGATCCTTGATGCGCTCGCAAACAGCCGGTGGAATGTCAGCGAAGCTGCTCGCGTACTTGGCATGGGGCGCGCAACGATTAACCGGAAACTGAAGTTATACGAGATCCGGCGGCCGACCTGAAGCAGGCCGGCCCACCGTCGCGTAAAGAAGGACCGCCTGTCGAAGGCGACCGGAGCGCGTTGCTCCGTCATTTCGACGAGCCTCACGCGCGAGGTGTGATAGAGTACAGATCACAATCACATTGTGGGTTTATTTGACTTTTCTTGGCGTCCTCACAGGCCGTCGGCAGGAGCGGAATTCGCAAGGACGCCGCTGGGTATCTTAGGGTTCTCAGGCAAGTTCGTCCTTGCCGTCGATGATGAAATGAACGCTGGTCGATCCCTTGTGGCGGGCCTCGAGATAGGGCGCGTAGTCCGGATCATTCACGAAGTCGCGGGCGGCTTGCGCATCCGGCCATTCAAGGATCACGCGCAGGGCTGCGGGCTGGTCTTCGCCCTCGACCTGTTCGTGGCTGGTTGTGCGCGCAATATACTTGCCGCCATGTTTGGCGATGATCTTGCCGACCGGCTCGATATAGCCGGGGATCCAGCTGTCGTCGGTGGGTGTCACGGCCAGAACTGAATAGGCTGTCATGGGTTGGTTCCTCCTCTTTGGTATCGATTACCCTTGTTGTTAACGCGGGTTTGGGTTCAGGCCGCTCGGCGACCTAAATGCTGTGTTGCGCGCAGAATGTCGCGCTGTGCTATTTCATTGAGTGATGCGGCCAATGTGTTCATCGGATCACGCTGCGACGGGATGGCCCTGTCCAACGTCGTGTGAACACCCGCGTCGATTGGGCCAAGGGAAAGGTCACGGTGAAACGCATCGACGGCTGCGGCCCCAGCGGCCAGATCGCCCTCCACCAAAATCAGCGCATGCGCCAGAATGCGGCGCTGCCGGTTGCCAACAGGGCGTATGCGCTGCGCCGTGCCAACGACTTTGCGGCCCTTCAAGGACAGGTTCCATGCGCCGTCACAAAAGCTGTTCGGGGTCGCACCCGTCGTCCAACCGGCGGGAATTGCATTCTGAATGATCCGTGTGATCAGGCGGTAACCATCCTCGATGGAGAACGTCCGATCAGCGGTAAACGCCAGCGCGAGGTTTAACACCCCCGGACCTTGGGGGACCGCGCCGCCGCCCGTGGGGCGCAGATGTAACGGCCAGCCGCGCGTGGCTGAATTACGCTTCGCCGTGTCAAATCCGGGCTTGAGCCTCAGGCTTGCCGGACAGACAAGCGCGCGGCGGCGTGGGCTCCAGAGACAGGTTACAGCGCCTTGCGCCGCGAAGGCCGCTGCCTCAAGGGCGAGCCCCTCGACCACGCCTTCCACATATGTGAGAGGTGCGTTCACACCGCCATCCCTTCAATCTCTTCGCAGATGGAAGTCAACAGATTACCCGCTGGTGCGCCATCAAGCGCGCGATGATCAAAGGTCAGCGACAGGCCCACATGGGGGCGCAATTCGATCCCGCCATCCGCGCCCCGTACCGCGCGATCCGTAAAACGCCCGATACCAAGGATGCAGATTTGCCCTGCGTTGATGATCGGCGTGAAATGTTCCACCCGCGTCAGGCCTAGGTTGGAGACGGTGAATGTGCCGCCCGTCATTTCTGTCACGGTCAGCTTGTTGATCTTCGCCCGTGCGGCCAAATCCTGCCGCGCCGCACGCAATTCGGTTACATCCATCGCATCGGCACCGAACATGGCAGGGGCGACCAACAGATTGCCGGGCAAGGCGATAGCCACCGACAGGTCAACCGCATCAGACAGATGCACCTCGCGCCCCTCGACACGTCCGTTTGCCTCGGGGTTCTTTTTCAGGGCGCGCACCACGGCCAGCATCAAGAGTTCCTCAACAGATATCTTGGTACCTGCCGCGCCCAGCCGGGTTTTCTCGGCCATCAGCGCCGTCGCATCGGCGCTGCCGTGGTGGGTCAGCTGCGCGCCTGTCGCGAGGCTTTTCACCATGGCATCCGCGATCATGCCGCGCACGCCTTTGAGAGGGACGACCTTGGTCATTCGACCGACCCGATGACGGCGCCCTTGGGCACAACGGCATCGGCCTCTTCCTTGATCCGCAGGGTGCCAGAGGCTGGTGCGTTGATCTCGTATTGCACCTTGGCCGTCATGATCTCGGCCACGAGTGCGCCCTCTTCGACGGTCGCGCCATCATCAGCAAGCCAGCCGGTGATCACTGTTTCTTCGTCCTCTTCCCAGAGGTCGGATGGGATGACGATATCTGTTGCCATTTTAGGTGTCCTTTCCTGTTCGGGGTCGCGCTGCATGCGACCCCGTTGATTAGTGATTTGTTGGTTTTGGTTCGGCTCAGGCCGCTTGCATCTCGTCCCAGGCAGCGACGATCTTGTCAGGGTTGGGCAGGCAGAACTGCTCCATCGCCCGCGCGAATGGGATCGGCACATCGGGGAAGGCAACGCGTTTCGGCGCGGCCTTGAGAACCGAGATATCATGCTCGGTCACGGAGGCGATGATTTCGCCCGAAAGGCCGTAGCTCATATAGTCCTCGTCCACGACAATCAGCCTGCCGGTCTTGGCGACGCTGGCGCGGATGGTGTCACGGTCCAGCGGCACAAGGCTGACAAGATCGACGACTTCGGCGCTGACGCCTTGGTCTTCAAGCTTCTTGGCCGCCTTCAGCGCGTTGTGAACGCCCATGCCGCAACTGACGATGGATACGTCCTTGCCTTCGCGCACGACCTTGGCCTTGCCGATTTCCAGAGTGTAGGTCTCTTCCGGAACATGCACGGTCGCCCCCGCCTCGGTGCCAAGCCAACCCATGCCCTGTAGCCCCTTGTGGTACATGTAAACCACCGGACTGTCGTCGCGCATGGCGGCCGTCATCAACCCTTTGGCGTCATAGGCATTGGATGGGGCCACAACCTTCATTCCGGGCAGGTGAGCAAAGGTGCCGTACAGACACTGCGAATGCTGGCCGCCATCGGAATAGCCACCACCGGTTGAGGTCATCAGAACCATTGGCACTTTCACGTTGCCGCCGGAGAAATAGATGTTCTTGGCCATCAGATTGTAGATCGCATCAAAGCAGACGCCAAAGAAGTCGACGAACATCAGTTCGACCACCGGACGCATGCCATCCTGCGCCGCACCAACAGCGGCACCGATAAAGGCGGTTTCCGAAATCGGTGTGTCACGGATGCGTTCCGCCCCGAACTCTTCGATTAACCCGCGGGTGTTGCCATAGACGCCACCCAGAGGGCCGATGTCCTCGCCCATCACAAAAACGGAGGGGTCGATGCGCATTTCCTGTGCGGTGGCTTCGGCCATAGCGCGGGCGATGGTCAGTTTTCTCTCGTTCGATTTGGTCATGTCTCTCCCTCCCGTTTATGCCGCGAACACGCGCGTCAGCGCATCTTCGGGGGCTGCATCATCGCTTTCGCGGGCGAACTTGATCGCGGCATCAACGCGCGCAGCAGATTCTTCCTCGATCGTGTCCAAGTCCGCCTCGCTGGCAGCACCTTCGGCGAGCAATCTTTCCCTCATTTTCGGGATCGGATCTTTTTCAAACAGCGCGTCCTTTTCCCCTTCGGGGCGATAGGCCTCGGCGTCACCCATAAAGTGGCCCGCTAAACGGTAGGTTTCACATTCCAGCAGCGATGGGCCTTCACCCGCTCGCGCCCGCGCAATCGCCTCGCCTGCTGCTTCAAAGATGGCATAGGGGTCGTTGCCCTCAATCCGTTTTCCGGGGATGCCATAAGCCGCCGCGCGGTCTGCATGGCTGCCGATGCTGCTGGCGGTTTCTTTGGCGACAGAAATGCCCCAGCCGTTATCCTCGACCACGCAGATAAAGGGCAGGTTCCAAACGGCGGCAAGGTTCATCGCCTCGTGCCAGCCGCCCTGGTTCACCGCGCCTTCACCGACGAAAGCCACGGCCACGCCCGGCTTGCCTTGCATCTTGCGGCTGAGCGCCGCCCCCACGGCGGGGCCCATACCCTGCGCGATAATGCCAGAACAGGCAAAGTTCACATTGTCATCAAACAGATGCATGTGTCCGCCACGACCACCGGATAAGCCGGTTTTCTTACCGAAGATCTCGGCGGCCATTTTGTCCAGATCAACGCCCTTGGCGATAGCCTGATGGTGTGGACGGTGGGTGGCTGTGACCACATCCTCGGGAGTCAGGTGCGCACAAACCCCCACCGCCACTGGCTCCTGCCCGTCGGACAGGTGCATTTCACCCGGGATCGGCCCGTTGGCCATGTTGAACGCCGGTGATTTACCCTCGAAATAGATCTTCGCAATGGCCTCTTCGAACCTCCGGCTCGTGACCATATTGCGATACATCCAATGCTGTTCTTCGCGTGTTGGTGACATGAATTCCTCCTCCCATGTGCGCGGCCTCTCCCTGCCGCATGAACGCTGGAAGTAGGATTGAACCTGTTGGGCTGCGGAACAATGACGCTGAAGCCCACGCGGGGCTTGATCGCGCAAACTGTCTCACCGTGAGACAGTTTGAGACACATTGAGCCAGAGTGTGGCGCACCTTGAGCAGGAATTGGTCTGCGCGTCGAAGAAAGACGGACATCGACTCAGCATTAAAGCCGTTATGCAGTTTATATTCAAAATCCGAATTCTGTAGCTAACTTCACCCCCGTTTATCCAAAATTTGGATCATCTCATCATAGGGGCACGAAAAAGAGCTTCGGCTCACAACTCAAGCCCTGCGCAAAACAGGGCACCACAACGGAGAGATGCTATGAAGTACGAGAATTTCACAACGTTTAGCGTCGATGTCAAAGATGCCATCGCTACCGTGACGTTCGATTATGGAACGGTCAACGTTCAGGGACAAGAGATGCTCGCAGACCTGAACAGCCTTTCAATGCGGCTTGAGCGGGACCGCGATACAAAGGTTGTAATCTTCCAGTCGGCGCACCCCGAAATCTGGGTGGCGCATTACGACACGGAGCTTCTTAAAGATATGGCGATCGAAGCCGTTTCGCGCGAAAACGCGGTATTGCTTGACCTACAAATGGTATGCGAACGGATTAGCAGGGTGCCGCAAGCGACCATTGCGAAGCTGGAAGGGTTTGCTCGTGGCGGAGGCCATGAACTGGCACTGGCGCTCGACATGCGGTTCGCCGCACGTGGCAAGTACAAGTTTATGCAAATGGAAGTCGGCATGGGCATTCTGCCCTGTGGAGGCGGCGCGTCGCGCATGGCCCGTCAAACAGGTTTGGGCAAAGCGTTGGAAATTATCCTTAGCGCAAATGATTACGACGCAGATGATGCGGAACGGTTCGGCACAATTAACAAGGCGCTCGAGCCCGATGAGATCGGCCCCTACGTTGACGCGCTGGCGCGGCGCATTTCCAAATTTCCCGCGGCTTCGATTAACGCCTGTAAGCAGATGGTTTACGAATCTATCGACAAACCAATTGAAGAAGCCCTGAAGGCAGAGGCCTATTGGCTTTATCAAGCGACCAGCAAAACCCCGGCCATCAAGCGTTTCACAGTGGCTGACGAACAAGGGCTTGAGCACGACATCGAGAACCAGCGCAACTGGGGCGATCTGGTCATGAAGGTTCAAGACATCAACTAAACTCCCCTTTTTAAGGGCACTACTCCAGAACCGCGCCCGTATTCACGGTGCGGTTCTTTCTGTTTGGTCGCCGTCCACGCGCAGATGAGCGCATTGCCTTCAGAATCCGAAAACTGAACTCCGAATTGCACCGATTACCCAAATATTCAGACGTGTTAGTTCTGTGTCAACAAACACATTGAAAGGAAAATCCGATGAAAACCATGGCCCTCTCCGAATACGGACCCAACTCCGCCTTTGCATTGACCGAGCTGCCCAAACCAACCGCAGACACCGGTCATGTGATTGTTCGCGTTCAGGCAACCAGTATTAACACAATCGACATGATGATCCGCAATATGGGCACGGACCTTGGCTTTGCCCCCGCTACACCTGCTGTTTTGGGCATGGATTTTGCTGGCAGGATTGAAGAAGTCGGCGAGGGTGTGACCGGTTTCGCCGTGGGCGACGAAGTATATGGCTGCGCCGGTGGTCTGGCCAACCTTCAGGGCGCTCTGGCGGAATACATGCCGGCTGATGCACGGCTGATCGCGAAAAAGCCGAAATCCCTATCCATGCGCGAAGCGGCCGCGATCCCGCTGGTCGGGATCACCGCTTATGAGGGGCTCAAGCGGGCCGGCGTAAGCGAGGGCCAGAAGGTGCTTGTCCATGGCGGTTCTGGCGGTGTCGGGCACATCGGCGTGCAATTGGCGCGTGAGTTCGGCGCAGATGTCTATGCCACCGACAGCGGCGACGAACGCCTATCTGTTGTGCGCGCTCTTGGTGCCGAAGCGATCGATTTCAAGGCGGAGTCCGTCGAGGACTACGTCGCCAAGCACACAGGTGGCACAGGTTTTGACGCGGTGCTGGATACAGTCGGCGCTGGCAACCTGACGAACTCATTCAACGCGGTCGCCTTGAACGGCCATGTGGCCACGACGCTCGCGTTGGCAGAGCTTGACCTGTCCCCCGCCCACCTCAAGGGTGCCTCACTGCATGTCGTATTCATGCTGATCCCGATGTTGCATGACAAAGACCGCGCAGACCACGGTGCAATCCTGGCCGAACTGGCAAAGCTGGTTGATAGCGGCGCATTGAAACCGGT
>MPLU02222417.1_pt1 | contig 11203 bp, 9 predicted proteins | sample 1617381 | NCBI WGS metagenome assembly MPLU02 (sample SAMN05944801, study PRJNA350692) | marine metagenome | biome: marine; feature: ODZ; material: water; isolation source: 90 m water sample filtered on 0.2 um supor filter | place: Pacific Ocean | collected 2012-04-08 | depth 90m m | reverse complement strand
CGCCGGTGAACCGCCAGGCCAGGGTGTCACCGTCGGAGCGGCGGTCCAGTGCAGTGTCGTCGGTGGCCGCCACCACCAGGAACGAGTTGGCCATGTCGGCTCCGTGACCGGCTCCGATGACCTGCCGGTGGATGGCCCGCTCATCGGCCGACACCCGCCCGCCCATGCGACTGCGGTCGATGGGGGGACCGACCAACTGGTCGACGAGGTCGACGGCGTCGGGCTGGTCGTAGCACCGGTCGGTCAACACGGTGGTGGGCAACTTGTAGTCGGGGAACGGCTGGTACCAGCGTTGGGCGGTCAGGCCGGCGGCCGTCAGGTGCCCGGCCAGTTCGGGGCGTGAGAAGGTGCGCACGGTGGCCGTGGCGCCGGTTGCGGCCACCGGTGGGTAGCCCTCCAGGCCGACGAACGGCAGTCCGAGGTGGTCCTCGTCGGCCTGCAACCAGTAGGCGAGGCCGAACCGGTTCTCGATGGCCACCACCAGGGCGCCGCCGGGGCGCACCAGAGCGGCCAGGTGGGCCAGGAAACGGTCGGGTTCGTGGCCTGCGTACTCCAGCACCCCGACGCACAGCACGAGGTCGAAGCCGTCGTCGTCAACGACGTCGGTGGCCGAACAGTGGCGGACCTCGACGTCCAGGTCCTCGCACCGCAGCGCGGCCGCCTCGGCCCGTAGTGCGTCGCCCTCGACGGCCACCACGCTGGCTCCCTGCTCGGCCGCCCACCGGCTATTCACTCCGCTGCCTGCTCCAACGTCCAGGATCCGGACCCCGGTTCCGACGCGCAACGGCTGCAGGAGGTTGGTGCGGGCCCGACCGAAGTGGTAGCGGGTCGGCCAGTCGTCGATGTGGGCGGCCAGTTCGTCGGACGCGCTGGATCGATCCGTGGCGTCGCGAAGCACAGCGGTGATCCGGTCCTCGGCGCCATCTCGCCAGCGCCGGTCGCTCACGAGCCGTCCGATCCGGGGTCATCTGATCGGGGGCCCGTCGCTTGGGCGTCCACCGATCGGGCCGACCAGGTGCCACCGAGGGCCACCAGGCCGTTCTGGTGGTCGCCGCCACTGGGTTCCACCTCGAAGCGAATCAGGTGGGTGTGGCGCTCGAACACCTTGCGCATCGACGCATCGTGGAGGGCGACCGACAGTTCGTAGGTGCCGGGCTGCACGGCCAGGGCGTCTATGGCGTAGTCCACCTCGACGGTGCCGGCACCGTTGCCTCCAGGGGCCTCTTCGGGAACGAGCCCGCGGGCCTCCGCGCCAGAGTTGATGCTGGCCACGTGGGTTCCGTCGGACCGGTACAACCCGAGGGCCACCGTCAGCGGTTCGTCGGCCCGCCCGGCGTCCACCCGGACCCGGAATCGCACCGGGTGGCCCGATCCGACCCGGTCCATCCGATGCCCGTTGGGGTCGACCAGGTCGACGGCCCGGACCAGGTCGTCGTCGCCCAGCCCTCCGAACCGGCGTTGAATGCCAGGTGTCGGGGTGCCCGGTGCCGGCTCGTTGGCGCCGTCCAGGAAACTGTTGATGACCTCGGGTGACGGACCGACGGTCTGCAGGGCACCGTTCTGGATCCATGCCGTGCGCTCGCACAGCCAGCTGACCATGTCCAGGTCGTGGCTGACCAACACGATGGTGCGGCCCTCGGCCTTCAGCTGGGCGAACCGGTCCAGGCAGCGCCGCTGGAACGAGTGGTCGCCCACGGCCAGTACCTCGTCGACCAGCAGGATCTCCGGTTCGACGTGGATGGCCACCGAGAATCCCAGGCGGACGTACATCCCCGACGAGTAGTTGCGTACCGGCTCGTCGATGAAGCGGTCCAGTTCGGCGAAGCCCACGATGTCGTCGAAGCGCCGACGGATGTCCCTTGACGTGAAGCCCAGGATGGCGCCGTTCAGGTACACATTTTCGCGGCCCGTCAACTCCGGGTGAAAGCCGGCGCCTAGTTCCAGGAGGGCCGACAGGCGACCGTCGACGGTCGCCGTGCCCTCGTCGGGGCGGAGGATCCCGGCCAGCACCTTCAGCAGGGTGCTCTTGCCTGAGCCGTTGCCGCCAATGATCCCGAAGGTCGAACCATGGGGGATCTCCAGGTCCAGGTCACGCAGGGCCCAGAACTCCTCGTAGCGGGTGCGGTGGCCGGCCAGCATGGTGGCCTTGAGGGTCCAGTTCCGGTCGTGGGTGAGGCGGAACCGCTTGCCTAGACCCTCGAGGTGCACCGCCGTGCCGGTGGGTGGCGCCATGCTCACACCTCCTCGGCCATGCGGGGCTCGAGCCGGTTGAACACACGGAACCCGGCTACCAGCACGATGGCTGTGGCGGCCACGATGGCCAGCCACCGTTCGGCTGACGGGAACCTCAGGTCGTAGAGAACGTTCCGGTAGGCCTTGGCCCACGACACCATCGGGTTCAACTGGTAGAGGGTCCGGTAGCCGACGCCCAGGAACTCCCGGTCAGCCGGGACCATGTTGAGCGGGTAGAGGATGGGTGTCAGGAACATCCACGGGGCCAGCGCCACACCGAGGAAGTGCTGGACGTCACGGAAGTACACGTTTGCTGCGCTGATCATGAGCGCCAGCCCGATGGTGAACAGCAGTTGCAGGGCCATGAGGAGCACCAGCACCGGGATCCACTGGAAGGCCACGTGGCCCTGGAGGACGGCGATGAGAACCAGCAGCACCGTCATTTCGACCAGCAGGGTCAAGAAGCGGGCCAAGACCGACGAGGTGGGGAGCACCCAGCGTGGGAAGTAGATCTTGGTGACCAGCGGGGCGTTGGCCGTGATGGCCCGGGTGGCCTCGGTCAGGCTGGTCACGTGGAACTGCCATGGCAACAGGGTGACGAGCAGGAACACGGCGTAGGAGTGGAGGCCGCTGGGGTCGCCGATCGACGGTTCGATGCGCAGGAACACGGAGAAGACGGCCGAGTAGACGACCACCGCGACCACCGGGTTGAGTACCGACCACGTCCAGCCCAACGCCGAACGCTTGTACTTGGACCGGAGGTCCCGCAAGGTGAGGTTGACCAGGAGGTCCACCGGGAGGAGCGCGTGGAGGTCGCGGCGCGACCGCGGTAGCCGGGGGAGGGGCACCGACCGAGCCTACCGGTCGGCCCCGTGGCGGCCGGGGGCGCCCCGGCGCACCGGTGGGGCGGTGGGCCGGTGGCTGCCTTCTACGCTGATCGGGATCCTTCGATGAACACCAAGCCACCCACCCCCATCCCGGACTACGAACCGGATTACGAACCGGGCTACCCGCCGGAACCGGAGTCGATGTCCTCGGGCCCGTTCCTGCGCCGGTGCTACGTGCGTCTGTGGCGGGTCGGCTTCCGCTGGTTGTACGCGCTGGATGCCGTGGGGATTTTGTTCGTGGTGGTGGCAGTCACCGTGGCCCGCTTCGGAACCGACTGGCCTGACCCGGGCGAACTGACGGCCGGCATGGTGGCCCTGACGGCGATCCTCCAGGTCACGTTCTACTTCGGCGGGCTATACGAGAAGCAGGCCCGGCTGGGCCATCGGATGTGGTTCGCCAGGGTGGTCGGCCTGACCCTGGTCGCTCTGGCCGTCGGGTTCGTGCTGGTGCTGCCCACCGGCCGCTACGCCGTCCCCCGGGCCAACCTGGCGGCCATTGGCGTGGGCGTGGTGCTGGTGGCCACCGGCACCCGGGTCCTGTCACGCCAGTTGCGGTCCCGACGGTTCGGTCCGCCGAGCGTGCTGCTGGTCGGGTCGACTGACGAGACGGAGCGGGCCGCCGCCCATCTGGGTGAGACCGATCGGACCGCGGTCGTGGTGGCCCGGGTTCCGGTGGGTGCCGGGGTGGCGGCACGGGCCGACGAGCACCGGGCCACCGACGTGGTGTTCGTGGACGATGTGTCCCTGGGTGACGTGATGCCCGAGCCGCTCGCCGCCCTCGACCGTTCGGGTCGGGGCGTGTACCTGCGGGTCACGGCGACCACCGCCCTGCTTGGCCTGCGTGACGTGCGCGAGATCGGCGGTATGCCGTACGTGGCCATCCGTGCCCGGGCTCTTCGCACCCACCAGGTGCGCCTCAAGCGCCTGGTGGAACTGGTCGTGCTGCTGGCGGCCGTCCCGGTGGTGGTGCCGGTGGTGGCCCTTCTCGCCACCTACGTTCGCCTGGTGGCCGGCGGCGGGGTGCTGTACCGCCAGGTGCGGACGGGGCGCCACGGGGAGCCGTTCACGATGGCCAAGTTCCGGACAATGCACCACGACGCCGAGGCCGACGGCACGGCCCGCCTGGCTGTAGCGGACGACGCCCGTGTGGTGCGCGGCTGCCGCTGGCTGCGTCGGACCCGGCTCGACGAGCTACCTCAGCTGTGGCACGTGGTGCAGGGCCGCATGTCCCTCGTCGGACCCCGGCCCGAACGACCCGAGCGGATCCTCGAGTTCGAGGCGGCTCTGCCGGGCTACGGCCGGCGCCACGAGATCGCCCCGGGCATCACCGGCCTGGCCCAGGTGCGGGCCGGCTACCACACCGATCCGGCCTACAAACTGGGCCACGACCTCCAGTACCTGGTCTCGTGGTCGCCGGTGCTGGACCTCCAGATCCTGGCCCGGACGGTGCTGGTGCTGTTCCGACCGGGCAGCTGAGGGCCGACCTGCCAATGTCGGACCAGCCGATGCCCGGTGAGGAAGCTGGTTCTCCGGTGCCCGACGTGGCCGTCGTGCTGCCGGTACGGGACGGGGCGGCCACGCTGGGTGACGCCGTGACGTCGGTGCTGGCCCAGGAGTTCACCGGAACGATCGAGGTCTGCATCGCTGCGGCACCGTCGGCCGACCGGACACGCGAGGTGGCCGACGGACTGGCCGCCGCCGACCCGCGGGTGACGGTGGTGGACAACCCGGCGGGCGTCACGCCGGCCGGACTGAACGCCGCCATCCGGGCCACCTCGGCGCCGGTGGTGGTCCGGGTCGACGGCCACGCTGAACTGTCGCCGGGCTACGTGGCCCGGGCTGTCGAGACGCTGGAGCGAACGGGGGCCGTCAACGTGGGGGGCATCCAGGACCCCCGGGGGACCACGCCACTGGAGGTGGCGGTGGGCCGGGCCATGGCGTCGGGCTTCGGTGCCGGCGACGCCCGCTACCGCCGCGGCGGCCCCGAGGGGCCCGTTGACACCGTGTACCTCGGGGTGTTCCGGCGTGTCGCCCTCGAGGCGGTCGGGTCGTTCGACGAATCGCTGGTTCGCAACCAGGACTACGAGTTGAACTGGCGACTCCGTGAAGCCGGGGGGAAGGTGTGGTTCGACCCGGCGCTACGGGTGGCCTACCGGCCCCGCGGCTCGGTTGCCGGACTGGCCCGCCAGTTCTTCGGCTACGGACGCTGGAAGCGGGTGGTGCTGCGCCGTCACCCGAGGTCGCTCCGGTGGCGGCAGTTGGCCGCTCCGGCAGCCACGGTCGGCGTGGCGGTGGGCCTGGTCGGCGGACTGTGGTGGCTGCCAACTCTGATTCTGCCTGCCGGCTACCTGGCTGTCGTGGCGGGGGCGTCGCTGGTGGTCGGCGACCGTCCGGGCACCATGGCCCGCCTCCTGGTGGCCTTTCCGACCATGCACCTGGCGTGGGGCGCGGGGTTCCTCATCGGGCCGCCCCGCTCGGCGGGACGCAACCGGTCGGTTCAGGACGCCTCGTAGGCAGCCAGTACCTCACCGGTCGGCCCGTCGGCCACGATTCGGCCGCCCTGCAGCCAGATCACCCGGTCACAGGATCGTCGGATCTCTCCCAGGTCGTGGCTGACCAGCAGCACCGTTCCAGAACCCGCCCGATGCTCGTCGAGTCGCCGGGCGCTCTTCTCGCGAAACGCCCGGTCGCCGACGGCCAGTGCCTCGTCGATGAGCAGGATCTCCGGCGAGGTGGCAGTGGCCACCGAGAAGTGCAGTCGGGCCCGCATGCCCGACGAGTAGGTCTCCATCCGCATGTCGATGGCGTCACCCAGCCCGGTGAACTCGACAACCGCCGGAACCAGGTCGTCGACGGCGGCCCGTTCCAAACCCTGAGCCAGCAGGCCGACCTCGATGTTTCGTCGACCCGTCAACTGGTTGCGCAGCACGGCCTGTACACCCAGGAAGGCCGGAACCGACCTGACCAGGATCTCGCCGGCTGACACGGCCAGGAGGCCGGTGGTGGCCTGCAGAAGGGTGGTCTTGCCCGAGCCGTTGGGGCCGACCACGCCCACGCTCTCGCCCACGTGGACGTCGAACGTTACGCCCCGCACGGCGTGCACCTGCTGGGCAGCCGGACGTTGTCCACGGAGCAGGTCGCGGATGAGGGGGCGGTGCGACCGGATGGTGTAGGTCACCTCGGCGCCCACGCAGCGCAGCGCCAACTCGGTCATCCGGTCCGCCCGTAGGTCTGTTCGCCGGCCCGGAACACGGCGAACCCGGCCACCAGCGCCACCAGCGCCCAGGCCACGGCGGCCGTTGCCTCCACGACGGTGGCCGGTCCGCCGACCATGACCCACCGCCAGGCCGTCACGTAGACGTACATCGGGTTGAGGGCGAACAGGCCCCGCAGAAAGGCGTCGTCCACGTAGTGGTCGACCGAGTAGAGGACGCCCGACACGTAGAACAGCAGGCGGAAGACGAACGGCAGCAGGTTCTCGAGGTCGCGGTACAGGTGGTTGAACCGGGCGGCGGCGAAGCTGGCACCCAAGCTGAACAGGGACTGCAGGGCGAACAGCACGGGCAGGAGCAGCCAGCGGGCGGTCGGTGCGTTGCCGTGGGCCACGACGACGACCAGCATCACCGCGAACACCGGACCGAAGGCGACGGCCTGGCCGACCGAGTTGGACAGCGGCAGAGTGGCCCTAGGGAAGCGCAGGGTCCGGATGAGGCCCATGGACGACACCATTGACCGGGCGCCGTCGCTGATGATCCGCTGGGAGTAGTGGAAGGCGAACACGCCGAGGGTCAGGAAGACCAGATAGCTGTCCACCCCCCGGTCAATGGGCATGATCACGCCGAACACCAGGAAGTAGACGCCTACCTGGAGCAGGGGGTTGAGCACCAGCCATGCGCCGCCCAGCAAAGTGTGGGCGTTCTGAGAACGCAGGTCGTTGAGCGGCACCTGGACGATGTAGTCCCGGCGGGCCCACAGGTCACGCAGGTAGACGCCCAGTGGTGTGGGTCGACCGATCGGGAAGAGCCCGTCGGTGGAGGGTTCGGTGGGGGTGGTCATCGATGGAGGACGTCCCGTCGATCGGGACCGGTGACAGGGTAGGCGGGGGCCCGACCGGGAGTGGTTCACCTTCGGTGGCCTCCGTGTAGCACCATCTGTGTCGATGGAACGCGAAACCACCCCTCACGGAGCACCGGCCGACGGGCCGCTGGTCCACGTGGTGTGGGGAACCAAGGCCGAGGCCATCAAGGTGGCACCGGTGCTGCGCGAACTGGAGAACCGGGGGTTGCCCTACCGGCTGGTCGAGACCGGCCAGCACGGGGCCTACCTCCCCGGTCTGCGCCGTCGCCTCGGCGTGCGAGAACCCGACGTCCGCCTGGGAGGCGACCGGGACGCCGATTCGTTGCCGGCCGCCGTCCGGTGGGCTCTGCGAATGGCAGGTCTGCTGGTCTCCGGCCGTGGCCTGCGAAACCGGGTGTTCGGGGACCGTGGTGGCGTCTGCCTGGTGCACGGCGACACCCCGTCAACCCTGCTGGCCACCCTCATGGCCAGGCGTGCCGGCCTGCCGGTGGTCCACCTGGAGTCCGGGCTGCGGTCGGGCAGCTTCGGGCATCCGTTCCCAGAGGAGGCCATCCGGGTGCTGGTCATGCGTCGGGCCGCCGTGTGCCTGGCCCCCGATGCCCGTTCGGCAGCCAACCTTGCGGCGATGGGCCTCTCGGAGCGCACGGTGGAGACGTCAGGCAACACGGGCCTGGAGGCTCTGCGCGACGCTCTAGGCGACGTGGAACCCGGGTCGGGTCCGGTGGTGGCCACCATGCACCGGGTCGAGAACCTGCACCGCGCCGACCGGTTCGACGGCTTCTTGAACCTGTTGGGTCGGGCCGGGTCGGACGTGACCTTCGCCGTGCACCCGCCCACCGATGGCGTCCTGGCCCGGCGGGGCGGTCGTGCCGCCGTAGAGGCCACCGGTGTGGTCATCACCGACCTGGTGCCCTACGACGAGTTCGTGACCATGCTGGCCGCCGCCCCGTTCGTCATCACCGACGGAGGGTCCATCCAGGAGGAGTGCGCCCGCCTGGGCGTACCCACCCTGCTGTGGCGGGACCGCACCGAGCGGCACGACGGCGTGGGGGACAACGTGCTGGTCAGCCGGTACGACCCGGCCGAGGTGGACGCCTTCCTGGCCGATCCGCAGAAGTGGCGTCGACCTGCCAGGACGGGTGACGAACGGCCGGCCGCCGAGGTGGTCGACGTGCTGGTCCGGATGCTCGACGAGATGCCGGAGGGGAGCTAGCTCCCGGATCGGCCACGGCGTGCCACCACCTCGGCCACCACGGTGACCAGCAGATCCCGGACCAGCAGGACGGCCCGGAACCCTGCCACCAGCAGCACGGCCTCGGCGCCCCAGTCCATGACGGCGACCAGCGTCCCCTCGAACACCCCGAGTCCCTGGGGGGCGAACAGGGCGATGAACCCGGCGCCCCACGACACGCCGAAGGCCCCCACCGTGTCGAGCCAGGCAATCGTCGTCGAGCCGACGACTTCGAGGTAGGCCCAGAACAGGGTGCCGATGGCCAGCCAGTAGCCGACCAGCACGGCGGTCAGGCGTGCCAGCGTGGGGATCCCAGGGACTGCCGCCGCCTCGCCGCCGCGTCGGCGAACCCGGTGGGTCACGAGGCGGCCGATGGTGGCCCCGCCGAGGCCCACGACGGCCACCAGGGCCAGCACGGCGACCACCGCCATCCACGCCGGGGCCTCGCCGGCGGCGGCCAGCAGGACCGTTCCGACGACCACGGCGACCGGTGCACCGAGAGCCAGTTCCAGCCCGCCGGCCGTGGCCGACGCCGGTGCGCTGATCCCGTGGTGCCGCAGCAGTGCGGCCCGTCCCGCCGCGTACCAGATCCCGCCGGGGAGGTAGCGGGCCAGCAGCGCCCGCGCCGAGGCGTGGAGCACCACGCTGTAGCGGGGCGACTGACCCATGGACCGGAGGGCCAGCGTCCAGAAGGCGGCGTTTGGCACCAGCAGGAGGCACGAGGCGGCCACCAGAAGCACCAGTGGGCCCGGTCGCAGTTCGGAGACCAGATCACACAGGGCGTCGTAACGGGTGGCCGTGAGCCAGACAGCCAAGCCGACTACCACCAGCAGCCACAGCGTCCGGAGGACCATTCGGCGCTGCTGGCCGGTCACGAGGCCTCCAAGAGGCCGTCCAGCACGTCGACGTTGCGTCCGGCCAGTGTCCGCAGGCGTTCCACGGCCTCGGGGAGGCGATCACGTCCAGCCAGGACTTTGGCCAGTGTGTCGGCCAACCCGGGTTCCATGGTGTCGGCCCCGGCGGCCAGCACGCACGCTCCCGGGCCCAGGTCGTCCACCAGCGATCGGAGCTTGGGCGAGAAGGGGAGGGCCACCACCGCGGCGCCCCCGGCGGCGGCCAGTACGGCACCGTGGTAGCGCATGGTGGCGACGGCCTCGAGGCGGCCCAGGGTGGCCACCACCCCGTCGAGGCCCGGTTCCAGAACCTGGGCCGGGGTGGCCATCCGTTCGGCCACCTGGCGGTGCACCGGACCGTCGTGGGTGGCGTCGAGGGCCACGAACCGCACAGTCAGGCCGGTAGAGCGGGCGGCGTCGTCGAGAGCGTCGGCCATGGCCTGTGCCTGCTGGTCGGGCCAGCTTGGCGCCCGGCCCAGAGCAGCGGGGCGTAGACGACCGGTCTGGGGGGCTCGAAGGCACACCCCGAGGGCGCCGTCACGTTCCACGTCGGGCGGCTGGGTCAGGAAGGCCAGGTCGGCGGCCCGTACCACCCGCTCGATGCCGAGGGCCCGCAGGGCTTCGGCTGACGGCTCGTCGCGCACGGCGATCGCCGTGTGGTCGACGAGGGCTCGTTGCACCTGGGCTCGGCCCCGGGCGGTGGTCAGCCCGTCGGCCCCCAGCCCGATGCCGGCCCACGGCACGGAGATGCGGCGGGCCGCGTGGATCCGATGCAGGTGGTACGGGAGGTTCCAGAGGCCGGTCTCGTCCGGAAGAAGTCCGCCGGGGCCGAACACCAGGGCGTCGGACGTCACCAGGCGTCTCCGCAGGGCCGACGGGCGTAGATGGCCGAAGGCGTCCGGTGGGGTTTCTGCACCGTGGATCGCAGCGGTGGATGCCGGGGCGATCGACGGAGCGGAGACGGCCACGCCCCGGTCGGCGAGGAGCCATCCCATCTGGCGGAACAGCAGCTCGTCGCCGAGGTTCGTCGAGCCGACCCATCCGGCCACGGTCACCCGGTCAGCCACGGTGGTCGACACTATCGTGAGGCGATGCAGCGACCGGGGGCGCGACCGATAGACGACGCCCGAACCCCGTCAGGTTCCACGGAGGGGCTTGGGCTGGTCAACCGGATGCCGGCGCTGCTGGTGGCCGGGTTGGCGGCCTTCCTGACCGTCACGTGGGCCCGATCGTTCGGCCTGCCACTCGGTGATTCCCACGAGGGCCGTGTGCTGGGCCAGTTCGCCCTCCACGTCCGGAACTTCTGGGAACTGGGCCCCGTCGACTCGTCGTTCGGGGCCGACTGGCGTCCCTTCTCCGACGTGCCCTACACCCACCATCCGCCGCTTCTCACCGGGATCCACCTGCTGGTGTCCAGCGTGATCGGGCAGGGCCTGTGGCAGCTCAAGGCGGTCAGCTACCTGGCTGGGCTGGCCACCGTTCCGGTCCTGGCACTAGTTGGGCGACGCCTGGGATTCGCGGCGATGCCGGTGGCCATAGCCGTCGGCGCTCTGGTGGCCACCCCGTGGTGGTGGATCTACGGGCGCCTCGGACTGGGTTTCCTGCCCAACTTGTTGATGATCGCCACGGTGCTGATGGTCGCCGACCGGCCCACGGCCCCGGGAGCCGATGGTTCGGGCAAAGGCACGGGTACGGGTACGGGTTGGGCGGCGACGGCGTCGCTGGCCGCAGTTGCTGCGTCGTGGCACGGCATGTTCCTGGCCCCGTTGCTCTGGGTGTGGTTGTGGCGTCGCCGAGGCTTGGACCGGGTGGTCGTGGTGGTCGGGGCGGCCATGGCCGCCGGTGCGCTGGTCGTGTTGCTATGGGTCACCCAGGGGGCGGGT
>MPLU02108997.1_pt1 | contig 11215 bp, 9 predicted proteins | sample 1617381 | NCBI WGS metagenome assembly MPLU02 (sample SAMN05944801, study PRJNA350692) | marine metagenome | biome: marine; feature: ODZ; material: water; isolation source: 90 m water sample filtered on 0.2 um supor filter | place: Pacific Ocean | collected 2012-04-08 | depth 90m m | reverse complement strand
ACTTTTCATTGCAAAAGTAGAGCGCTCAAAAAACAACACCATGCTGTGGCTATCGCCCGAGCATGGTGATGAGGCCTATCTGGCCATTGTTCGTCGCGATAGCAACGGCACCAGTCTCGAGAGACTTCATTGCAGAGGAGATGTGTCCAAGCTGGCAAAACCCTTTTTAGGGACTTGTCCGGATGGATGGAATCAATTCTGAGCAAGAGCTATTCCCTAATCTAACGACATTTAACTCATCTCTTCTGCCGAAGCCAAGAGTAGGCTTAGGCACCTTATTTCTATTAGCCAAGATCTAACATAATGAGGGAGTTTGTGCCATGAAGCAGTCTGCGAATGTCTCGTTCAAGCTATTCTCAAAAGACTTTTTTCGTGCAGCCCCCCATTAATGGTTTTCAAGTTGACTTCTATTCCTCTGGCAGTTGTCATTCGTAGCAGCTTCGTCCTTCTAGGCCTGTCTTCCTTCATGGCGATGTCTATTTCTGTCCAATCTGACACTCAGCTTCCTGTTCGGTGGAGCTCAGGGGCCAACTTATGGACGACAAAATCAAGAGGTTTCGAGAAATTCTTGGAGTCTGGCGACATTACCGACCGTGGACTGAAGTCAGCTATCAGTCAGTCTGGCTTAAGCGCAGATGAAATCCGTGTGGGCATGAACAAGTCATACAAAGTTGATATTTCATCGGTAACTCGCTTCCTGTACACCAAGGAAGGAATCAAGTTTCTAGAGAACAACAGTAGTAGTTACTCCCCTTACTGGGAGGCAAACAAAACAGCAGTAGTTGCACTTCGTTCCGCCATCATTGCTGATTCACTAGACGGGACAATTTCTTCAAAAGGCATTCTTGAAAAGCTTCCAGTGGCTTTTCGTTTCTCCAAAACATGCCGCAATAACGACAAAAGCAAAACCTTTTGCAATGATAGTGATTGCGATGGATCTGCTAACTGCAACTCGCTGCTTTACTTGTATGTGATCATGCCTGCCTGCGTGCAAGCCGGCCAGAATTACACACCTCGCACTGATGCATTCAGGCGTTATTGCTGATTCAACTAATAAATAGTATCTCATCACAATTGATTATCGCCAAACTGCACTTTAAGTTTCGCATTACTGACACATATGGCATTTATTATGGCAAGAAAACGGGTCAGGTGTCCACAAATAGCATTTTCCTGATTCACGAGCTTAAGCATTAGGCTTTCAAAGCAACTCTCTAGCTATGACATCATTTCCTTGGCCTCTTATGGTCAGCTATTTAACTCCCAAAAAAGGTGAGCCTTAGTTAAACTCAAGACTGCCGATGATGCGTTGATGGATCAGACGTTGAGGTAATTTCTTTCCCCGAAGGCTACGAAGTATCCGCTGCAAGCTGTTGAGATTTTCTGATGATGCATGTTTTGCCATCAGTTCTCTATAGGGACTTCCCTTACTGAGCCAGCGATGCTCAAGATCTTCATCCAACTGCAGCGAAAGAGGCTCTTCCCATTGCTCCAACTCGAGCTGCCAGCCGAGCTCCTGCAGGTTCTGAGCTAAAGAGACATCGAGACGCTGACTCTCTAGCCAAGTGTGTTCAAGAGCGATAAGCGGTGCCAGCAGCTCTCGCTCTGCAAGATTGTTTCCTTTACTTTCTAACAATTGGAGCAGGGCCTCAGCCGGCCCGATGCCTGCATAGCTAATCAAAAGCCTTAGACCCGTTTCATCGGTACATCTCTGGCTGATGACATTCCAAAGTTTTTGCATCTCTAAGCCTGCAAAGTCTTGACTAGAGACACGTCCTCCAATCCATTCGAACTGATGTTGAGCCGGTAATTCGTTCACTGCATCACAATTTCCATCCATCAGTTCAGGGCGAATCATTGGATCAAGCAGATCAAGCTGAGCCAAGAGTCGAGACTGATCTTGTGATGTTTGGCAGAGGATTGTGACTCCGCCTTCTGGCACCGCTTGTAGTGGATCAAGAGCCCAAAGCAGAGAGCGTCCTCCCAAGATCAGAACACGATGGTGGCGTTGCCATTTCACGCCAGACCAGAGTCGTTCTCGCAGATGGTGCAATCGATCTCCATCCTGACTGAGCTGGCGTTGCAACCATCTCTCAAGTTCAGGGGTTCCAGGACCACTGCTCACCAATAGTGGATGTTCTTGGGCTGACTCGGCTGCAGCAGCGAGCTGGGCAGCTCTTCGCTCCAGCAGCATCAGGCGCCGCTGACCTTCCCAACCCTGCCGGCTCGGCTGCCAGAAGACTTCTCCTTGCAGGGCATTGGGCAGGTACTGCTGCGAGACCCAGTGCTCTGCAAAAGCATGGGGATAGCGATAGCCAACACCATCTCCGAAGGCTGCTCCGTCGCGGTGAGCATCGCGAAGATGACTTGGCACATCCTGACGTTGAGACTCTCGTACCGTGCGTAGGGCCTCAAAAAAGCCCAGCACACTGTTGCTTTTATCAGCGCAGGCCAAGTAAAGGGTTGCTTGAGCTAAGGGGTATAGCCCCTCTGGTAAGCCGATCCTTTCGAATGCTGCTGCGCAGGCTTCCACCACCACAATCGCCTGGGGATCAGCCAGGCCAATATCTTCTCCAGCAGCAATCAGCATGCGGCGAAAGATGAAGCGTGGATTTTCGCCTGCTTCCACCATGCGCGCCAACCAGAACAAAGCAGCGTCGGCATCTGAACCTCGCAGAGATTTGATGAAGGCACTGATGGTGTCGAAATGGGCATCCCCCTGTTTGTCGTAGAGGACTGCTCTCTCCTGAATTGATTCCTCAGCGATAGCAAGGTTGATATGAATGGATCCCTGTTCGTCTGGACTCGTGCTTTCCACAGCAAGTTCAAGAGCATTTAACAAACTGCGCGCATCACCGCTAGAGACATTCACCAGGTGTTTTGCCGCAGTTGTAGAGAGCAACACCTTGCGATCGCCATAGCCACGCTCGCGATCTTCAAGTGCGTGTTTAAGGAGGCGATGAAGATCTTCACTCTCAAGTGCCTGCAATCGGAAAAGCCTGGAGCGACTAACCAACGCTTTATTGACCTCGAAATAAGGGTTTTCCGTGGTGGCACCTATCAGTGTCACGGTGCCGTTTTCCACCCAAGGAAGTAGGGCATCCTGCTGGGCGCTGTTGAAGCGGTGTACCTCGTCGATGAACAAAATCGTTCTCAACCCATGTCGCTCCAGTCGTTGCCTGGCGTCATCCACCTCCTGGCGAAGGTCCTTCACCCCAGCGAGAACAGCATTGAGACTGCTGAAATGAGCGCGGGTGTGTCCGGCAATAATCCTGGCCAGAGTGGTTTTACCAACACCAGGAGGACCATGCAGCAGCAAATTGCCTACGCGATCGGCAGCTATGGCTCGGCGTAAGAGTCGGCCTTCAGCAAGAATCGCAGCTTGGCCAACAAACTCATCAAGGGTTCGAGGGCGCAGCCGATCAGCAAGCGGTGCATGGCGCAGACGCGCCTGATCTCCTTGATATGTGAACAGATCCTGACCCAAGAGGTACCTCGACCAGGTGGACAATTCTTACGCCATGCAGGATCTTCTCCCTAAGGTCTGGCCTATATCCATAATCAGGGCCTATTAGTTAATTTGCTTGTGCCTGTTCAGCAACGCTCTCTGGCCATTTTGGCGGCGATGTTGCTGCTCTGCTCATGTGGCAGAAAAATTCCACCTTCAATTGAGGTGAAACAAACGTTGGTGACCATGGCTGAATTCACCGACGACATCGATACGGTGAGCACTCTTGAGGCTTTAGAGGAGGTTCAACTAGCAGCTCAAGCCTCCGGCCGCATCCTGGAGTTAAAAATCAAACAGGGCGATGTTGTCGAAGCTGGTCAGTTGCTGGTGGTACTAGATCAGGCTCAAGTGCAGGCGGAGCTGATTAGTCTCAAAGCTCAAGAAGAAAAAGACAAGCTCAATTGGCAGCGCTACGAATTCCTCGTGCCTCAAGGAGCAGCTTCTGCTTTAGATCGCGATTCATACAAGGCTCAGTACATCGCTTCTCGTGAAAAGGTAAAAGCAACTGCAGCGACATTGGCTTATAGCAATTTGCGTTCTCCGGTCTCTGGGATCGTGGCTGATGTACAAGTAAAAGTTGGCGATGTAGTTAGATCGGGAGATCCCTTCACCAAACTGATCAAAAACGACAAGCTTCAGGCCCGTGTAGAGGTGTCAGCAAGGTTTTCTGATCGCATCAAGATTGGTTTGCCGGTTTACATCAGCAAGTCAGGATCAACAGAAGTAATCGCCACAGGCAAAGTCGACTCAGTTGATCCCTCAGTGGATATTGATACTCAGGGTTTGCTTTTAAAAGCGACTTTCTTAAATCCCAACGGATTTCTGCGCAATGGCCAGCGATTACCTACTCGCGTGCAACTTGACGCCAAGAGCGCCATTTCAGTGCCCTTTGTCGCTGTCACCCAAACAGCTGCTCAGAGCTTCGTTTATCGCGTGGGCAGCATTAAAGATATTGAAGCCCAACCAGGCCAAGCTCCGCTCGAGAAACTGCGCAAGCTTCCGCCCTCAACACGTTTTGCCTTACAGACCCCGGTGAGATTAGGGTCCCTTCAAAATGATCGCTATGAAGTGACCAAGGGGTTAGCAGCTGGTCAGCAGGTGATCACCACAAACATATTGAAGTTGAGACATGGAATGCCCATCAAAGTAAAGAACTGAGGCGCAAAGATGTCTGCATCTAACAATTTCATTACCCGTCCAGTTCTTACAACAGTTTGCAGCCTGCTAATTGTGATCGCTGGGTTGATTGCGATTCCAATACTGCCGGTTGAAATGCTACCGGATATTGCTCCACCTACTGTAAAAGTAAATTCTACGTATATCGGGGCAGATGCTGAATCTGTCGAGCAAGGTGTTACCAGCGTGCTTGAACAGCAAATCAATGGTGTTGAGGGGATGGACTACCTAACATCATCAAGTTCTTCTGATGGCGTTAGCTCTATTTCTGTAGCATTTGAGAGCGGTACCGACGGAAATATTAATCAAGTTAATGTTCAGAACCGCGTCGCACTTGCCGAGCCGCAACTCCCAGAAGAGGTTCGCAAAGCAGGTGTAAACGTCAATAAAGCATCAAACTCAATCTTGCTGCTTTATAACTTCGCAAGTGAAGATCCAAGCAAGATAGAGTATAGCGTTGAAACAATTAGCGGCCTGCTTGATCTTAATTTGACGGATGCAATAAAGCGAGTCAAGGGTGTAGGTGATGTCACTTACTTTGGTAATCGCAAGATCTCTTTTCGGCTTTGGCTTGATGTCAAGAGGCTTGAGGCATATAAACTTACCTCTGCAGATGTGATCAAAGCACTTGATAGTCAGAATAGGCTGGTTCCTGCTGGCAAAATAGGTGCAGAACCAGCACCTGATAGTCAAGGATTCACAATTCCTGTGCAGTTGCAGGGCCGCCTATTGAGTGTTGGCGAGTTTGAAAATATGGTCGTAAAAAACACCAAGGATGGCGGATTGGTGAGATTCAAAGATGTAGGGCGCGTTTCCCTAGGCGGCGAAGATTATTCCACCAGTGCTACTGATTTAAAGGGGATACCTTCGGTTGGCATAGCGGTTTACCAATTAAGTGGAAGCAATGCACTTGAGGTTTCTAATGGCGTCAAGGATGTTCTTGAAGAGTTTGCTAACAACATGCCAGTTGGCATGAAGATGGAGAAGATCTATGACAACACTGATTTTATTGATGCTTCCATCAAGGGTGTGACTAATTCCCTTAGGGATGCTGTTTTACTTGTGGTTCTTATTCTCTTCCTCTTCCTCCAGAACTGGAAGGCAACTTTGGTTCCCGGAATTGCCATCCCTGTAGCACTTGTAGGCACATTTGCCCTTGTACTGGGATTTGGCTTTTCACTCAACCAACTCACCTTGTTTGGCCTGGTGCTTGCGACCGGATTGGTAGTTGATGATGCGATCACGGTAATTGAAGACACATCAACTAAGAAGGCAACAGGGATGACTGCTCTGGAGGCAGCAAAGTCAACTATGGATGAACTATTTACTGCCGTGATTGCTACATCATTGGTGTTATTTGCAGTTTTCCTACCAGTACTATTTTTCCCTGGTGCAACTGGGACGATCTACAAGCAGTTTGCGGCAACAATTATTTTCGCAATTGCGATTTCTACGTTTAACGCACTCACATTTTCACCGATGCTTTCGGCCTTACTACTTGGACGCGAAAGCACTGAGCCAGGGCAGCGCACTTATGCAATTTCAGGAGCTGTGGTCGGGTTCATTTACGGGCTTTTGGTTGTCGGTGGGGGTGCAGCCATTGCGCTAATTCCCTTCGCATTTGGTGCTGTTATTGGCTTTGCAATCTCCCGTTTCACTGGCCGGCCAATGCGACTGCCGTTCAGCATGGCTGGGGCAGTTCTGGGTCTTCTCCTTGCAGGCGTATCTAATCCATTACCTGTAATGCTTTTTTCCATTTTGGGATTGGCAATAGGTTGGTATACACCCTGGATCTTCACCAATTTCAATCGCCTCTATTCAATTTTCGAGCAACGTTATGGCGATCTGCTCGAGTGGGTTCTTGGTCGTCGTACTCAGGTGATGGCCGCGCTGGGTGTGGGCATTGTGCTAACCGGTGTCGCCTTTACGACCATTCCAGGAGGCTTTGTGCCAATAGAAGACCAGGGCTATGCCATTGGTGTCTTGCAAGCACAAGAAGGTGTGTCTACACAGGTCACCGAGAAGATTAACCAGCAAGTTGCCGAGACATTGCGCAGCGAACCCGATATCACTTCGGCTGCAATTTTCAGTGGTGCCAGTTTTGATGGAAATACCCCTAATAAAGGAATGTTTTTTATCGGTATGCGCAACTGGGATGAGCGCAAAAGCAAAGATCAATCAGCTGGAGCAATTGTTGAGCGACTTAACCAGAAACTTTTCAAATCGATTGATGGTGCTCGAGCTTTCGTAGTTGAGCCCCCAGCAATTCCTGGCTACGGCATTGGCAGTGGATTTGAATTCCAACTACTTGATCAAAGTGGCGGTGCCTATGGATTGGAGAAGTTTTTCGAATCAGCAGAACAAATAATCCAGAAAGCAAATACCAACCCTTTATTGAATCGTGTACGCACCCTATTCGCACCTGAGTCTCCTCAGCTAAAGGTCAAGGTTGATCGCGAAAAGATGGCTTCTCTTGATGTTGATTTCGGAGCTGCAATGAGTACATTTAGCGCTAACTTTGCAGGCAATTATGTTAATGATACCTTTCAAGAAGGCAAGGTTCGTCGTGTCTATGTTCAAGCAGAAGGCCTTGACCGCTCAACCCCTGATCAATTGACATCAATCTACGTTGAGAATCGATTAGGGCAACAAATCTCCCTTGCGGAATTTTTCAAAGTTGAGCCCAGTGTTGCCCCAAGTGTGATCCCCCACTTCAACCTTTACCGATCAATCAAAATAGAAGGATCACCAGCTTCTGGGAAGAGCTCGGGGCAGGCTATTAATGGTATGAAAGAAATCTTTGCGGCACAAAATCTACAGGGCCTAGGCTATGACTGGACTGGTATTTCTCGAGAAGAAGTTAAAGCCGGTGCCCTGGCTGTAGTGATCTTTGCGCTTGGGATATTGGTAGTTTATCTCGTGCTTGCAGCTCAATATGAAAGCTACGCAGACCCTCTAATTATCTTGATGACTGTACCTACTGCAATGCTCGGAGCATTGTTATTTCTTGCACTACGTGGTGAAGTGCTCAACATCTACGCTCAGGTTGGGTTGGTAATGTTGATTGGACTAGCTGCCAAGAATGGGATCTTAATTGTTGATTTAGCTAATCAATATATGGCTGGCGGATTGACTGCCATTGAAGCAGCACGGCAAGCAGCAAAGTCAAGACTAAGGCCAATAATAATGACTGCTATTTCATCTCTCTTTGGCTTTATGCCGCTTGTTTTGGCAAGCGGAGCTGGAGCTCGCAGCCAAGCATCTCTTGGCACTGTCGTCTTTGGTGGCCTTTTGATTGCCACCTTACTTTCTCTATTTGTCGTACCTGTTTTTTACGTAGTTGTCAAAGCTCTTGTAGGCACCTTTAGTGATACAGAAGAAGGCAGCACCATTTTACTTAATTCGGGAGATCCCTCTGGGCAGAGATAACCTAATGAACCGTTCTCGCTCAATGAAGAGCAAACCATTCAGCGGTACGCGGGTGTTGATAGCGCTGCTGGTGGGGTTCTTATTCGGAGGTCTTGTTGCCTTCTTTTTGCGCACGGTGATCTCAAATACTCCTGTAGACCTACACAGTCAAAGGCTGAACCTTTTTTTCACCATGATCACGCTATCTGGAGCCCTTGGAGCAGTGGTAATTGAAACCATGCGCCAACTACAACAAAGCAGCACCGAGGCGGAGTATCACCGCCGCCAACGGGAGTGATGGCTGCGCTGAGCTCAAGTGATCACCGTTGGCCGTTCCATCCCAGTGCGCTTTTGAATCTCGGCAAGCGCATCGATGCCATTGATTAGATCGGCCAGAGCATGCTGGGGATCTTGATTCAAGTTGCCATTACTAGGTTCATAGCGCTCCAGATAAATCCGCAACGTGGCTCCTTTAGTACCAGTGCCCGAGAGTCTTACTACCACCCTGCTGCCGTCCTCCAGCAGGATGCGCAGGCCCTGAGCTTGCGTCTTTGAGCCATCCACAGGATCGCTGTAACTAAAATTGTCCGCGTGGCTAACTTGGCCCCCGGCGAAGGGCTGAGTGACTAGCCCAGGAAGCATGTTCTCCAGCCTGTCGTAAAGGCCATGGGCATCCTCACTAGCAATCGCTTCATAGTCGTGACGGGAGTAGTAATGGCGTCCAAAACGACTCCAATGCTGCGTCATCACCTCAGCCACACTGCAGCGTCTCTCCGCCAGGATTTGCAACCAGAAGAGCACTGCCCATAGTCCGTCCTTCTCGCGCACATGGTTGCTACCAGTGCCGAAGCTCTCTTCACCGCAAAGGGTGATGCGACCGGCATCAAGCAGGTTGCCGAAAAACTTCCAGCCAGTAGGAGTTTCAAAGCATTCGATGCCAAGTTCTCTAGCCACAACATCTACGGCTGCGCTAGTGGGCATCGAGCGGGCTACTCCAGCCAAGCCGCCGGCATAGGCCGGTGCAACCTCTGCATTAGCAGTGAGGATTGCAAGACTGTCACTTGGGTTCACGAAGCACCCTCTACCCAAGACCATATTGCGGTCACCATCACCATCGCAGGCAGCACCAAAACGATAGGAATTTCCATTCAAGAGAAGGTCTGCTAGTTCAGCTGCATAGGTGAGATTGGGGTCGGGGTGACCACCACCAAAATCTTCAAGAGGGATACCATTGCGCACAGTGCCAACTGCTGTGCCGAGGAGTCCTTCCAGTAGCCGCTTGGCATAAGGACCGGTGACAGCATGCATCGCGTCAAACACGATTGGGAAGTCGACTCGTATCAAGTCACTTATGCGCTCGAAGTCAAATAACTTCTGCATTAGCTCTACGTAGTCATCAACACCGTCAATGACGTCTACTGCCATATCACCAATGGCGTGATGACCTGGAGTTGCCAGAGGGACCGCTGGCGCATCCATCAGGCTGTATTTCTCTAAAGTCTGGCTAGATGCGTAGATCGCGTTAGTAAGTGATTCTGAGGCTGGGCCACCATTCGCGCCGTTGACCTTGACGCCAAAATCTCCATCTGGACCACCTTGGTTATGGCTCGCGGAGAGGATGATCCCTCCAATGGCCTTTTTGCTGCGAATTAGATGGGATGCTGCTGGCGTAGAGAGAATTCCATCTGTGGTGGTGATCACTCGCTTTAAGCCATGAGCAGCACCCATACGCAGGATCACATCAATGGCGCGACGATTGCCATAGCGGCCATCACCTCCCAATACCAGGGTTCCGCCTTGAACCCCAGGCAGGGTAAGCAGAATTGCCTCGATGAAGCTCTCCAGGTAATTGGGTTGCTCGAACTGCTGGCTGCTCTTACGCAAACCAGAGGTCCCTGGCTTTTGATCAGTGAAAGGTGTGTTTAGAAGTACCTGACGCTGTGTAGGTTCAGCCTGGGCCGAGGTATTCATCAAAGATGAAGGCAGTTCTTAATCGAACCTAATCAAGTCCATGAACGCTCATCATCACGGCCGCATCCAGTTCTACTAGGAAGATTGGGAAATATCGCTTGAAAGAGCTGATATGCAGCTCAGCGACAGGCTGGCCAGGCATCATTGCTTTTGTTGGAATTCAACTGCTACCAGGCGGCTCTCAACTACTCCGTCCATGGCGCCTATGGAGCATTCGTCTGTTATTCCCCAACCCAAAAGCCAAAGAAGCGACGCCTACAGCCGCTGTGGCTGCGATTGCAAAATCTGGTAGCAAGTTCACAAATACCCTGCTCGATCTCTCAATGAGCTTCAGCGCCACCGACAGAAAATCCTCACTGTGCAAACTGATAAATGTCAGTCCATCACTGATCCTTGAAGGTTTGGCAACTTATAGCCAACCTGAACAATGCTTGCTAGCAACCATTCTGCTGAGAATGGTTGCATCAAGAGCTTTAGCGCCTAGCTCACTACGACTCTATTGATCCCTAAAGAGCTGCGTTTGCTCTTGCAACAAGACATAAATCTGCTAATTAATGACCTTCGATTTAGGACTGCTGGGGGACGAGACCGCCTTGATTAGATGGATTAGGTGATTTCTGCCTTGTTGGATTGATGCAAATCACCGAAAGACGCCGGGCTGGACTATCTATGGAATCCCTGCGCTGAAAACTGTTTTTTGAGGCAGTTTTAGCTACCTGAAGCAAGTCCCAAACGACATCCTTACAAGAGGATGGCAAACGAGGGTGGTCCATTAAAGGATCAACCATTTGACGAGTGCGGCGGCAGGCTTCTGCATCATTAGTGCGAGAGCAAGTAAAAGCCTGCCGTTGGATGCTGCGCAGCTCCTCCTTGGTGGGAATTGGTACGTATTCCAGCTCACTGAATGCTGGGGTTGCAGAAAGGAGAAGCAGGCCGAGCGCGGCCAAGTTCGTTTGGATTTTGTGAAAACTCATGAGTACATTCTGGCCGAGCAGAACAAGTTGGCCAAGGTTTTGAGATAGAAGGAGATCAATAATTTAGTCTTCTTAAGCAGGTAGGTGACCCATCGAAAATAGTTCAGATCTAGAAGGCACCTCCCATGAGGGCCAAAGCTTATTAAAGAGACAGCACAATTAATGATTATCCAGCTTT